>ENA-OPBE01002553-OPBE01002553.1-human-gut-metagenome-genome-assembly--contig:-NODE-2553-length-13469-cov-2.540033_pt1 | contig 13469 bp, 10 predicted proteins | sample MGYA00241066_ERZ501448 | MGnify/ENA primary metagenome ERZ501448 (study PRJEB25962, sample SAMEA2042585) | human gut metagenome | biome: human gut; feature: human-associated habitat; material: faeces...
GCGTCGCGAAGAAGAACGTCGGCAGCGACATACCCAGCAGTGCGACCGTCGTGACGGTGTAGTCGGTCACGCTGTACTGCTTGGTGGCGGCCACGATGCCGAGCGGCACCGCGATGAGAAGCTCGAACACGAGCGAGATAGCGCCCATGATGAACGAGACCCAGATGACCTCGTTGAACTTCTGGATGACGGGCACGGTATACTTCCAGCTGTCGCCGAAGTTGCCGGTGCACAGGTTCTTGAGCTGGACGAAAAAGCCAGGGATGAGGCCCAGGTCCAGACCGTATTGTGCGTTGAGCTGTGCCAGCCACTCCTCATAGGGCTTGGAGCCGGGAGCCTGCGAGAGCTGCCGCGCCATATTCTCCACGTAGGAGCTGGGCATGCAGCGCATAAGCAGGTAGATGATGAATGTCACAAAAAAGAGGATCACCACCGACAGCAGCAGGCGTTTTACCAGATATTTGCGCATAGAATCCCTCCGTTTTTTGATAACGGCCGCCCCGCGCCCGGGGTCTTGTCGCCGTTTCGGGTTTGATATGTCTCTCTCTGCATATCAGCCAAATGCTCCGATGCACCGGGGCATTTGGATCATAGGCAGATGTGCCTGGGGCAGGCTACCCCGCGGCAGAAGCCGCAGGGTAGCCATGCGCCTAAGTAATGTTTTTGTGCAGCGACGGAGCTTACTGCAGGTCGAGCAGCTCAATGTCGTTGTACCAGGTCCAGTAGGTCGTGATATCAGGCGTCACGGTGTCGAGGTTGACACGCTTGGCGGAGAAGATCACGCAGTTCTGGCGCTGATAGATGGGGATCTCGACCGCCCAGTCGGCCACGATGTCAAGGCACTGCTTATACAGGGTCTTGCGGTAGGTCTGGTCGGTGGACTGACGAGCCATCATGATGAGCTCATCGAGGTCGGCATCCTTGATCCAGTAGGACTTCTCGTTGGAGCCGCCCTGGCTGTGATAGATCTGGAACATATCCGGGTCGGGCGTGGCCTGCCATGCCATGGCGAACATGTCGGCAGTACCGGCGTTGATCGCGTTGGTCATCTCGGCGAAGTTGGACATATCGGAGACGATCAGGTTGAAGCCGATCTCCTTGAGAGCGTCGGACGCGAGGGTCAGAGCCATGAAGGAGGGGTGGTCGCCCTTGCCGCTGCCGCCGACCATGACTTCAGCGTCCATGCGGCCGCCGGCGGGAGCAGCGGTGATCTTGCCGTCAGCGACGGTGTAGCCGGCAGCCTCGAAGTAGCCGAGAGCGGCCTGCTTGGCGGCGGCGTACTTGTCGTCGGCGCTCATGCCTTCGGTGTAGATGTCGTTGCCGTTGACGTCAACGGAGAAGGCGACCTTGTAGCCCTCATCGGTAACGCGCGGAGCGGCCCAGGAGGTGTCGGAGATGGGGTAGTTGATGACGTTGGCGAACTCACCGTAGTAGGAGTCGACAGCGACATCGCGGTAAACGGCGATAACCGTGGCGATGGCCTTACGCAGATCCTTGGAGGCCTCATCACCGCCGTTGCCGTCGCCGACCTTCACGCGGTTGGCGTTGAAGCCGACATAGCCGTAGCCGAGGTTGGCGACGAGGTCGGTCTGGATGGTATCGCCGGAGATCTCGCCGTTAGAGTTGGCTTCCTTGATCTGCTCGGCAGCTTCCTTGGAGTAGGAGGGGTCAGTTACGTCGATCGTGCCGGAGACAACGCCGGGGATCTTATCTTCGTCCGTCATCTCGCGCCAGATGACAGTGTCGATCTTGGGCTCGCCCTTCCAGTAGGTCGGGTTCTTCTGCAGGGTGACAGCGCCGTTGGACCAGCTCTCGAAGGTGTACGGGCCGGAGCCGATGGGGGTGGAGGTCACGGACTTGACGTGGGACAGATCGCCCTTGACAAAGCCGAACATGTTGTTGTCGTAGTCATACTTGTCAGTCTCGCCATAGTAGTGCATGGGGCACACGGTGACGGGGAGCTGATAGATGGCGGTGGCGTTGACCTCGGTGAGGGTGACGGTCATGGAGTAGTCACCGGTCTTGACGATACCGGCAACGTTGGGAGCGGACTCGCCGGTCTGGACGGCGACGGTATAGTCGGTGTAGGCGTCGCCCAGCTCAGCCTCGAGGAAGGAGGAGATGCTGGTGCCGGCGGTCTCGGCGTTGATGCCGTCATCGGAGATGTCGTAGCCGTACTTAGCAACGATGGCAGCCCAGAAGTCTTCGACGGTCGCGTCATCGGCGAGATCGAAGCCCCAGTTGCCAGCCTGCGCGGCGACGGAGTCATCAGCGGTGGCGGAACCGGAGTCGACCACGTAGTCAAGGATCTCCTGGGCGAACTTCACGCCGGCGGCGTTGAAGGCGGCCCAGTAAGCGTTGTACTGCTCTTCGGTGTAGAAGTCGTTGGCGGCGTAGGCGTCAGGACCGGCGGCGAGGATCAGGTTCTGCACAGTGTCCATACCGCTGCGATAGGCTTCCAGACCCTTGATGGGCAGGGAGTACAGCGTGGAAACGCCGTCATAAGCGGGGTCAAGCAGGACATAGTAAGAGAAGATGACATCGTCGATGGTCATTTCCTCACCGTCGGAGAACTTGACGCCCTCTTTCAGGGTGATGTTGTAGTCGACCGTGCCGTCGCTGTTTTCAACGATGTCGCAGTCGGCAATGCCCTTGTAAGTATAGTCGGTGCCGTTGTAGGGACGGACGTCGCCCTCGATGCCCTTGAGGACGACAGAGCCCTCGCGGTCGACGAGAAACAGACCGTCGAAGACCATACCCATGACCTGGTTTTCATAGTCATTGGTATAGAAGAAGGGGGAGAACTTACCGTCGAAGTTCTGCGTGCCGACAACAAGCGTCTTGCCGTCGGTCTGGCCGTCGTCCGTCTTCTTGTCGCCGCAGCCGGCCAGAAGACCAAGACACATGACCAGAGAAAGGATCAGTGCAAGTGTTCTTTTCATTGAATCTACTCCTTTATAAATTTTTGCCAAACGGGTCGCCCCGTGCAGCACAAAGTAAGGTGCCCGCGCGTATACACGCGCGGAAAGGGGAGTGCGCCTCCTATGGACATCTGTGCGCCGAAAAACAGCGCGTAGATTTTTTTTGATTATAGCATGAAAGGATGCACATTGTACAGAGTAAAATCTTAGAAGTTATTTTTTTTAGGCAATTTGTCCCATTCTGCCTGCATAATTTCGGCGCGCAGAACAAGGACACTCAGTAGGGCTGTCAGCTTCAGCAGAACATAGAGCAGCGCGAAAAACGTCTGTCCTGCGTGGTCATTGACGAAAAAGAAGATCAATTCGCACACGATGCCAAGGCCCGAAAAGACCGCCGTGACCGCCGTTCGCACGGGCAGAACGGCCACGCTTTTTTTGTAGTTGTACTCGCGCACCGTGCTCCAGTCCGTTCCAAGCTTTGCAAGCGCCCAGATGACGCTCGCCGCGCCCAGAAACTCGCCGAGGTAGGGGAGCAGAACGTAAAAACAGTTCTGCATCCCCGGCGCAGGAATGCACCCGCCCGCGGCGACCGCAACGGTCAGAATGGCTGCCATTCCCCACACGGCGCGCTTAGATCTGCGCTGCTTTGCATCATCGCTTTGGCAGGCATAGAGCGCCCCGTCGTAAACATATTCGCCCGCGACGTTCAGATGAAAGTCGTTCAGGTGTTCGCGGCGGTTGTGTTTTTTGTGCTGTTCGCCCATTATTCGATGCCCGTGAGGTCAAAGTCCGCGAGCGCCTTCTCCGCCTCGGCGCACACGCCGCGAAGACACGCTTCGTCAAACGGGCTCTCGAGGCCGGCGTTTTTGAGAAGATCGGTGAACGTCCGGCTGCCGCCCTGCACGGTGTAGGCCATGTAGTGCTGCCAGGCGTTCCCCACGTCCTTGCGGATCATCGCCCAGAATTCGAGCGCCACGGTCTGGGCAAGGCAGTAGTCAATATAGTAGAAGGGGCTCGAATAAATGTGGTGCTGGCGCTGCCAGCCCATGCCCTCAGAGTAGAACGGGATCTCGCCGTCGAGCTTCATCCACGGCATGTAGACGCCGAGCAGCTCCTTCCAAACGGCGTGGCGCTCGGCGGGCGTCATTTCGGGCTTTTCATACACGATGTGCTGGAAGTGGTCGACCATCGTGCCGTAGGGGATGAACGTCAGCGCGCCGGAGAGGTGGCTGTAGAGGAACTTCTTCGCGTCGGGGCCAAAAAAGCCGTCTGCCCACGGCTCGGCGAAGAATTCCATAGACATCGAGTGGACCTCGCAGGCCTCCATGCTCGGCCAGATGTAGTCGATGGGGATGCGCTTGCGGTTCGTCCAGGCCTCGAAGGCGTGACCGGCCTCGTGCGTCACGACCTCGACGTCGTGCTGCGTGCCGTTGAAGTTGGCGAAGATGAACGGCACCTGATAGTCCATGATGCTCGTGCAGTAGCCGCCCGCCTGCTTGCCCTCGGTCGAGAGCACGTCGAGCAGCTCGTCGCGCAGCATCGTTTCGAAGAACTCCTTTGTCTCGGGCGAAAGCTCGCTGTAGAACTTCATGCCCTGGGCGAGAATGTCATCCGGCGTGCCCGCGGGGCGGGGATTGCCGGAACGGAATTCGAGCGCGTTGTCGGCAAAGCTCATCGGATACTGCTTGCCCAGGCGCCTGGCCTGCTCGCGGTACACCTTGTCCGCCACGGGGACGAGATACTTGACGACCGCCTCGCGGAACTTTTCGACGTCGTCTTTCGTATAGCAGTTGCGGCCCATGCGGTAGTAGCCGAGCGTGGTATAGCCCTCGTAGCCGAGCTTTTTGCCCATCGCGTCGCGGAGTTTTACGAGCTTGTCGTAGAGCTCGTCGAATTTTGCCTGGTTGTCCTTGTACCACTGGCCCTCGGCTTTCCACGCGGCAAGGCGCTTTTCGTCGTCAGCGCAGGTCTTGAACGGGGAGAGCTGCGAGAGGGTGTAGACCTTGCCCTCGAACGGGATCTGCGCCGAGGCGAGCAGCTTTTCATACTCCTGCGTCAGGTCGTTTTCCTGCTGCAATTCAGGAATGATGGCGGGGGAGAAGGTCTTGAGCGCGATCTCGGCGTTGACGAACATCAGATCGCCGTATTCCTTCTCAAAGTCCGCGCGGAACGGGCTTTCGAGCATCGCTGCCGTCCACGCCTGATTGTATTCCTCCAGCTCGGGGTTGAAGTTGTTCCAGAATTTTTCCTCGCCGTCGTAGAATTTGTCTCGCGTGTCGATCGAGTGGCGGATGCTCGCGAGCGTCGCGGCGGTGGAGATGTGGCTCATCAGCTCCTGCTGCGAAAGGAACACCTTGCGAGCTTCCTCGTAGCTCTTGGCGGCCTTGAGTTCCGCCGTCAGCGCGGAAAGGCGCTGCTTGCTCGCCGCGGGATCGGGGCGGGTGTAGGTCATTTCGGAAAATTTCATGTTGTTTCCTCCATCAAATTTTTATTGTTACATTTCTTATTCTTGCCGGTTATAGATCGCGGACACGTCCCTGCGTCCGCCGCCAATGACGACGACCGCCGCGGCCGCCGTGACGAGCATGAAGCCCGTCAGCACGCCGCGCACGGGGAGAAACGCCACCAGCGCGCCCGCGAGCAGATTGCCCGTGAAGCTGCCGACGGTGTTGAGCATGTTGAACGCGCCGTTGAAGCGGCCCTTTTTCTCGTCGGGCACGTAGCTCTGCGTGGCGGAGATGCGGATGGTGTAGCTCGTCACGCCGAGGATACCCGTTAAAAAGCACGAGACCATCATCACCGGCAGCGGGCAGTAGAGATAGAAGCCCTCACACAGCGAGATGACGACATAAACCATCAGGGCAATGGAATACTTATGCTGCACAGGCAGCTTGATTTTATAATGAATGCCGCCGCCGATGGCGCGGCCGAAGATCGCCATGCCCCAGACGAGCATATAGATGTATTCGCCGTTATCGAATGTCGACTTGAAGTACGGCAGCGTGATGACCTGCGACGCGCCCGAGGCCAGCATGCTGAATGTGAAATAGATGGCCACGCGCAGAAGCCCCTTTTCACTCATCAGATAGCGAAAGCCCTCTTTGATGTCGCGCAGGAGCTGGCGGCCCGAGGAATGCTGCTCTTCGAGCGCGAGCGCGGCACGCTGCTTTTCGATGTAGTGTTCCTCGGCGCGGATCTGCGTCTCCGCCGTCGCGGCGATGAAGAAGCACAGCGCGTTGATGCCGAGCAGCGGCGCAATGCCGAAGAGATTATAAAAGTACGTTGCGATCGGGATGATGAGCGCCGAGAGCGTCTCCAGCACGCTCGCGATGGAGTAGGCCTTGGAGTAGTTCCCCTCAGAGATCAGCAGGGGATAGAAGCTGTCGTAGGCGACATAGTAGATGCTGTTGATCGAGCCGATGATAAAGCAGAAGACCGCGAGCATCGGAAAGCTGAACCAGCCGCGGCTCAGGATCAGCGCAGCGACAAGGTAGACCCCGGAGGAAAGGAAGTCCAGCGTGTAGATCGTCTTCTTGCGCGAAAAGCGGTCGAGGATCGCGCCCGAGAAAATCGGCATGACGATCTGCGGCAGCGTAAATGTCGCAATATAGATGGCATAGAGCAGGTTCGAGCCCGTGTAATCCAGTACGAGCAGGCTCAGCGCGAAGCCGGACATCGAATTGCCCAGCATCGAGATCACGCTGCCCAATGTGATGATAGTGAAATCCCGCGTCCACAGCGGTGAGACCGGAGCTGGCGCGGGAGAAGAGGATTCGTTCATAGAAATAGTCTCCTTCCAGCTTAAGAGCGCAAACAAAAGCCCGCTCGATGCGGGAGGGGGGACGGAAATCAACTGTATTATAAAGGATTTCGATAAAAGAATCAACTATAATTCCACCAAATATGGACAAATGCACAAATGCTGCCCCTGTTTTGTGCGGCACAGAGGGAGTGTCCGCTTGCCGAGAAGCATGACGTGTGCTATAATACCGCCAAACAAAAATAAACTGTGGAGGACATCACCATGCAACATGCACCGGCAAGAGAACTGCTGCATTTTATCAAAAATAGCCCCACCTGCTACCATGTGACCGAGAACATCCGCCAAAAGCTCCTCGCAAACGGCTATACCGAGCTTTCCGAACGCGAACGCTGGGAGGTAGCCCCCGGCGGGAAGTATTTCGTCCGCCGCAACGGCTCGAGCACCATCGCCTTCCGCGTGCCGGAGATGATCGACGGCGGCTTCGCCATGGCTGCGGCGCACTCCGACTCGCCAGCGTTCCGTTTAAAAGAGCATCCCGACCGCCGCAGCGCGCATTATGTCCAGCTCTCGACCGAAAAATACGGCGGCATGCTGATGTCCACGTGGTTCGACCGCCCACTCTCCGTCGCGGGCCGCGTCTTCGTGCGCGCAAACGGCGAGATCGTCGAAAAACTCGTGAGCGTCGACCGCGACCTGCTCGTCATTCCCAATGTCGCCATCCACATGAACCGCACGGCGAACGACGGCATGAAGTACCTCGCGAATATCGACACGCTGCCGCTGCTCGGCGGCAAAGACAGCGGCGGCATCCTGCCCATCGTCGCCAAAGCCGCGGACGTTGCAGAAAACGACATCCTCGGCAGCGACCTGTTCCTCTACTGCCGCGGCGAGGGGACGCTGCTTGGCGAGAACGAGGAGTACATCCTTTCTCCCAAGCTCGACGATCTCGAGTGCGCCTGCGGCTGCCTCGAGGGCTTCCTTGCGGCGAAGGAGAGCGGAAATATCGCCGTCTGCTGCATTTTCGACAATGAAGAGGTCGGCTCGTCCACCAAGCAGGGTGCGGGCTCGACGTTCCTGCGCGACACGCTGCGCCGCATCGCCCTGTGCCTCGGAAAGGACGAGCAGGAGCTCCAGATGATGCTCGCGCGCAGCTTCCTCGTCTCGGCGGACAACGCGCACGCCCAGCACCCCAACCACGGTGAATACGCCGACCCCGACAACTGCCCGTATATGAACGAGGGCGTCGTCATCAAGTTCAACGCCAATCAGCGCTACGCGACCGATGGCCGCTCCTGCGCTATTTTCCGCGCCGTGTGCGAAAACGCGGGCGTTCCCACGCAGGTCATGTCCAACCGCTCCGATCTTCCCGGCGGCTCGACGCTCGGCTCGATCTCCGATACGCTCGTGCCGGTCAGCACGGTGGACATCGGCCTGCCCCAGCTCGCGATGCACTCTTCGTGGGAGACCGCGGGCGTGCAGGACTATGAATTCCTGATCCGCGCGATGACGGAGTATTTCGGCAGCGCACTGTAAGAGACCTGCCGAAACGGTAGACAAAAGCACGGAAACATGCTAAAATAAAACGATTTTTGATCAAATACGCTTTCAACGACAGAAAGGAAATATATCATGGACGTTAAGGAAATTCTCAAGCACGTTGACCATACCCTCCTCAAGCAGACCGCCACCTGGGAGGACATCAAGCAGATCTGTGACGACGGCATCAAATACGGCTGCGCGAGCGTCTGCATCCCGCAGACCTATGTGAATCACGCCGCGCACTACGTCGCCGAGCAGCAGCACTATGGCTTCGGCCAGCTGCCCATCTGCACGGTCATCGGCTTCCCCAACGGCTACACGCCCAGCGGCATCAAGTGCATGGAGGCCGAGTCCGCCGTCGCCGACGGCGCGACCGAGATCGACATGGTCATCAACCTCGGCTGGGTCAAGGAGGGCCAGTACGACAAGATCCTTCAGGAGATCAACTCTGTGAAAATCTCCTGCCACGGCAACATCTTAAAGGTCATCATCGAGACCTGCCTGCTCACCGACGAAGAGAAGATCAAGCTCTGCGAGGTCGTCTCCAACTCCCACGCCGACTATATCAAGACCTCCACGGGCTTTGCCGGCGGCGGCGCGACCCGCGAGGATGTCGCCCTCATGGCAGCCCACATGACCAACGGCAAGAAGATCAAGGCCGCCGGCGGCATCGCGAGCCTGCAGGACGCCGAAGATTTCCTCAAGCTCGGCGCCGACCGCCTCGGCACGTCCCGCATTGTCAAGGCCGTCAAGGAGCTCGAAGCCAAGGGCGAACTTTAAGAAAGGGGAGGGCTCAATATGCCGACTCCGCACAACAGCGCGAAAAAGGGCGACTTCGCCAAGACCGTTCTGATGCCCGGCGACCCGCTGCGCGCAAAATTCATCGCCGAAACATTTTTAGATGAACCAAAGCTCGTCAACAACGTCCGCGGCGTGCAGGGCTACACAGGCACCTACAAGGGCGTTCCCGTCAGCGTGATGGCCAGCGGCATGGGGATGCCGTCCATCGGTATCTACTCCTACGAGCTGTTCACGCAGTACGATGTCGAGAGCATCATCCGAGTGGGTTCGGCGGGCGCGCTGCAAAAGGACTTGAAGCTCGGTGACGTGGTCGCGGGCATGGGTGCGTGCACCAACTCGAACTACGCCGCGCAGTACGGCCTTGGCGGCACATTTGCCCCCATCACGGACTTTCAGCTGCTCTCCGCCGCCGTTGAATCGGCGAAGGAGCTCGGCGTCCGCATGGACGTCGGCAACCTCTACTCGTCCGACACGTTCTACGACGCGTCGAACCCGTCGCTCAAGTGGGCGGACATGGGCGTGCTCGCCATCGAGATGGAGGCCGCCGCCCTCTACTGCAACGCCGCCTATACGAAAAAGCGCGGACTTTCCCTCTGCTCGATCTCCGACAATATCCTCACCGGCGAGGAGCTTTCGCCCGAGGCGCGGCAGACGAGCTTCACCGCCATGATGAAAATCGCGCTCGAAACAGCCGTGAAGATGGCGGCAGAATCCAAAAAGTAAGGAGATTATCATGCCATGCGCGTGATCGACATTGAAAACATTGTGACCAACATGAAAGACGACACCCGCTTCGTCCTGCGCTGCGAGGAGGTCTTTCACGACAAGATCAGCTCCGCCGCGGCGAGCATTTTAATGAACAAGGGACAAAAGCCCATCGTCTGCCTGACGGGCCCGAGCGGTTCGGGCAAGACGACGACGGCGATGCGCCTGCGCGAATACCTCGAAAACCTCGGCGTCAAGGTCTGCATGCTCAGCATGGATAACTTTTTCCTGCCGCTTGATCAGCGTCCGCCCGAGGCGAGCGACTGGGAGTCGCCCTACTGCGTGAACCGCGATTTACTCATCGAGGATATCCACCGCCTGATGGACGGCGAGCTCGTGGAGCTGCCGGTCTACGACTTCAAGGCCGGCGGCGTCGGCGGCTACAAGCCCATGCAGGGCGACAAGGACGCCGTCATCATCGCCGAGGGCATCCACATGCTCAACCCGCTGATTTTCGACCAGCTCAGAAGCGAAGCTACGGGCGTTTACGTTGCCCCGCGTACGCGCATCATCACGCACAAGGACCGCATCGTTCGTCCCGAGCAGCTGCGCGTGGCGCGCCGCATGATCCGCGACTATCAGGGCCGCGGCCATTCGCTGCGTCAGACCGTCGAGCGCGCCGAGAGTGTCGACCGCGGCGAGCTCAACTACATCATGCCGAACAAGCCGAACGCGAGCATCCACATCGACACGTTCCACGACTACGAGCCGTGCATCCTCGCGCGGTATTTGAAGGAGATCCCCGAGTTTTACAGCCAGCTCGACGATCAGTTTATCGCCGAGCACGGGCTGAGCGACCTGATGGACGTTGTCAACTCCGTGCCGTCGCTGCGCACGGACTATGTCCCGCGCGACTCCATCGTGCGAGAGTTCGTCGGCGGCAGCTGCTTTGAGTATTAAATCGGCAAAATCCGACAACGAACTGTAATTTCTGATTTTGATAATACGAAACGTAATCGAAATTTGGCGCTTTTGCGCGAAAAGGGGAGGAAGAGCGAATGCATTCTGACGAGCGGCGAAAGGCCATTGCCGACGTGCTGCGCGCGGCGGACGCGCCGGTCAGCGCCTCCGCGCTGGCGGAAAAATTCTCCGTCTCGCGCCAGATCATCGTGGGCGATATCGCGCTGCTGCGCTCCTCGGGCGAGGAAATTCTCGCCACTCCGCGCGGCTATGTGACGCCGAAGGAGGCGCGCGGCATCGTCCGCCGCGTTGCCGTGAGGCACACGCCGCAGGAGATGGAAGCCGAGCTCAACACCATCGTCGATAACGGCTGTACGGTCATCGACGTCATCGTCGACCACCCCATCTACGGCCAGCTCACCGGCCCGCTGCAAATTTCGAACCGCTACGAGGTCAGCCAGTTTATCGAGCGCTGCAAAAAGGCCGAGCCTTTATCGAGCCTGACCGATGGCATCCACCTGCACACGCTCTCCTGTCCCGACGAGGCGGCGTTCGAGCGCACGAAGAGTGCGCTGCGCGCACTGCGCGTCCTGCTGGAGGAAAACGGAAATTAAGGGTTGACAATCCTCACACAAGCGATTATAGTGTCATGTGCACGTGTCAAGACACCTGTATATGACACTATTTTATTTTTAGGCTGTGAGGATATCATGGAAAAATTCAAAGCGTTCTGCAAACGCAAAAACATTGAAGTTTCGGCCAAGCGCTACGGCATCGATGCGCTCGGCGCAATGGCGCAGGGCCTCTTCTGCTCGCTGCTCATCGGCACGATCATCAAGACGCTCGGCGCGCAGCTGGGCGTTCCGTTTCTGACGGACATCGGCACCTATGCGATGTCCGTCTCCGGCCCTGCGATGGCGGTCGCCATCGGCTACGCGCTCAAGGCTGACCCGATGGTGCTCTTCTCCCTTGCCGCGGTGGGCTGGGCGGCCAACGCCGAGGGCGGCGCAGGCGGCCCGCTCGCCGTGCTCATCATCGCGATCCTTGCCGCCGAGTGCGGCAAGGCCGTGAGCAAGGAGACGAAGATCGACATTTTGGTCACGCCCGCCGTGACCATCCTGGTCGGTGTGGCGCTCGCCAAGTGGATCGCGCCGCCCATCGGCACAGCCGCCTCCGCCTTCGGTCTCGTCATCGACAACGCGACCAGGCTCCAGCCGTTCTGGATGGGCATTGCCGTCTCCGTGCTCGTGGGCGTCGCGCTCACGCTGCCCATCTCCTCCGCCGCCATCTGCGCGGTGCTGAAGATGACCGGTCTTGCCGGCGCGGCGGTTGCGGGCTGCTGTGCGCAGATGGTCGGCTTTGCCGTGATGAGCTTTAAGGAAAACCGCTGGGGCGGCCTTGTCTCTCAGGGCCTCGGCACCTCGATGCTCCAGATGCCGAACATTGTCAGAAATCCCCGCGTCTGGATCGCGCCGACGCTCGCCTCCGCCATCACCGGCCCCATCGCCACGTGTGTGTTCCATCTTGAAATGAACGGAGCGCCGATCAACTCCGGTATGGGCACCTGCGGCCTGTGCGGCCTCATCGGCGTGTGGACGGGCTGGGTCTCCCCGAGCGAGGAGGCTGTCGCCAAGGGCGCGGCGGCCATGAGCCCAACGGGCTTTGACTGGCTGGGCCTCATCCTCGTCGCCATCGTGCTGCCCGCCATCCTTGCTCCGCTCATCAATATGGTCTGCCGACGCCTCGGCTGGGTCAAGGACGGCGACCTGAAGCTCGACTGAGAAAATAACGTGTAAAAAGTGTGGACTTTTTGTAAAGAATCCCATCAATTATCACAAAAAAAGTAAAATTGGGGAGAATCGGACTTGATTCTCCCCTTTGCTTTTGCTATACTGTTAGACGAAGTGCGTCCGCACTTCAAAATAAACCGGAGAGCGGCCCGCCGCCGACCGGAAAAATAAGGAAGGATAGAAGAATGAAGAAGTTTTTTGCGCTGCTTCTCGCTCTCGTCATGGTTCTGTCCCTCGTTGCCTGCGGTGATAAGAAGACCGACGACAACCAGGATGCCAACAACACTGACGATCAGCAGGGCGGGACCACCACTTACACCAATCCTGACGATATCGACGACAACATGACGTCCGAGGACGGCAAGTATGAAGTCGCTTTCGTCACCGACGTCGGCCAGCTGAAGGATAAGTCCTTCAACCAGGGCACCTTCGACGGCGTGAAGCTCTATGCCGCCAACAACGGCCTGAGCTACAAGTACTATCAGCCCGCCAACGGCGATCAGGCGACCGATGATGACCGTTACGACGCCATGAAGGCTGCCGTGGACGGCGGCGCTAAGGTCGTTGTCTGCGCCGGCTTCATGCAGGGTGCTGCCCTCGCCAGAGCTGCGGCTGAATTCACCGACACTTCTTTCGTTTTCATTGATGGTGACCCTGTTGCGGACGAGAACGGTAATGATCTCTCCAATGTCGCGGCTGTTGCATTCTGCGAAGAGCAGTGCGGCTACTTCGCCGGTTACGCTGTCGTCAAGGAAGGCTATGAGAAGCTCGGCTTCACCGGCGGCGGCGGCGGCACGAACCCCGCCTGCATCCGTTACGGCTGGGGCTTTGCTCAGGGCGCCAACGACGCTGCTAAGGAAATGGATAAGACCGTCGACCTGAACTACTCCTGGGAGTACGGCGCTTCCTTCCAGGCTTCCCCCGAGCTGCAGACCATGGTCTCCGGCTGGTACTCCAACGGCACTGAGATCGTCTTCGCCTGCGGCGGGT
>ENA-OPBE01002587-OPBE01002587.1-human-gut-metagenome-genome-assembly--contig:-NODE-2587-length-13322-cov-3.410341_pt1 | contig 13322 bp, 13 predicted proteins | sample MGYA00241066_ERZ501448 | MGnify/ENA primary metagenome ERZ501448 (study PRJEB25962, sample SAMEA2042585) | human gut metagenome | biome: human gut; feature: human-associated habitat; material: faeces...
CACCCACTTATGAGCAAGCTCATGTGGGCTTAGACCTTTTGACCCTGGCATCATATATATTTAATAATTACTTTATTGACATTTACTTTGGAAATGATAAAATCATGACGGAGAAAATCAGTGGGCCTGATGCCTGCGGAATGTATTGTAATGTAATGGAGAGAAAAGTCATGAAAAAATCAAAAGGAAAGAAGGGAAACGGGGGATTTTCATTAGTAGAGCTGATCATTGTAATAGCTATCATGGCAGTGCTGGTGGGAGTACTGGCACCGCAGTATCTGTCTTATATACATAAGGCAAAGGTGGCGGCAGATCAGGCGAATCTGAAGAATTATTTTACGGAGATCCAGCTGGATTATGCTTCTACAGGAGTGTATAATCCGCAGGTGCCGCTGGTGGATAATATTGGAGAAGGCGGTTATGAACTCAGAGAGATTCACTTTTTAAGTGGGCAGACTGTGAAGCTGAAGGCAGGATACTATGCTGTGACAGAAAACACCAAGGGTCAGGGAGGTTACAATATATGCTATTATTGTGATCTGTGCACAGCTGCTGATGCGGATGAACAGACAAAGCAAAAGCATCGGGATACTTGTATCATTACATTTCTGTGATGGCGGCTGATAGGAATATGTTATTTTTCCAGACATAACCCAATATTATCAGAAATGCAGCAGATGTATCCATGTTTCGCGGCGTAGGTGGCTGCTTGTCTGCGGATGGCAGGAACCGTTGCGTATTCCAGAGTATAAGCGGTACAGCCGTGTGACATAGCAAAATCTAAATAATCAGTATAGTATTCACGTGTACTTTTATCGTTTATGGTATAGGTATCATTTGAAAAATCGTACGCAGTAAAAACGTTCTCCTGGTTTACCCCATCGATGAGAACGTTTTTTTCAGCTGTAAGATATTTTTTTACAAAACAGTCCCCGCCGTTGATCATGATCTTTCTGCCGGTATGGTCCATATAGTCCAGAATCGTAAGGATTCCGTCATAGATGGATTCCTGCGGATAGTTATAGTATACATCCGTGTTATCGACAAAAAAGCCGTCCACACCCTTCTGCACCAGAGAGTCTACTCTGGAAGCTGTACATGCCTGCCATTCCGGAGCTGAGACATCGATCCATTTTTCCTCCGGCCAATTCTCATAGGCACCCAGAGTATATTTCTCAAAGTCTGTATCATAGGACCGGAAGCTTTCGATAGATCCGATATTGATATAGGAGTAGATTTCGCGGATACCATTTTCTCTTAAACGGGCAATGTCATTTTGGGAAAAATATTCCGCATCTATGACAAGCAGATCAATGTCAGAAAGCTTTTCTGTGATCTCAGGATCTTCGCCGATCAGGACAATGTATTTTTCTGCACTATCGGAGGTGCTGGCGGAGCAGGCACTGAGCAGGGCTGTAGATAATATCAGAATGAGAACACATATTTTTTTTATGAATAGCTTCGTTTTCCTCAATTAACGGTACCTCCTTTTTCGCTTGATCTGCTTCAATATTTGTATCCAGATAATTATACTATAGATGGCTCTACATTTCATTTATTTCTGTTAACTATTCAGAGCCATACAAAATACTGCATTCAGGCAGATAATGTTGAAAAAAATATCTGTAAAAATATTAAAAAGGGCGAAAAATATTGAAAAATGTGGTATAATTTTTTATGCAAATATAAGATGATACCGGGACAAAAAGCCACCGGATTTGATGCGTTCAGCGGTTAAGACAACCGGGAAAGTAGGAAGTTATATGAAGATTCAGGATTTTTGTGACATGGACAAATTTGAGCAAATCATGAAGAACTGGGCAAGCAGTACAGGACTGGCAACCGTGGCTGTGGATGCAGACGGAAAATACATCAGTGACTGTTATAATTTTACGGAGTTCTGTATTGATCTGACGAGAGGAAGCGTAGAGGGGAAAAAGCGCTGCGAGCAGTGTGACAGAGAAGGCCATGGTGTGTATCCCTGCCATGCGGGACTTGTGGATTTCGGTATTCCGATCACACTGGAGGATGGAACCGTGCTGGGCAGTATTATCGGAGGACAGGTGCTGCCGGAGAATCCGGATGAGGAGAAGTTCCGTCAGACAGCAAGGGAACTTGGCATTGATGAGGATAAATATATCAAGGCCTTGAAAAAGGTAAATGTGAAGACTAAGGAGCAGATCGACGCATCGGCAAATCTGCTGGGAGATGTGATCAACATGTTCGTAAGAGCCAGCTACGTCAACAGGAAAAACGAGAATCTGGTAGGTGAGCTAAAGGGTGGCATTACGAAAGCTGCGGAACAGATCGAGGAAGCAACGGACAAGACCAAGGAAATCGATGGTTATAGTAAGAGACAGCAGATTTTGGCACTGAATGCTTCGATTGAGGCTGCAAGAGCCGGAGATCAGGGCAAGGGCTTTGCCGTGGTGGCAACGGAAGTACAGAAGTTAGCAAGAGATATGGCGACCTCCAGTGCGGACATTAAGAAGCTGTTGGGAGAGCTGCATGTTACGATCAACCATTTGAATCAATAGTAATTTAGGATAAAGTTTACAGGAAAACCGTTTTTCTGATCCACAAAGGCGCAGAAAGGCGGTTTTTTTGCACATTTTTGCATGTTTCCTTTTGGTGTGTATAAAAAAGTCGGAGAAGTTGTCCGATATTCTCAATAGAGGAACCAGGTAAACAAACGGATTTGGCATTTATTTTCAAGGAGGAAATAATTATGGCGGGAATCGGAGCAACCGGCAGCGTAGGTGCGTATGCTGCGCAGAGTGATTACAGCAAGAGTACGAAGACGAAGAAGCCTGAGGTATTCGGAACGCCGGATAAGACAGCCGGCACAACAGGTACGGGAAAGACGTCCGAAACGGCACAGACCAGGGGAAAGACTGAGGATTACGGCAGAACCATCGGTCAGCCGGAGCTGTCGGAGAAGGCTGCGAAATACTATGAGCAGCTGAAGAAGAGGTACGGAAATTATGATTTTATTCTGGTCAGCAGAGATCAGAAGGAGAATGCAAAAGCCAATGCTGCAAAATATGCCAATGGCTATAAGACGGTTGTTCTCATTGATGAGGACAAGATCGAACAGATGGCAACAGACGAGAAATTCCGCAAACAGTATGAGGGAATCCTGAGCGGTGCCGCTGCACAGATACAGCAGTTAAAGACCAGCCTGCAGAGTTCCGGTGCGCAGGTCAAGGGCTTTGGAATGCAGGTAAATGATGGAGGAACACTGTCATTTTTCGCTGTATTGAAGAAATCCAGCGCCGAGCAGAAGGCCCGGATCGAGAAAAAGGCTGAGCAGAAGAAAACAGAGAAAAAGGCTGCGGAGAAGAAGGCTGCAAAGAAAGAAAAAGAAGAGCAGTTAAAGGAGAAGCGGGCAGAGAGTGATGATACGGAAGAGACGGTAACCATTACCGCCAATTCCATCGAGGAGCTGCTTTCCAGGATAGATACCTACAATTTCAACACACGGAGTGACGAGGTGCAGACCCAGAGTGAACGTCAGGTGGGTCAGAACATCGATTTCAGAGGGTAAGGTGATATTGTATGGTTTCTATGGGGAAATATGGAGGAACGTTCGTGCGCTCGAACAGCCGGGGAACGACGCAGATCACCTTCGGGAGTAGGACGAACCAGAGCAGTGCAAACGGCATTTTTGGGCAGCAGAATAACACGACTGCTTCGAAAAATTCGGTCAGTGATATTAAACGGATGCTTGCCCGGGACAGCCGGAGTACGCAGACGCAGGCAGCAAACAGCCTGGGACAGAAGTCTATCGTTACCAGCACGCTGAGCTACAGTGAAGCTTTGCGCAATCAGAGGCAGCAGACGAAAAACACGACGCTGGCTCTGAAAAAACTGAAATATCAGTTTAAAAATATTTCATCCAAAATACTGCGGAGCAAGACGTCCCAGGCGGCAAAGCAGGCAGCCGGACAGGCGAGAAGAGAGATCATGCGCCTGAAGCGTCAGAAGCAGAACAGTGACAGTGACAGCGACAGTGAAGAGATCGACGCAGCAATCGCTCATGCACAGGCTATGGAACGTGTGGCGAAGAAGAAAGCAAAACATCTCGAAGAAGAGGAAATGATGAAGGCTGCCGGCGGAATCTGTCAGGGAGACCGGATCAGCGAAGAAGAAACGAAGGATGTGCCAGACGCAGAAGCTGAAAACGCGCGGAATGCAGAAGAGATGTCTGCGGAAGATTCCGCGAATGAAGTGTCCGGGGATTTCTCTGCGTATGAGTATGCCGGGGACAGCTATGATATATCCGATTATGTTGATCTCGGCATGGATGAATTCTATGCACAGGCAGGAGACTTTATGTCGGAAATGAGCGATTTCACCTCTGAGATGATGCAGGAAATGTCTGACAGCTTACGTGACCTGATGGAAGAGATGGGACTGGACGGCTTATCGGATACTGCGGTCTCGGTGGACAGGGAGATGGATCCCGCAGACCTCAAGATGATGAAGATCAAACACCGCAATAAAGAGATGAAAGACATCGTCAAAGCCGATGCGGAGTACCTGAAAGCAGTTTTCAACCACCTGGAGAAAATGAAAGACAACGTGGTCATTCCCACCGGGAATGCAGGAGCGGTTTCCTCCGGCATGACAGGGACTTCATTTTCCGCAGATGTTGCCGGCGTAGGCGTACCGGCGGCGCCTGTGCCGGTGATCAATATTACATTATAGGGTGGACATATAAGAAGAAATTTGACATCCCGGACACTGTGTTTGTGAGACAGACACAGTGTCCGGGATGGTTTTATATAAAAACATTTTTGATTTTCGTGATTATTTCCGACCGTACAGGATTCCCATTCCGGAGATCATCCAGGGAGCAGCGACATATCCCGGGATAAAATCCAGTTTCTTCTCAAGATTGCCGATGTAGTGAATTTCTGTGATTCCTTCTTTTTTCAATTCTTCGACAAATTCTTCCATGTCACCGTAGAGTGCTTTCTGGGAGAACATGTCCTGAAAGGAGAAGGCACCGCCCTTTTTGACTATGCGCAGAGCTTCTCTGACCACATCCCGTTTATCCTTGGCGGAACGGACTTCGTGGAAGACAAAATTGCTGACAGTGGCATCGAAGGTCTCATCCGGATCTTCCAGATGGGCGGCATCTCCTTTGTGGAAGGTGATCCGGTCGGCAACACCCTCCGCTTTCGCATTGGCTTCACATTGCTCTTTGGCATAGTTCCACTCGGCACCCCAGTAGTCCATACCGACGAGTTTTGCCTTGGGGAAAGCCTTGGCGCAGCGGATCGTCAGGGCAGCCGCACCACATCCGATGTCGAGCAGAGTGCCTTCGCCGTCCCATTCCAGATGATCTACGAGATGCTGATGGACTTTTGCCATCATGTTGCCTTTGCCGAAGGCAAACAATTCATGACAGATGTGCATGTAAATGCCATAGACCAGGCAAATCGCGGCAAGAATGCCCAGGATCCATGTCGGAATGGCAAGATGCAGCACCGGTCCGGTCACGCAGGCGGCAATGCCGAGCACGGCTGCAGCAACATAACACAGTGCCAACATTTTTTCAGGTACCCAGTTTCCGTAGTTCACGTTTTTGTTCATAACTAATCCTCCTACTTGTTTTCTGAATATAACAAAAGTTATATTTGTTATTTTTTATAAAAGAAAATGCCCACCGCATTAACGGTGAGCATCCTTCTTACTCTTGAAATATGTAATTAAACTCTGCGTTCCGGCATCGGCGTGAATACCGATGGCTTTCGTCAGGAACAAGCGGTGTTCCATATCATAATCTCCTTTGATCAATTCCAGAAATCCGTGTAACCTCATGGATGTCAGAATCCGTAGTAATTCCTTATCGGGCACATAGCCTAGTTGTTTTTCGTAATAGCTCTGAAAGGCGGTGAACATATTATGAAAGACTACATCCCGGAAGGATTCGTATTTGCTGCCGGAGCATTTCTCCAGTACCAGTTCACATTCCTGCCTGTGCGCACAGATATATTCCATGATCTCACGTTCATTCTGCTCTGCGGTCTCAGGATGTTCCTGCTCTCTTTTGGCTATTTGCTGCATCATTTTCTGATACTCGGCAATCAGGGGATCCAGGATTGCCCCCAACAGAGCCTCTTTATTTTCAAAAGAGAAATAAAAAGCCCCGGTAGTAACTCCGGCACGTTTGCAGATATTCCGGAGGTTCGCCCCGGCGTAGCCTTTTTCCAGAAATTCTTCCCTGCCGCAGCGGATTAAGTTTTCTTCCGTGATTTTCTTACGATCTGTCTCCATAACAATTGTTATATTAGCATAGACTAACTCGAGGGTCAAGAAAAAATCTACAGGTAAAATATTTTTGATTTCCGCAAAAATCTCTACAAAAATGTTTTGGTTTATCGTTATTTTAAGATATAATAAAAATAGTAGCAGGAAAACTAAGATAGTGATATATAGCGGGGAAATGAATATGGACAAAGACCCATTTAAAGAATATCTGAGAGAATCCGAACCGAATAAAGCAACAAAAGGGTATGTGTGGAGCACGGCGGTTGGACTTCAGGCAGTAGATGGTCTGAAACCCTCGCAATATCTGATTGACACTGCAATTCAAAATATTGAAGGTAAGATCACGCTAAAAGAGGCACAGAGTCTTATAGAAAGCTATTACAATGAGAGACCTGTCCGTGTATCAGATAATGAACGCACGGAAGAAGCAGATAAAGTTTCCAGCCGTATTGCGGAGCTCCTTTCCGAAACGGCGTTTTCCTTTTCACCGAATGAGTATATAGCTATTCATCGTAAGCTTTTTCGTGGAATATATAAGCATGCCGGAAAAATAAGAGATTATAATATTACGAAGAAAGAATGGGTGCTTGATGGCGCAACGGTCGTTTATGGGAGTGCTTCAGAACTGCGTGCTACATTGGAATATGATTTTTCGCAGGAAAAGGATTTTAGTTATAAAGGACTTTCGATAGAAGAGAGCATTCATCATCTGGCTTTGTTTGTATCAAGGCTATGGCAAATTCACATTTTTGGTGAGGGAAACACAAGAACCACAGCGGTTTTTTTCATAAAATATTTGAGAACACTTGGTTTTTTTGCAACAAATGACATTTTTGCGGAAAATGCATGGTATTTCAGAAATGCACTTGTCAGGGCCAATTATACGAATTTACAAAAAGGAATTCATGAGACAACGGAATATTTGGAACTCTTCCTCAGAAATATGCTTTTAAATGAACACAACGAGCTGCACAATCGAAATATGCATATCAGTGGACTTTTAAAGGATACAAAAGTGGACATTGGAACTTCAAAAGTGGACATTGGAACTTCAAAAGTGGACATTGGAACTCAAAAAATGGACATTGAAACATCAAAAGTGGACATTGAAACAAGATTGGCTGAAAAAACGCTGAATTTTTCAACAAAAACAATTATGCATATCCGTGTATTATATGAAAAATTCGGAGATTGTCAGTTTTTTGGCAGAGGAGAGGTTATGGAATTGCTTGGGCTGAAAAGTTCAGGCGCTTCTAAAATAATATCCAATATGGTACAGGCTGATGTAATCGAACCGGTATCCGGGCATGGAAAAGGAAAATACAAATTCAAAGAGTTATAGAGTATATTGGATTTAAAGGCATCGGAACATCCGGTGCCTTTTTTTAAAATACAGGAACCTTTTTACCGTCCGGCGACTCATATAGTATGAAGCCGGCGAAGAGAAGGAGGTGTTACTTTGTCAGTTATGACAAAAGAGGAATTTGTGCGGGAAGTGCGGGGCTATACCCTGCATATGTACCGACTGGCATATTCTATTCTGAATAATAGTACGGATGCGGAGGACGCTGTCAGTGAAGCGGTGCTGCATGCCTATGAAAAATTAAGGACACTGCGGGATCCGGGCAGCTTTAAAAACTGGATCTTACAGATCACGGCAAATGAAGCGAAAAAGATTTATCGGCAAAATAAGCGGACCGGTGCGGTGGCATGGGAAGAGAATCTGTCCCCGGCATTTTATGACGAACACCATGAACTGTGGGATGCTGTCATGCAGCTGGATGGCGGATACCGGGATGTGATCGTACTGTTTTACTATGAACGGTGCACAATCCCGGAGATCAGCAGGATATTGGAATGCAGGCAGGGAACCGTAAAATCGAGATTGTACCGGGCGAAGGAGCAGTTAAGGGAGAGGCTTATATGAGAGATGATTTTATAGACAGAAAAATAAGAAAAATGGCGGAGGCGGAACGGATGGCAGTGCCGGAGTCTCTGGATGCGAAAGTGGAAAATATTTTGGACGGACTGGAAACAGAGAAGAAGGACAGCAAAAACACGGATGGAAAGAGAGTGAATCAAACGGTACGCCATTATGGCTTTAGACGAATCGTGATCCCGGCAGCAGCCTGTCTGCTTCTGGCCTCCGTTACCGTGACGGCATCGGGATTGTACCGGGCGCGGATGGAGAGCATGAATCATGAAAAACTGGAAACATATTTTTCCGGGTTGCAGGAGGCAGATGTTGCAGCGGATAGCTACAGCAGACCGCTTACGGACGGCGAAAAAAACAGGCTGGAAGAACTGAGGCAGGCCTATCTGGAGGAAGGATATTTCCCCCAAAAGGAACTTGCCATGCTTGATAGTCCTGAAAAATACAAAAAGGGCGTGGCTTTCTATGCAGCGCGGAGTACATTTTTCCTGCCGGAAGAGGAAATGACGGAGGAGGAACTGTTGGAGCTGATCGATTTCCGTGAGAAGAGAGATTATAGTCTGGCGAAAATCACAGAAGAGATCGAGGCGGGCGACTATGAATATGTGAAGACGGAAGATAGTGCATTACCGGGTGATATGTCACAGGAGAGCGGATCGCAACAGATACAGGGCGCAGGAGAGGCAAGTGTAGTCCCGGGGGCAGACACTGCAGCACAGGAATGGCAGATTGCCTATGCGGGAGAACTCAGTATCCGGTGTGCTGTGGCGGCAGAACAGGGGCTGTATGTCGGTGGGTTCACCATGGAAGGGAAAGCACGGGTGGAATATCTGACTTACGGCAGCGGGACCCCGGAAAAGTTTTATGATGATTTTGATGAGGACGGCGAGGTGTATAGCCTGTGTATCGCACCGGACGGAAGTGTCTATGCGGCATTACGCGGACTGGCATCTCCGGGAGCGGAACATGGCCGGCTGCCTGTGATCTACCATATCAGTCCGGAGGGAACGCTTCTGGACTGCTTTGCGGCCGGAGACCGGGAGTGGAATATTGTAGATAGTATGGCAACGGATGCACAGGGCAGGCTGTATACACGAATGAGAATGCAGGAGGATGGCGGCTATGTGCGGATCTACACGGCAGAGGGAGACCTCATCGGAACGATGGCGGATGATGGTGTGTATGCTGTGCAAGGTGCCGGAGCCCTGGGACAGGGAAAGGACGGAAAAGTCTATGCAGCAGCACTGGCAACGGAGAATGTGACAGCAGAGGATGACCCTGTGACATTAGTGTCAGTAGACCCGGAGAGGTTGTGTTTTCTACCGGTGCAGGGGGATGCAACGGAGAATGCGAAGGCTGTTCAAAGCACAGGGACGATCTACCAGTGGAATATGGTGGCAGCAGGTGTGAGTGATGGCTCCGATTTTATCCTGTGGGGATACAGCGGCGTTGATACCTACCGTTTGGAAGATGCGGTATTTACCAGAGCGCAGGAAGTCTGGGAGATGCCCTGCGGTACGGAAGGAACCTGCGCGGTAATCGTTCCGGATGGCCGGATACTCTATATCGGAGCCACAGGCGGTGTGCAGGGACAGACGGCAGCCGGCGTGGACATCTCCGGAAAAGACCCGGCGAAGACATATTTTTATTATGAACCGCTGAAGTAACAGAAAAAGCTATAATGAGATGGGTTGAGCGAGTGGAAAATGGGAAATTTCCACTCGCTCTATTGTGCCTATAATACGTTATCATGTATAATGAAAATAAGAATAAATGGCAACGAAAATGGTCACAAAGCAGTCGAAAGAAAACGAAGTATATATGAAAAAAACAACTTTAGAAGAAAAATTAGGATATAATCAAAAAGGAGCCAAAAAGGAGCTAAAAATGGAGCCGATAGAAAGATAGATATATTATATCAAATGGAAGAAAATCCAGAGGTAACGCAGGTTAAACTTATGGAGGGATTTGATCTTTCAAGAAAACAAATTCAAAGACTTATAAAAGACATGCGAGAAGAAGGTTTGGTTGAAAGACGTGGTTCTAATAGAAACGGGAAGTGGATTGCAAAGAAGTAAATAACAGGAGAGATTTTATTTGGCATGATGAGTGACGAAAGATGTATGAAGAAAATCAACGTAAAAGTGACGTTTTTTCTTAGCTTAATTGCGGTTGTGCTGTTGACGGCAGGTATCCTGTGCGGGCGTGAGGTCTGGCTGTATGAGCACCCGGAGATCCGGATTACCTTTAGCTGCGACAAGAGAGAAAATATATATCGCTCTTATCCTTTTTGCGTTATTCGTGGCAGATCTCATATCGGACAGGGATATGCGGTACGTTATGATGAGGAAATATAGCAGTTCCGGGATGCAACAGGGGAAGTGTTTCAATGGATTAACGAAAAGTATGATTCCCCATTATCCGTGTCATCGGATGTAACAATAGGTGAAGGAAAAACGGTGATCACTTTCTGGGGAACAGGGAAATCTATTGAGACCGGAGAGATGGAGGAAATCAACCGGGACTGCGTGCTGGAGTATGAACTGGACGCAGAGGTGTTACATTTGGAAGAAACACCGGAGCTGGTAGAAAACGTTTGGGATCCGAAAGAGAAGGGGCAGCAGGGACAGGCGGAGACGATTTATGATTCGGAAGCAGGTGTAACGGTGACTTTGCGGGATATTTCCAATGTGGGTGCTAATCTTATCATCAGACGTGAGGATGACGATGACGGGGCAGAGGTGATCTATGGAGAGGCTTATATCCTCCAACGGCAGGTAGACGGAGAGTGGCAGGATGCAGAGACGGTGCCGGATAATTATGGTTTCCCAATGGTGGGTTATAATGTCCCCGGTGGTGAGGAAGCTTCGATCTACTATAATTGGGAGTGGCTCTACGGAGCACTGGAACCGGGAGAATATCAAATGGTCTGGGATGTCTCAAGAAAAGACGGCGGTGCGGCAAGCGCACAGACATACCGGGAGTATATACGTTTTCGGCTTTAGAGAGGGGAAAAGCTAATGAAGAAAAAAGCATTATGGATAATAGGGGTATGTATCATCCTAATCAGTATATGGGGTATCAGGGAAATTTATTTGTACAACAATCCCGAAGTAATCATTACATATAGCAATGAAAACACAGAGGAAGCACATCGCTCCCTTCCAATCTATGCGATAAATCCAAAGTCAAGATTTGGGCAGGCAGCCCGCTATGACAAGGAGATGAAAGACTGGTGGGAAGCCACAAATGAAGTAAATCTGTGGCTCCACAATGATCTGAAAGCACCCATGGATGTATCTTCTACGGTTGAAATTGTGGATGGAACTGCGAAGATTACCTATCAGGGAACGGCAACTTCTTTAGAGAATGAAAAGGTGGAGATATACAAAGAGGTGGTGATTGATTTTCCGGTGTCCGCGAATCTGGAAATTGAGAAAACAGAGTGAAATAGTGATGTCTGAAAGGTCCGAAAGGAAACGGGGGAGTGTGTATGAAGAAAATTAATGTAAAAGTAACGGTTTTTCTTAGTGTGATCGTATTGGCAGTGATAATCCTTTTGTTGAATTTCATTGAATTCCGCAGGGCGGTGGATTTTACGGTATCAGGAATACGGATGCCGAAGGAAAATGCGTCCGGAAAGCAGGAAGAGGTACAGGTAAATGTCAGTGGAACGTATTCTTATCGCGTATTGCCCTGGATTTATGCTAGCTCTTTTAATGGGAAGATATCCTTTGCAGGAGAGGGAGAGGAGCCACAGGATTATTTCTTTCTGTACGGGGGAAGAAAAGGCATTTTCCAAAGCGGGAGAGGTGCCGGACAGATCCTGACGCCGGATATGAGCACGCTTGCAGCGATTTATGAGGCAGTGCAAGATGTGGAAAAAGGGATGATTTCTGCCACCGCAAATTCGGCGGAAGAGAATCAGACATTCTATATTTTGTACCCGGCGACGACATTGGAAGAAGCGTATGAAATATCCGATGTATTGTATCCCGGAATGTTGGGAAAATAGATTTCTTGCTTGACAGATAGGTCGGTAGAATGTAGACTATACTTATAAGGTCTATATTCTATCGACTATCGGTGGCTGGTGCAGCAGAGCGGAGGGGCTTATGGGTGAGAACATCTACAGAATATTTGACGTTGTATGGAAATTAAGTCTGGTAGGAGGATACTGCGTATTGCTGGTGCTCCTGGCCAGACTTTTGTTGAAAAAAGCCCCCAAATGGTGTTCTTATCTGCTGTGGGGAATTGTATTTGTGCGGTTGTGCTGTCCGGTGTTGCCACAGACGGGGATCAGTCTGATTCCAGAGAGGCTGCTGGCGGTTGGAACGGAGACGATGTACGGGCAGTCGGCAGACGGCTATGGTAATAATGGTGTGCTTCCAGATGTGGATCCTAACGGACAGAGCAGTTGGCAACAGGCAGGAAATTTGCATGCCGGGACGGCAGGAAATATGCCAGGAGCCGTAGGATTAGCGAACGAAAACAGAAATGTTGCGAATGCAATCGATAACGAAAGCGATGCGAATGCATTCGGAACAGACGGAGCCGATGGAAGCCAGGCAGCAGGTAATGCTGCAGATGGTGGCTACTTAGCTGACAATCGGGACAATGCGGATGGGGCTTTGCAAATCACAGGAGCAGAAAACGGAAGCAGTGGTGCAGCCATGGAGGAATCGGTTACCGATACAAACGGCACAATTATCGCAAACACACTGTATCGCCCGGTAGATTTCCGTGTCCTTGCAATCGCATGGCTGCCCGGAATGGCAGGATTTATGGGGTATCATGCGTTTTCCTATTTGCGTATGCGTAACCGGCTTCACCGACCTGACAGCGGTGTCAGACAGGTGGAACCGGGGATCTGTGAGATCGACGGTGGGCATCTGTCCTTTGTCATGGGACTGGTGGAACCGGTGATCTATCTGTCTTCGGGCTTAGATCCTGAGAGCAGAAACGTTGTGCTGTGCCACGAGAGAGTGCATTTGCAGCGCAGGGATTATCTCTTCAAACCGGCAGCTCTGCTGATCTGCTGTGTGCACTGGTTCAACCCACTGGTGTGGCTGGCATTTTATCTGATGAATATGGACTGCGAGATGTCCTG
>ENA-OPBE01002606-OPBE01002606.1-human-gut-metagenome-genome-assembly--contig:-NODE-2606-length-13225-cov-2.105847_pt1 | contig 13225 bp, 9 predicted proteins | sample MGYA00241066_ERZ501448 | MGnify/ENA primary metagenome ERZ501448 (study PRJEB25962, sample SAMEA2042585) | human gut metagenome | biome: human gut; feature: human-associated habitat; material: faeces...
GGCGGCCGTCCGTCCAGCATCATCATCGGCGAGCAGGTAAATCCGGCAAGCCTTGGCGCACTCCTTGCACACTTCGAAAATAAAGTTATGTTCCAGGGATTCCTGTGGAATGTAAACAGCTTTGACCAGGAAGGCGTTCAGCTTGGTAAAGTCCTTGCAAAACGTGTTCTTGCACACGAGACAGACGGAGCATTGAAAGTATTCAGCGACCTTCTGAATATCTGATCTTGAAATTAGATTAATTATGAAATGATATAAGCCCTTCATTTACAGATGAGATTCTGCAAGTGAGGGGCTTACTTTATATGTTGTTATCTCCGTTCTACGATATGATAATACGATTTTGCGGTCATGAGATAGATCAGGCCATATACCAGTGCAAAGATCAGCACCGTACCGGCGGTACAGCCGATGAACAATCTGGTATTTGTCATGCCGAACAGCAGGAGCATCCGGCGGATCAGTGGAAATGCCATGGAAATATGAAGCATTGCCATGAGAAGCGGAAGGAAAAATACCATCAGGATCTGACGTCGGATTGAGCTTTTGACTTCGCGATGGCTCAGTCCTACTTTCTGCATGATCTCAAAACGATTCTGGTCTTCGTATCCTTCCGAGATCTGTTTGTAGTAGATGATCATCGCTGTACCGAGAAGGAAAAGTGATCCGAGGAAAATTCCGATGAACAGAAGGGAACCGTTATCTGCGTAGTAGGAATCATATTCCTGTGCACGGATTCCGGAAGTAATCCAGGAGTTATCCGACAGCTGTCCATTATCTTGCAGAGCTTTTATTGCATCCAGTACCGGTGTACCATAGGCAATTTTTGTTTCATCGGAGCCGGTGATATCCAGACCAAGATGAACGGTCAGATCCTGTCCAGCAGGGGTAGCTGAGGTATTCTTATACATTTCTGTTCGCATTTTATCAAACTTTTCAAAATCAGAATCAGTGACAACAAATACTGCATTTCTATAGACGATATCGCGACCACAGGTCAGAGGAGAATTCTCCAGCCATTTTTTCACAGAGAAAACAGAATCATTGACTGTGAGAGAATCTGATTTTTCAGTCATCTTTGAAGCCCATGCAAGAATCTCTCCATCCTGTAATGCCGGATTTGTACCAGTGAGTTTTTCATATTCAGACTGACGCACAAGTGAAAGTGTCAGTACAGAACCAGACTCCGTTAAAGTACCTGGCTCAGCAATCTGAATCTGCCCGTGATCTATACGACTGATGATTGTGAGATAAATTTCTTCGGCTTTTTTGTCTACAGGAACCTTGTTGTCAGAAATTGCTTTTTCAAATGTTTCTATTGCAGTCTGGCATTCCTCTTCACCGACACCGGTAATGGAGATATCGGTATCGTATGGGTAACGGTTTACCATGATATCATTCATACCAAAATAGATAGAGACAGTCATGGAGATCATGAGCAAAACTCCGGTACTTAAGATACAGATGCTGGCCAGCCCGACAGCGTTCTGCTTCATACGGTAAAGCATACCGGAAATACTGATAAAATTTCCAGTCTTGTAGTAAAAGCTTTTTCTGCGGCGAAGAAACTTCAGAATTACAATACTGCCTGCAGTAAAAAGCAGATAGGTTCCTGCCATAACAAGGATTACGGCAAGCAGGAAGATTGTGATTGCTTTAATTGGTGATTCTGTTGTGATGGCAAGGTAATAACCGATACCAAGACAGATAAAACCAAGCAGTGCCATAAGCCATTTTGCTTTCGGCTCTCTTTCTCCCGTGTTGTTGCCACGAAGTAATTCTACCGGACGGCTTAAATGAATCCTTCTGAGATTCAGAAGAAGGATCAACAGGAAAATGGCACCGAACATCAGAAGACAAGTAATAATTCCCTTTGTGGAAATATAAAATCCAAGTACTGCCGGAATATGCAGCAGTCTCAGAAGAAGGAGAAGTGACAGTTTACTGGCAAGGATTCCGATTGCGATTCCACCAGTGAGGGAAAGGATCGTTGTAAAAATCGTTTCCAGTAACAGTACAATGCCGATATGATTTCTTTCCAGTCCAAGAATATTGTAAAGTCCGATTTCTTTCTGCCTTCTTTTCATCAGGAAACTGTTACTGTAGATCAGAAAGATCACACAGAAGATCACAACAACAACTTCTCCTGTAGAGAGAATCATTCGTACTTCTGCGGCATGGCGAACAGCCTGATCCAGCGTTGGACAGTCGCGTAAAAATTCCATCATATAGATCATGGCGATGCAGAAGATACAGGTGATCATGTAAGGAATGTAGGTGCTTTTATTGTTGCGGATGTTCTGAACTGCCAGTTTTGAGAAGATTCCTTTACGCATGATATTCACCGCCTGTTGTCAGTATGGTAAGCGTATCGGCAATCATCTGATACATTTCCTGGCGGGATTTACTGCCCTTATAAATCTGATGAAAAACTTCTCCATCTTTAATAAAAAGGACTCTGGATGCATGGCTGGCAGCCTGTGCACTGTGCGTGACCATCAGAATCGTCTGTCCTTCGTCATTGATCTCGCCAAACATGGAAAGCAGTGCAGATGCTGCTTTTGAATCGAGGGCTCCTGTGGGCTCATCAGCAAGAATCAGCTTCGGGTCTGTGATCAGAGCTCTGGCAACCGCTGCACGCTGTTTCTGTCCACCGGAAACTTCATAAGGATATTTATCCAGAAGTTCTGTGATACACAGTGCCTGTGCAATCGGGCGGATCTTCTGTTCCATTTCTCGGTAATCTTCGCCGGCAAGGACGAGTGGAAGATAAATATTATCTCTTAAAGAGAAGGTATCCAGCAGATTAAAATCCTGAAAAACAAAGCCAAGGTTTTTTCTTCGGAAAGCCGAGATTTCTTTTTCTGTAAGATGTACGATATTTTTTCCTTCGAGGAGAACTTCTCCGGAAGTCGGGCGGTCGAGAGATGCCAGTATGTTGAGGAGGGTAGTCTTTCCGGAACCGGATTCTCCCATGATTGCAACAAATTCCCCTTTTTCTATAGAAAAAGAGACATTGGAGAGTGCCTGCACTTTGTTTCCTCCGAAACGGGTGCTGTATATTTTTTTGATATTAGTTACTTCTAGTAAAGCCATAACCGGGGCTCCTTTCTTTTTTATTGATAAGGTAAGTATAGAAATCTTTCCCGGCTTCTGCCATCGAAGCAGGTTACAATATACGAAAAAACCTTACATTTCTGTAAGGTCGTTTCGAATGGAGGCATAAACTCCTAGGATATTTCTAATTAATACATGGTCAGGACATTCTGGGAAAATTCCAGGAATACTTTTGTTCCTTTGCCTTCTTCGGAAGTTACATAGATGCGATGACCGAGACGTTTCATGATTTTCTTGCTGAGATACAGACCGATACCGGTTGCACGGTTGTTTTCACGACCGTTGACTCCGGTGTAGCCTTTTTCGAAGATACGTGGAAGATCTTCCTTGCGGATACCGATGCCGGTATCTTCGATTATAAGTGTAACGGGAGATGGGCTTATCGTGTTTGAAATATCCTCTGTATTTTGTGAGTTACCGGGGACATCTTTCAAAGAAATACGAATCCCGCCGGTACGGGTGTATTTGAGTGCGTTTGACAAAATTTGTCCAATTACAAAACCAAGCCATTTTTCATCGGTCAGGACATTCTCTGAAATTCCTTCATAAGTCAGAGACAGTTTTTTTGAAATAAAGATTCCGGCATATTTATGTATCTGTTCGCGGATGATCGAATCAAGGGCACAGCGTGAAAGTTTCAGATCTGAGGACATATCTTCTGTGCGCAGATAACCCAGAACCATTTCTACATACTGTTCAATCTTAAAAAGTTCAGTGAGAGCTTCTTTATTCACTGTCGGATTTTCCTGAAGGAGCAGACGCAGAGCAAAAATTGGTGTCTTGATCTGGTGAGCCCACATCGTGTAATAATCAGTCATTTCTTCCAGTGTCTTCTGGTTAGCAGTTTCAGCATCTATTCGCATTCGGTTCAGGCTGTGCATGATCTCCTGCTGAAGAGCATCGGCTTCGTTGGAAGGAGCATCCATACGGGACAGATTAATATCCGGTGCTGCAGAGATAATCTGAAGATTATGAATGTTCTTCTGGTAGTTATGGAAGCCGAAAGCACACGTACCAAGCCCGGTCAGAATCCAGAGGACCGCAATGTACAGAATGGGTTCCAGTGGAAGTTGGTACAGAAGGAAGATCATTCCTGTAAGTATCGTCGGAAAAAGCATCAGTAAGATTTGTAGTTTTATTTTGTTCAGATAATCCAGAAATAATTTCATAAAGTAATCCTTCATAGGGTGAGTGCTTTTAAGTTGCACATTATACCATGTATCCAAGTCCTTTTTTGGTGATGATAAAGTCTTTCAGCCCTTCCCCTTCCAGTTTTTTGCGCAGACGGGTGATATTTACGGTCAGGGTATTGTCGTCAACAAAGCTGTCACTTTCCCAGAGCTTTGTCATAATGGCATCTCTGGAGACTGCTTTTCCGGCATGTTCCAGAAGTATCTCCAGAATGCGGAGTTCGTTTTTCGTAAGGTCAATATCATGACCGTTCCAGGTCAGGGTACAGCGGGAAGGATTCAGGACAGCACCCTTATGTTCAAGGACATTTCCCGGAGTTCCGAAGGAATAGGTACGGCGCAGGATTGCCTGAATCTTGGCAGTCAGCACATCCAGATCAAATGGTTTTGCAATAAAATCGTCTGCACCACGGCTCATTGCCATGACCATATTCATATTGTCAGATGCAGAGGAAATAAAGATGATCGGTACCTGGGAAATCCGACGAATCTCCTCACACCAGTGAAAACCGTTATAAAAAGGCAGTTTCAGATCCAGCAGGACAAGCTGCGGATCTCTGTGAGCAAATTCCTGTATGATATTGGAAAAATCTTCTGCGCAGGAGACATCATATCCCCAGGAACAGAGATTCTTTTTCAGAAGGTTGGCGATGATCTCATCATCTTCTACGATGAAAATACGGTACATGGGCAGTCCTTTCTGGTAAAATTGTATTTTATGCTAATCATAACATGTCTTTGAAAGATTGCAACAAAATTCACTTTGTGGCATTATAATAGAAGGAAATTATTTGATGTGTATAATAGAAGACTATGAATAACAACAGAAGGGAGAGTTTAATATGGATCTGGTGAAAGAGGCAATTTTCCTGGGATTTTCGGGAGCTGCTGTTATGGATACAAAAGAGCTTGTTTTTGTGCCGGAATATCGGACATTCTGTGAAGAAAACCTGTGTGGCTGCTATAATGTAAATCCGGCCTGTCCTCCGGAGAGCGGAACAGCAGAAGAGATGAAACAACGTGCACTACAGTATGAAAAGACGCTGGTGCTGCAGACCATGCAGGAAGACATGCATGATTCTGCACAGTACAAGAAGGACAAGTTACTGCAGAACAAAATGACTGAAGAACTTGCAGAGAAGATGAAAGCAGAGGGCAAAACAGATATCCTGATCATGAGTGCCGGACCGTACAAGCATAATTCCTGTATGTCTGCATATTGTGTAGATGCGCAGAAAATGGCAGATGCAGCCGGGATGCTCTGCTGGACAGATGACGGAATGGTGCGGTATTTTTCACAGATTCTGTTTCATGAATAAAAGAATTTTCAAAAAGATTTCACAGGTAATATTTTACCGTAAATCAAATTGTATTACGAATGCGGATGTGGTAAAATCAGTATCAGAAAATTTGATTTTATAAATCCAGGTGGAAAGCCTGGTGCAAACACATATGACAGGAGGCCTTTTATAATGGAAAGACATGCATTTGCAATGAAAGTAAAATCAGGCAAAATGAACGACTATCGTAAAAAACTTGGAGAAATCTGGCCGGATCTGACCACATTTCTTGATCGAAATAAAGTAAAAAATTTCAGTATCTGGAATGCAGAAGACCTGATCTTTGGTTATTATGAAAATGAAGATGGAGCAAAATTAAGCGCTGAAGAAGTGAGCGTAAAAGATGCAATCACTGCGAAGATCGATGACACATTTGACTGGATTTCCACACCGGGTGAAGATATGCGTCTGATGTATCATAACTTTGGTATTGTAAGAGAAAATAAAGAATTGATCCGTCACAGAATGTTTATGACAAAACTGAAAGCAGGATGTGAAGAGGAATACAAGAGACGCCATGACGGACTGATCGCACAGAGAGGTGACACTGTAGATCCGGGTCCGGACAGTAATTTCAGCATCTGGTGTGCCGGTGGCTATATTTTCGGTTATGATGAAATTGATACAACTATGGAAGTTGAAGAGACAGTTGAGGCAAGAGAGCAGACTGTTGAATGGGAAATGCGTCAGCTTGGCATTATGGACTGGATTACAAATGATGTGGACTGGATGACTGGAGACGTTCACGCAGATGTAAAACGACTGGCATGGCATAATTAGATCAGCGGGAGGAAGAAATGCCTAAGAAAATCCTGATCATAAATACCGGAGGAACCTTATCTTCTGTAAAAAGTTCAAAAGGGCTTGTACCGGGGATGCGAAGCGATGATATGCTGGAAGAGCTCCGTATGGTGTCCAGAAATCTGGAATTGGAAACAGAAGATTTCTGTTCTCTGGACAGTGCGAATATAGGGCCGAAAGACTGGTCGGGCCTGGCAGAGATGATTGCCAGAAAAAGTTATGATTACCAGGGAATTGTGGTGATTCATGGAACGGATACCATGGCATATACATCATCTATGCTGGCATTTATGCTACAGAATATAGCAATTCCTGTAGTTATCACAGGAAGCCAGTTATCCATTGCAAACCCGGTTGCAGACGCACTGGAAAATTGCCGTTGTGGCATACATATGGCTGCCAGTGGATACCCGGGAGTATTTGTTGCGTTCAACAGAAAAGTGATTCTGGGATGCAGAGCATCCAAAGTACGAACCATGAGTTTTGATGCATTTGAGAGTATTAATTATCCTTATGTAGGTGAAATCAGTTCTTTAGGACTTCGGGTATATGAAAGAAACCTGATTGCCAAAAAAGGTATATTCCGACCGCAGACTGCTTATTCGGATAAAGTAGCACTTTTGAAATTATATCCGGGCATTAATCCTGATATTCTGGATATGTTTTATGAAAAAGGATATAAAGGAATTTTTATTGAGGGATTTGGCCTTGGTGGAATGCCGTTTATAAATAATGATTTTATTGGACGGGTAGGAGAAATGGTAGAAAAAGGTATGCTTGTTCTTGTAGGAAGCCAGTGCAGATATGAAGGAAGTAATCTTATGGTATATGAGACAGGGCGCCTGGCAATAGAAAAAGGTGTAATTCAGGCATATGACATGACTGCAGAGGCAGCCATTACCAAACTTATGTGGGTATTAGGCCAGACAGATGATATTCGAGAAATGAAAGAACATTTTTCTGTAAACATTGCAGGAGAAGTAAATATTGGATAAAAAGATGCCTCTGAAGACAGATGATTATCTTCAGAGGCATTTTTGACCTTATTTTTGCATATTCAGATATCCCTGAGCGGTATCTTCAATGAAACGATAAGTCATCCGCGCAACCTGGTCCGGAGATTCTTTTACCGGACATGAAAGCCAGGTGCGGATAAGTCCGACGCAGCCATTGAGAATAAATGCATATGGATATTTGATATTCGGATCATTTTTTGGCAGTTTCTCAGGCAGTCGTTTCAAAAAGGTTTCTGCCAGAAGATTTTCAATCTGTTCTACAAATGCCATGTCACCGTGCGGTCCGAGAAGTGCCAGGCAGAGGTCCCTGTCATTATCCATGATGGAGAAGAACTGGACAATAAATTGCAGTACGGAATCCGGGTTGTCCGGGTCAATTGGATACTTTTTCATAACCTCTGTGATGTTCTGCATTGCATCTTCCTCGATCTTCTGCAGCATCTGATAAATGTCTGTATAGTGCAGATAAAAGGTAGAACGGTTGATATCGACCTCATCTACCAGTTCTTTTACGGAAATTTCCTTGATACTCTTCTGTTGCATAAGCCGGGCAAGTCCCTCCCGGAGTTGCGCTTTCGTTTTGCGGACGCGTCGGTCCATTTTTTCTGCCATGTAAAAATCCCCCAATCTTTTTACTAAAAACAAACAGGTTTTATATAAAATGTCAAATTTTGGCACCTAATAGACAAATATACAAAAAACGTCTATTAATATACAAAATATAAAATGTTTGTCGGTTGTAACTGTTTCCTGTGTTTAGTATAATACGGATTGCAAAGAAAAGCAACATGATGTTGATTAATAGAGCTAAAGACTTTTACTAGAAAGAAAGGGGCACAATTATGATCAAAAATGAGTGGAAAAGCTTATGGAATAATAAGATTCTGATTATTGTCGTGATGGCGATCATTGTTATTCCGGTGATCTATGCGGGACTGTTCCTGAAATCCATGTGGGACCCATATGGAAATCTCGATAAACTCCCGGTAGCAGTAGTCAACAATGACAAATCAGTAGAATATAATGGAAAGACGTTAAGCGTCGGTTCAGATATGGTGGATGAACTGAAAGACAACGATTCACTGGATTTCCATTTTGTAGACAGCGACGAGGCAGAACAGGGACTGAAAAATGGAACCTATTATATGGTAATTACGATTCCGGAAGATTTTTCTTCTGATGCTTCTACACTGATGAATGACAATCCGAAGAAAATGGAACTGAAATATGAAACAAACCCGGGAACAAACTACATTGCTTCCAAAATGAGCGAAACTGCTCTGTCAAAGATTCGTGAGGCGGTTGCTTCCAAAGTAACAGAAACATACACACAGACAGTGTTCGATCAGATAGGCACAGTCGGAGACGGCATGCAGGAAGCTGCCGATGGATCAACAGAGCTTAAAGATGGTCTGACAACAGCCTCTGATGGAAATAAAACCATTACAACCAATCTGAAAAAACTTGCAGACAGCACGCTGACTTTCAAAAGCGGTGCTGAGACTCTGACAGAAGGTTTGAAAGAATATACAGATGGTGTATCGCAGGTTGACAGTGGTGCAGCACAGCTTGATGAAGGTGTTGGTACACTGACTGACAAAGTGCCGACACTGACAAATGGTGTGAATACATTAAATGATGGTGTGAAAAGTTATACAGACGGAGTGGCAACATTAAATGCTAATTCCGCACAGATCACATCCGGTGTGAACAGTCTGGCAACAGGTGCACAGAGTCTGGAGACAGGTCTGGATACATTAAAAAGTGGTACTACTCAGTATGTCAGCGGAGCAAATACACTGGCGGATGGTGTGACACAGTATGTTGCAGGTGCAGAACAGCTTGCAGCAGGTGCGAAACAGTTATCTGCACTGGAAAATCTGGATCAGGTTTCTACAGGAATCTCACAGTTGAATGCAGCAGTTTCTGACGGAAACAGTTCTCTTACAAGTGGAACACAGCAGCTGGAAAGTGGACTTGGACAGCTTGCTTCTCAGTTAAAAACATTGTCAGACAGCACCACTGCGGACAGCATTAAACAGCTTGCAGCAGGTCTGAATACAGCGAAGGCCGGTATGGAAAATGCGAGCAACGGAATGACAAGTGCGGCAGATGGTATGAATCAGGCAGCATCCGGGATGAATACGGCAGCCGAGACAATCAGCGCAGCCAGTGCAGGTATCTCCCAGGCAGCATCCGGTATGCAGAGTGCAACGCAGCCGGTTGCTGCAGCGGCTAACAGCATGACAGGCATCGTCCAGCAGTGTGCACAGGATGCCAATAACCAGATCAGTGCAGCGAACGCACAGGTACAGGCAGCTAATAATCAGACAGCAGCCGCGAATGCGACGATTGCAAATGCTGCAGCAGCATTAAGTACACTGCAGGGTCAGGCTGATGAGAATGGAATGATTTCCGCAGAAAGTCTCAGTGCGGTGATCGGCTCTCTTACTCAGGCAGATGCAGGAGTCGCAGGCGTTGATGGAATCAGTGCAGACAGTTATACAGGTCAGGCACAGGCGGTTGTCAGTGCAGTTTCTGACCAGCTGGCATCTGCACAGGCATCATTAAATGATACAGCGTCACAGTTAAATCAGGCAGCAGCAGGACTGAGCAGCGGAGCAGATACATTAAAAGCAAAATCTTCTGATATGAGCAATGGTGCTTCTCAGATGAGTGCCGGAGCAAAACAGATGGAAGCAGGAGTTTCTTCGATTCCGGAAGTACCTTCTGATCCGATCAATACGGTAACTGTAGCAGTAAATCAGCTTTATGCAGGTGCACAGAAAGTGAATGCCGGAGCAGGAAGTGTTTCGTCTGCACTTGGTACTCTGGAAGCGGGAACGAAAGATTTTCCGAAGGCAGCTGCCGGTGTGAAAGCTCTGAACGCAGGTTTTGAAACTCTTACAGCAAATGATGAAACTCTGACAACAGGAGCTGCAAGTCTGAAAGCAGCCGGAAGCAGTGTGACATCCGGTATCAGCCAGCTGAGTGTCGGTGGAAAGACACTTGCATCTGGTGTGACAACTCTCAGCAATGGACTGAAAACATATACAGATGGTGTAGCTACTCTTGCCGGCAATAACAAAGCATTGACAAGTGGAACACAGCAGCTTGCAGATGGAGCAAAGACACTCGCAGATGGAGCCGAACAGCTTGCATCCGGTACACAGACACTTCATGCAGGAACACAGAAACTGGTTTCCAATAACAGTAAGCTTAACAGTGGTGCTGACCAGCTTGCAGACGGAGCCGGACAGATTCAGGATGGTTCCTCCAAGCTTTATGACGGTTCCAAAGAACTGGGCGATGGTATCACAAAACTGGAAGATGGTTCTGATACACTTGCAACCAGTCTGAATGACGGTGCAAAAGAAGTAAAAGAAACAAATGCATCTGATGATACGATCAGCATGTTTGCGACACCGATCACGGATGAAGAAACAAAGATCACAACAGTAGAAAACAACGGTCATGCAATGGCACCGTATATGATGTCTGTAGGTCTCTGGGTCGGATGCCTGGCATTCTGCCTGATGTATCCTCTGACAGAGTACAAAGGAAAACTGAAATCCGGATTTGCATGGTGGGGAAGCAAAGCTTCTGTATTATATCCGGTAGCAATCCTTCAGGGCGTACTTCTGATTCTTCTGCTTCATGTATTTGATGGATTTACTCCGGTAGAAATGACGAAGACAATCCTGTTTGCGGCACTGACCGGTGTATGCTTTACATCCATCATGTATTTCTTCAATATTACATTTGGTAAAGTAGGAAGTTTCCTGATGCTGATCTTTATGGTAGTTCAGCTGGCAGGATCTGCCGGAACCTATCCGGTTGAGATCTCACCATCCTTTGTGGCGAAGATTCACTATTATCTGCCGTTTACTTATACAGTAAATGCATTCCGCAGCACGATATGCGGAGGAGAGAGCATCCGTCAGGCTGTAATCGTTCTGATCGGACTGACGTTGATCTTCTCAATACTGACGATTCTTCAGTTTAACCATATGGCAAGAAGAAAGAAACAGGGCAAACTTGTGCTTCTTGACTGGCTTGAAGAAAAAGGTGTTGCATAAAGGCAGTCTTATATGCATAATAGAAGAGTGTTCTGATTATATAGAGTCACATCTGTAAAAGCGGATGTGGCTCTTTTTGGATAATGTTGCTTTTGGCGGAAGATGAAGTTTCCAGAATTAACAATTTCATCACATTTTTCCCACAAAGTAAACACAAATCATCTCTATACTCTTAAGCATAAAAGGAAAACAGAAACAGAGATAGCTATTCACGGGAAATGATTTATGAAGTGAACAGTAATGATCCTAAGGAGGGGATTTTGATGAGCGATAAAAATAACAACGTAATGATGAACAATGATATGAATAACAATATGAACAACGACAACGATCCGAAAGAAAGAATGAGAAAAAAAGTAAAGAAAGCAGCAGGTATTGCTCTTTGTGCAGTACTTGCCGGCGGACTTGCAGCAGGCTCCTTTGAAGGAATCAATACACTGACCGGATGGAACAGTAGCACAGTAGAAGCTGCATCCAATAAAGAAAATACAACACTTCTTCAGACAAAATCAAAGAAGAAGAGTTCCGATAAGAAATCAGATGACAAAGAGAAAAGCAAAGATGACTCTGAATCAAAGACAAAAGGAAGTCTGGATGTCTCTGATATCGCAGCAGAAGGAATGAAATCTGTTGTATCTATTACAACAAAATCTGTTCAGGATGTACAGAACTATCTTGGATATTATGGATTTGGCGGAAGCCAGGGATATACAACACAGCAGGAAGTTGAAGGAAGCGGTTCCGGTATCATTGTCGGAAAGAATGATGACAATCTTCTGATCGCTACCAACTACCATGTAGTAAGTGGTGCAGATACCGTATCTGTTACCTGCATTGATGGGGAAACCTATGCAGCAACCGTTAATGGCTATGATGAAGATAAAGACCTTGCAGTTGTTTCCGTACCGCTCTCTGATATTTCTGATGACACGATGGATCAGATCGAGGTAGCTACGATCGGAAGTTCTGATGATCTGAAAGTCGGTGAACAGGTTGTTGCAATTGGTAATGCACTTGGTTACGGACAGTCCGTAACAACCGGTATTGTCAGTGCAAAGAACCGTAAAATGAACGATCAGGGCATTGAGCAGGATGAAGATTCTGATGCAACAAATCTGATTCAGACAGATGCAGCAATTAACCCTGGTAACAGTGGTGGTGCATTATTAAACACAGCAGGGGAAGTGATCGGAATTAACTCTGTAAAATATTCAGACACTTCTGTTGAAGGCATTGGATATGCAATCCCAATGGATACAGCAAAACCAATTATTGAAGAACTTATCACAAAAGAAAAAGTAGATGAATCCAACAGTGCATATCTCGGTATCGTAGGTGTGGATGTCACAAGCGATGTTGCAAAAACATATAATATGCCAACCGGTGTTTATGTCGCACAGGTCATGGAAGGAGCTGCCGCAGAGCAGGCTGGTATCCAGAAAGGCGATATTATCACAAAATTTGATGGAAAAGATGTCACTTCCATGGAGGAGCTTTCTTCCAATATGCAGTATTATGCAGCAGGTACTACGGTAGATGTGGTGATTGAAAGATCATCCAATGGACAGTATGAGGAGCAGACAATCTCTGTCACTCTTGGCAAGAAGAATTAAACCGGAGTTTAACTTATGAACTGCCACTTGCAGGTAGTGTTACGGATTTCCGCAGGTTATGTCAATTGC
>ENA-OPBE01002614-OPBE01002614.1-human-gut-metagenome-genome-assembly--contig:-NODE-2614-length-13188-cov-2.642351_pt1 | contig 13188 bp, 11 predicted proteins | sample MGYA00241066_ERZ501448 | MGnify/ENA primary metagenome ERZ501448 (study PRJEB25962, sample SAMEA2042585) | human gut metagenome | biome: human gut; feature: human-associated habitat; material: faeces...
GTCCCTCTACAATATGCCATATAATTTCTCTTCGTCCTATGAACAAAACTCTTAACACAAGAAGATTCCCTGTATAAACAAAATGTTTGTATCTTTTTCCTATTCTAATGTGTACAAAACACGACTATGAACCTATTGTACACGTAAATGTTTTGTCTAAAGGAAAGAATCGTGAACAAAACCCATTTGAAACGATAAATAAAGGGCATCTAACTATTTAGCGGTTTTGTGCGTGGTTTTGTTGTTTCTTGAAGTAGAACGTCGCTGTGCAGAAGAAAATGGTCCTGTGTTCGTAACCAAGAATGGATATGGAAGATTGGTTGTTATGGACATCGAGTATTATGAAAAAACAATGAGAAAGATGTATGAAGCAAAAACAATCTTGGACGGTTTAGAAGATGCAAAATCTGGAAATACTGTCGATGGAGACACTGCAATTTCTAATATTAGGAGCAAATATGGCATCTAAATTCGGATATCGATTGACCAAAAGAGCGGAATCTGATTTAGATGGGATTGTCTGATATATTACAGTTGATCTTGCAAATCCACAGGCTGCATCCGACTTCGTAGATAAGTTGCAGGATACTATTGAAGAAGTAAGAGCTTTCCCTGAAAGTGGTTCTCTTGTTGACAATGAATTTTTACAAATTGAAAATGTGCGAAAGAAATTGGTTGGAAATTATATCATGTACTATCTTCCGGATATAGGAGAAAATATAATATACATTCTTCGTATTGTATATGGTAAACGGAATTTGGATGAAATTCTTAAAAAACTGGATATTTGATCACGTAAGCATCAGTTACGAGTTGATTGGTGCTTTTATAATTCCGTCAAATAGGGAATAAACAATTATTTGAGATGCAGGTCAAGTTAAAACAGAAAAGGATGTCTCAAACGACGTGCGGGAAATGATTGAACAAAAACTTTGATTATTGTATATTATTTGTGTACAAAGAGTACCGTGTGGCGGCACGTAAAAGCTGTACTGCACTTGGAGCAGGGTAAAGTGTCCAAGACATTTAGATATTCTGTAGGATATCGCGCCCGCATCGGGGAGAAAAGATGAGTCTAGGTTGGAGACTTAAAAGTTCCAACCACGTCATACAGATACTCTGTAGGGTATCGCGGCTGACAGCCAGCAGAAAACCGCTAGTATTGTTTTTGAAAGTGTTAGATGATATTAGGTCTAACACTTTTTTGTATATTAAGATTTTGGTTTCGGAACAGAGAAATACCACATGTGAAATAGCACTAAAATATCATAAAATATGGATTATCAGGAACGATAAAAAGGACTATCGTAATATACTTTAGAATTTGTAGAATAATAGCGAATACAAGGTAATCGCTATATTTACATAAAAAAGGCTGACAAGTACGTGGGATTTGTCAGCTACAAAAGTATGAATTATAATAAATGATCTTCATGAATTAGTAGTATATTTGGGTTTTCCTTTGCGATATCGAGCATACGTTTTGTAAAACTACTTTTACTAAACAGGCCATAGATAATGTTATATTTTGGGAAAGATTTGCGTATTTCTGCGGCGTTATCTACTTTTTCTTTTAATGCAAAGTATACGGGGGCATCTACTGGTTTTGTATGATATTTACATTCTCCAGCAAAAACTTGTTTATTTTGATGGTCTACAGACATGACATTGATTTCTGTATCTCCATCATAATCATTTAACCAATAAGATCCAATGCGGAATGGTACAAATGAAATTGCGTTGTTACTGCATAGTTTTGCGAAAATGTCCTTACAGATATCTTCATAAGCAAAGGCAACAAATTTTTCTTTAAAATCTTTATGAATTTCGTCTAGTACAATTTGCATATTGTCTAATTCCAATTCACCTTTGTAAGGGTAGAAGTAGCAAAACCAAAAACGAAGGAAATTATCTGCAATGAAATACAATCCTTTACGTGATTTTTCTGGATTCTTTTCTGTGATTGGTGTTCGTTTTTCAATGAAACCAAGATCCGAAAGTGTAGATAGATAAGGTGTAAGTGATGAAGATTCTTGTCCTAATGCACTTGCAATTTTGCCGAGTTTACGATTGCCGTCTGCAATTGTTTTAATAATTGAAAAATAGTTTACGGCTGTTAAGGATTCGCTTTTTAATAAAAAATTGGGTTCTTCATATAAAAAGCCATTCTTAGAAAAAACGGCATCTTTAAGCTGTTCTTCTAAAGGTCTTCCATCTTCAAAAAATTCTAAATATTTTGGTACACCACCTGTTAGAGCAAATTGTTCTACGGCTTGTTCAAAAGGAAGATTTTGTGTTTCATAAATACTAGTGAATGGTAGTGGTGTCAAACGCATTTGTGCTGTTCTACGACCATATAGTGGGCTATCATAAGAAAGTACATGTTTTTGCATCATACCAATCAAGGAGCCGGAAAGAATCAACATCACGTTACTGTCTTTTAAAAATTCGTCCCATGCATTTTGTAAAATGGAAGGGAATGCTGAATTTGTTCTCACGAGATATGGAAATTCATCAATGACAAGGACTTTCTTTTCTTCTGGTTTATAGTCCGCAATTAGTTGAAATAAATCCAACCAATCTGTAAATTCTATTTTTTGTAGCAATGTGTTTTTTGTAGTACGAGCTATAACATTAGCAAGTCGTTTCATACTTTGGCTTTCTAATTCCTCGGTCGCAAGATAATAGAATGCAGTTTTATTCTTTAAGAACTCTTTAATCAGTGTTGTTTTTCCAACACGGCGTCGTCCATAAATAACCACAAAGCTACTGTTACGATTATATTCTGTATTTAATGTATGCAATTCGTTTTTTCTGCCTATGAATCTCATGATTACCCTCCTTATGATAAATCAACTTATGATAAACTCGTTTATATTATATAATCATAAGGTGATTAGTCAAGTTTCTTCATATAAGAAAAAGCTGACAAGTATGTGGGATTTGTCAGCTTAAGGTGGTTACAAGCCAAGGATTAGTACTCAGCCAATTTCATTATAACATCTAAAAATAAAAAAATGGAGAACTAGCTATGTTTAGTTTTTGGGAAGGGCTAGTCCTCATGTCGAAATGTGTTAGATGTAAAAGATTGGGCATCTTTAATTTTTATCTAACGAATAAATTATAACATAGCTTAAAATGAACACAATAGTAAAATATAACTAAATTCTATACTGTTAAAATCGAATGATAACTTTTAGAGACATTCTTAAGACCTTTTATTCATCGCGTTTTAGAAAGGTATACTCTAAAAAAGCTTATTTTAGCGCTATTTTCATATAACCAATCGAAAAATATAACCGAAAGAACATATTAAAAGGCTTGAATCCATCAAATGATTCAAGCCAGTTTTTATTTATTTATTTTTTAAATATTCTTCAAGTGCTAACTCCAATACTGCTGTCTTTGTTAGTTTTGATTTCTCACTATATTTAATCATCTTTTCATATATTTTAGAATCAATGTTTGCATTTATATTTTTACTATCTTTCTTTGGCCTAGGCATAGCTATTCTCCCTTCTTTAAGAATCCTGTATTAAAAACATCTGGATTCATAAATTGCTTTACTCCTGCGTCAAACTCAACAACGATACGTTGTTTTCTAGGTTTGACTTGTTTTACATCACGAATAAAGCCAATTCCAAATGCTTTATGAATAACTTTATCACCAACATGAACAGCCGTGTAATTATCCTTTGGTTTTGGTTTAGAAATTTGCGATTGAGCATGTACTACAGCACTATTTATTTGCACAGGAGTACTTGGTGCTGAAGTGTTTTGTTTCTGCTCGACAGTTTTTGGCTTTGAGAATCTGCTTTGAGATGTATTTTGTGTTTGTGATTTATGCATAGATTCTTTCTGCTGTTTCGCCATTTCTTCATAATCCTCTTTTGAAATAGCTGTCGAGAATAACCCAACGTTTTTATCACCGATATGCTTATCAATTCCTGTGTAACTCAAACTCGAATCTTCATAACGCTTAAACTTATATACCGCATCATTCATGACCGCATCATTAAACACGCCAATACTCACAAGGAGTTCAAAATCCTGTACATTTAGTCCTGTAACAGCCTTGAACAAACCTGGCTCTAACTGAGTAATAACATCCTTCAAACTGAATTCACGATAATCACTTAAATACATGAAGATTGGAACGCGAGTAGCAAATTTAATCAACTTTTCTTGTATTTCTTTTCGTTTAGATTTATATTCTTTTTCTTCTTCACTTAACTGCTTCTTTTCTTTAGGTGTCAACGATTCACCTTTTTCTTTTGCTTTTTTAACTGCATTGGATTTATTTATAATTGTTTGTATATCTGAATTCAAACTACGGAACCCTTCTATTTTCATCAGCGCCTCCATAGCTTTAGGATTATTCATTAATTTCTCTAGCGTATTATTATCAACATTAACCAATAATGCACTTTGCCATTTTCTTGCTAACAAAGTCGCAGATGTGCCGGCTGTTGTCATATCCAATATTTCAGTTGCATTTACTTCTTTCATTGTGCTGCCGTCATAAGCAAGTACAGGTAAAAAATCAATGAATTCTGAAACTTTCTTTTCAGGATTGGATTCTTCAACATTTAAACGACAACTATAATCTGAAATTTGTCTAAGAGCTCTGTCTAAAGCAAAATCAAATACGTAACATTCTTTTTTCAGGATGATAATATTTCCGCTTTCGTCTTTTGCTGTCCACGGACTTTGTACACGGAACGCAGCCTGAAAATATGTTTCCGGGCTAGATAGATTTCGAAGCATAAAGATTCCTGTCCAAGGCTTTACAGTGACACCGGTTGTAAGTTTACCACACGTCAAAGTAATTGTTTTTGATTTAAGTGGGTCTGTCATTGATTTGCGCACAGGCTCTACGGCTTGCAAACCTATCCCAGCTTGTGTTCCAGCACATACGTTAATTTTATAATCGTGAAAGAATACATTTTGCTTTTCTTTTAGAAGATTTTTCATCGCAAAGCATGAAGCTACATTAGGTAAAAACCATAATGTATGAGTAAGAATGCTAAGCATTCGTACATCTGAAAATGGCATAACTGGTTTTTGTCCTTGTCCAAGTTTTAAATCATCTATAACATTATAGGACCCGCGCATCAAATTAAGCCATTTTTGTACATATTCCTTGTATTCAAATTGAGAATCTTCTGCTTTTCCTGTTTCTGATTTTGCCTTAAAAAATAGATTTAAATCAAATTCGTCAAACTGTCCATTTAAGGCAATTCTTTGAATCTCTTTAGGCATTTGATATGTCATTAAAACCATTTTCGGCAAGGCTGCATAGGGATTAGGTGAAACAGAGTCATCCCAATTTTCTTTTGCTTTTTGTTCATCAGAATAAGTCCAGTTGAATATCTGGTCTTCAACAAATTCTCCAGAATTTAATGCTCTGAATGGAGTACCTGAAAGGAATAAATAATAATTTGTTGTAATTGGCAAAAATGATTCGTTATAAGCATTGCCAGCTTCTTCTGCAGCATATTTTTCAATATCAAATTCCTTTTCTTCATCATCCATTGCAAAAAGGTTACGTGCATTGGCGCGCCATGCTCCAAAATGATACTCATCAAAAACAACCAAATCCCAATGAGTTGCATGGACCCATTCATTTTTTGATTTAATTCCACCATTTTCATTGGTACCTAAAAAATCTTGAAAAGACCCAAAACAAACAATAGGACGATTGTAATCTAATCGCTCTGGATTGATTCCACTATCGTTAGAATAGAATTGCCATCCATCAAAATCAATATGACTGTTTAAATCTTCTTCCCACGAAGCTTCTACAGCAGGTTTAAAAGTTAATACAAGTATTTTCTTCAAGTTCATAGCTTTTGCTAATTCATAAGCTGTAAAAGTTTTTCCAAATCGCATTTTAGCGTTCCATAGATATTTAGGTGGGGTTGGACTTTGTTTTGATTCTTTCAGAAAATAGTTCATAGTTGCCTGCACGGCCTTTTCTTGTTCTGGACGCATGCCAAAGGTTTGTGTACGATTATGTTTATGTATCACTCCTGTTTTAACATCTACAATAGCAGATTTTACATCATCAACAGTACATTTGTACCATTCTCCATTTACACATGGAATGTGTTTTGCTTTTAAAACGGTATGAACTGCATGGTCCATAAATACAGAGCCATCATCTTTCATTGCTGGTTCTACATATTCAACCGTATAGGAGATAGTAGGTGTGATAGTTGGATAGTGTTCCTTCATGCGCTCTTCTATTGTTCTTGTTGTGTAGCCAATTTTTAAACATCCTGGCCATCTTGTGTCGGAAAAAGCGTATATAATAGGAGGATTCTCTGGGCGCAAATGAGCATATTTATCAAAATTATCTGACATTCTGCATACCTCCTATTTCCATGTTTTAATTTGGCTCTCTATAAAATCTATTTGTTTGTTTGTTAACTCATATCTTTCATAAAGTTCTTCATCTTTGTATATATTGTCATAAAAATCATTAATTGGTGTAAACATAAAAGTATCTTTCGTTAAATTGATTGATGTGGCTGCTTGTAAAATTAAAAATCTAATAAATTTTGTCTTAAGATATTCCATAAAATTTAATGCTTCACATTCTGAATCAAACGAATTTAAAACAACATATGACTCTGTACAAATCTCTTGTGGGTTTAAAAGCTGAAGAGAGGAAAGAATTCTATATTGTCCGTTTTTATCTGCTTCTCCTGCATGTTCGGCAGTTACTTTGCTACAAATTATCTTATATTTATCTATAAGTGTTTCATTTTTAGACACTTTGCTTTTTTCTACAAAACTAAATCCCTTGCTACTTAACATTTTTAATGAATCTTCAAACTCCTCTTTTTTTCCGAATTCATAAGACCTGATTAGAAATGGATTATAGTTAGCCATTTCTGTGTTTATTGAACGAAATTCTTTTTTACTCATCACTTTTGAAACTATTTCATTTCCAATATTATTTCTAACAAAAACAGGGTATTCGTTTAAATTTCTTGATTCTGAATAAAAGTTATCATTAACAACATTAACAACTTCACATTTACCACTATAATTTCGACTCCATAAAAAATAACAAACTCCACCAGCAATATCTACCCCTGGAAAACAATCCTTACTTTGTTGGTAGTCTACAATTTTCTTTATTCGAGTGTCATTTAACATTTCATCTCTAAATTGATTTAAAGCTCGTCCCCCTGCAAACCATCTAGAAGGGATAATCATACTCAGATATCTAGGATTTAATTTAATAGCTTGTTCTACAAATTTATTATATAGTGGCATAGCACTTGCATTGCTCCCACCATCACTTAACTGATATGGTGGATTTCCAATTATCACATCAAACTTCATGTTAAATACCTCCTCTGGCTTTAGTGTGTGAATAAACTCATATGCGTGGGTTTCTAAATCTAATCCTCTATCATATTCTTTTTTATTTGCACTGCAATAAATACATTTTTTTTCTTTCCAAACATGATTAATTCTTCTAAAACGTATATTCCCCTCAATGTTCTCAAAAGGGGTAATTGAATATTTGCTATTTGGATATTTGGAACAATATAAACTTCTTCGACTTAGCAAAGATGTTAATTCCGTTATTGCAATTCCATATAGCTGTTTGTGCATGATATGGTCAATACGTTCCTGTAAATCTGGAATTTTATCTTCCAGGCCATTAATCAATCGTTTTGCAATTTCTCTTAAAAATACACCAGATTTACAGCAAGGGTCTAAAAATGTTGTATTTGGGTCTTCAAATAACTCTTGAGGCAGCATATCAATCATTTGATTTGCTACTTCAGGCGGAGTAAATACTTCGTCATTGGATAGATTTGCTAAGCAAAGCAATACGTCTGGATTGTACGTAGCTTCAAATAAACCTTTTTCTGTTTCATTATTCATAATCTTTCAATCTCCTGTAATCAACTAATGGATAATCATCTTTGACAGGGCCAGGGATATATCCTTGCGTTTCTTCATCATAAATCCAATCTTTTGGATGTGAATCGTAGTTGATATTGTCTTCATCATCAAAATCGAATAAAGACATCTCATCAAAGGATTCACCTTTGACTTTTTCTTGCCCTTCAATCAGCTCATCAAGTCTGTAATCTCTTCTTTGAAACTTGGAACCAATTACTAAATCCCACTGGGCGAAGATAATTGGAACACCATCGTTTCGTAACATCGTTAAGGCATCGCCACATAAAATGTTATGTTTCAATATATGTTTAGCTGTTTGAATTAAGTCTTCGTCAGGCAATTGCTTTGTAGCTTTTTTATATGCTTTTTTCCATATCTCTAAAAGCCTTTCACGACATTCTAGAACATTATCCTCTAGAATATCTACTCCGTAGGAACTGCTTAAAGCCAGTATTGAATATAATTCCCAGTCGAACGCATTCTTTTTATAAAGTTTAGTAACGACTTCCAATTTACGTTTCAGAATTTCAGCTAAAAAATTACCATTCCCACAAGCAGGCTCTAAAAAGCGGCTTTCTATCCTTTCTGTTTCTTGCTTCACTAAATCCAGCATTGCGTTCACTTCTCTTTCAGAAGTAAAGACTTCTCCGTGGTCAGCGACGCGCTCTTTTGATTTTACTTGCTTATTAGACATACTTGAAAACTAAACCTCCTAATTCTATATGCTCGTTACACATCCATCTATATGAATATGCCTTGATATAATGGTCTTCAATTCCATTTACTAAATCTTCATAATATACGTCTTTTCGAATCATTCTGCCATCATCACATAAAGTCCATTCTGCCATCATCAATGGCTGCTTCTTTTCATTTTTCATAGAAAGAGAGTCTGCGCATTGAATATTCTTTAAAAGAATGAACTTGAGCGCAGTTTGAAGCTGCTTTGAAGGAGCTGATTGGAACTTAGAAATATAATCGTCGGTAAACCAATCTAATAGACGCTTTCTCGATTCCAATACATTATCCTTTTGAATATCCAGTCCGTATATTGTAGAAAATGCCAGTAAGGAGCAGAGTTCGTAATCATGCTGTGAACGATAGATATTTTGTACTGTATCCATCTTTCTCTTTAAGATTTCAACTAAAAAATTTCCAGTTCCACACGCAGGTTCCAAAACTGTTGATTTTAGCTGCTTTAGTTCCTCTTGGACTAAATCTAGTATAGCGTTTACTTCGCGCTCTGAAGTGAATACTTCACCATGTTCAGAGACTCTTTTTTTTGATTTTATTTGCTTTCCCACTTTTGCACCTCCTATTAATTATTTTGTATTTTTCTAATATATCTAGAAATTTATCTTCATATACTTTTGCATCGTTTAAGTCGTTATGTATATGAGATTTGTATCTACTTAAATCTCCTATACAATATCTATCAGAGTGGCACATCATCAATTTATTGATACAAGAAACTTCTTGTGGTAATAATTTTACAAACAATTTGTCCGCTTTGATAACTTCATTTTTATTGTTAACAATACATACTAATATATTTTTAGTTAGAGGATAAATATCAACGTAATTCAAAACATCAATTTCTTTACTACGTGTATTTTTGATTGTGTTCGTTACCATTTTTAATGAAAAACAATCTGATAATATAAATGAAGAGTTTTGCGTTGTAAAAACAATAACATCAAAGTAGCCCTGCATAATGTCTGCTATTTTTCGCTTTTCTTGAGAATATTCATCACTAGCAAATGAATATTTAAAAAACTGTTCTCTATCATTCACATTATTGTATTTTTCCTCTATAGCTTTCACACCATAAGGACCTCTAATCGACATTTGTAAAGCGAGGATTCTTAAAAATCCTTTATCATCTATACTTAGAGCATTTCTATTATTGATTTTATTTATAACATTCTCTAATTTCTTTTTCATAATATCTTCATAATCTTTGGCTAATATTTCAGTTTCAATATGATTGGTGTTTTCGTTACAGTTCTCATATAAATTTTCAACTTGAAATAAGTTCTTAAAATTCTCATTTTTACTTTGTGATATTGGAGCGTAGCGATTTAATTTGTCCAATACATCGAATTTTTTAGTGTTTTTTATATAAAAATTCTTCATATAAAATCTTGGAATATAATGTTGTTTAATTGTTCTTTGCATTTATCTCACCAACTATCACAATTATATCATATAATGTTGAATTATGTTGATTATTCAATGCAATTTGCGTCGATTTATTATATAATGAATATATAGAAAGAGAGACTTTATGCCACGTAAAAAACAAGCTATTTCTTTTGATGACATAGTAAATGCTTTACCATCATTATCTGCAAGGCAGATTCAGATGTTGATTGCGCAGATGCAACATGCCAGTCTTACGGATATTCAAAAAAAGAACTTAATCAAGGCCATATCTCATGATTTAGATTATCATGCTCAAAAAATAGGTTTGGGTAAAGTATGCCCAAAATGTGGCTCGGTAATGTTAAGAAAAAATGGAACAACACCAAAAGGAGCTCAAAAAATACAATGTACAGATTGTGGGCATACATTTAATTATCTCAGCAACACTTTGATGGAAAAGACAAGATACAGCTGGGATACCTGGGTTGAATTCATTTATATGATGATGCTGAACTCATCAATTCTCGAGATAGTAAATGTTTTAAAGTTTGATTTTCAGTTAGACGGAATAACAGAACATACTGTACTGGATTGGATTGGAAAAATATTGGAATCTTGTAAAAATATTGAACAGCCTGCTTTGACTGGAATTGTCGAAGTAGATGAAACGTCATTTCATGAGGGACAAAAAGGCTCAATTGAATTAATTGACCCACTGGATACATCTAAAACGAGAAAAGCTAGGAAAACGGCTCGACCAAGTCAATATGGAGCATTGGGGCCTGAGTTTGGTACAGTAATATGTGCTGTTGACCATACAGGACATACGGTTTCTAAATACGTTGGAGTAGGGCGTGCCTCTACAGATACCTTCGAACTTGATGTAGCTTCTCATTTTCAGAACGTGACTCACTTGTGTTCCGATAAAAACAATATTTATTCAAAATACTGTAACAAAAGAAACATAATACATTATATTCGTCCATCTCATTATCTGACGGCCCTAGAGGCAGGCAAAAAAAGAGGTCGAACGTATGACGAAATGTACAACAATCAGGAACTCGATTATATTGATGGAATGGATTTGTCATTCTCAGAATTTAAACACTTAAAAAAACGATACGAACTGAGCCTTGCACGTGTCAATCAAGTTCATTCTAGATTGAAACAAAGACTTGTAAAAGAGAAACACGGTATATCTCTAAAGAATATTGATGGGTATGTATGTTGGGAAACACTGCTGATAAACTTCTCAGTCGATAACAACTCTTCTGCACCATCTCGTAAAGATGCTGAAAAAATACTGGAGATGCTGTTACTTCTTCAAAAGAATGTTTTGATAAAAGATATAAGAAACCACAAATGCGATTTCAGTTCTATGAATCCTGTATATCAAAAACGTTTAATAGAAAAGACAGATGAATATCGTAAATCCAAAATGTCTTACAAAGAATACATATCAAGCGAAGATATAGGAGATGATTTCAATATACGTGATTTTTTGGATACATTACCTATCTACGGTTTGAAGTTTTTGTGTGATTACTGCAAAATAAAAGGACGTTCGAAACTAAAAAAGGATTTCACATACAAATTTAAACGAGCATTAGAAATTCATCCATCGATACATGACGCAATTGATGAATTTATTCAGCGATATGGAACAAAAAAAGAAGAATAAGAAAAAGGAGTCTATTCTATTGAATTTGGAATAAACTCCTTTTCATTTGATATAAAATCAAGCTTTAAATCATCGAGCAGGTCTACAAATGCTCGATTTTTACTTTCATTGTAATGTGTTAAATACATACCTACGAAACCTGCGATTTCTTCAGTTTGTGCTTCAACTAGTTCCTTAAACCAATCTATAAGGCCATCATTTTCACGAATATTCACATAAAACTTCCACATATCTTCAGCTGTAGTTTCAATAGATTGGTATTGTTTGTCACTGAGATGTTTTTGACTTGAAACTTGCCTTATTATTTCAATTAATGATTCATAGTCTTTGAGCCATTCTTTTGCAACAATATTTCGTTGACAATATTTAAACAGGATATCATTTCCCATAAAGAATACCCCTTTCGTTATTTCTTATCTTTATTTTAGCATACGTTTCAGAAATATAAAAAGCGAGACCTTATAAGTCTCACTTATTCATGATGGTTTATTTGTAATCTGTATGACCAACTGTTTTATAGTCGACTTGTGATAAGTCGATGACGAAAGCTGGACGCACGACATAAGCCCGGCCGTCCACGCAGCCAGTGTCAAAACGACCAAAGCTGGGCACCAGATACATCACATAGTTGGCATAGCCCTGATAGCTGTCTCTTGCCAAGCAACCATTACTATTCAAGAACACTTTTCCAACTTCGTCTATGCTAGGTAAGAATACATGACGACTGATTGTGTTGTAGACTTGGCCATTGTATCCAGTTTCTTGTTTATTTAAATAGTAATCATAGGAAGCCTGCTTGATATTTGTTGACTGAATGGCTGATTTCATTGTAGAAGATAAACTGTTGTACCAATCGTTTTCTAGATAGTTGTCAATGGAACTGCCTTCATAAGTGCTTTGATTTTGACCATCTGTGCGAGCTTCAGATTGGAATTTCTTAAATCCAATATCACTAGCCGTCATAACCAAGGCTTGATAGCCTTCACTCTCTTTCAAAACAACGTATTTAGTTCCTTCAATTTCAATTATGTCACTAGCTTTTGCAGGCTTAGGCACAATATTCTCCCCAGTCTCAACAATATGGTCAGCACTGCCTAATATCGCATCCTGTATGCTCTTAGCATATCCAATCTTGCCAAATGCCAACATCCCGAGTACGACAGCCACCACAACCATGATAATTCCATATTCTTGTAGGAACCCTTTCATTGTTCATTTCCTCCTTTGATGGCGTTTAATGCATCAAGGAAATTCATGCCGTACTCTTGTAAAAATCCTTTCATTTGATTTCATGCCCCCTGGAAGCTCAATCTTCCATTAAGTTGTATATTCATCATATCAAATGAAAAACTAAGCAATACCACAAAAAAAAGGATGAGACTTTTTCGAGCTAAACTGGTTCAAAAGTCAAGGACAAATATCTGACAGTTCTT
>ENA-OPBE01002616-OPBE01002616.1-human-gut-metagenome-genome-assembly--contig:-NODE-2616-length-13184-cov-1.891614_pt1 | contig 13184 bp, 10 predicted proteins | sample MGYA00241066_ERZ501448 | MGnify/ENA primary metagenome ERZ501448 (study PRJEB25962, sample SAMEA2042585) | human gut metagenome | biome: human gut; feature: human-associated habitat; material: faeces...
CCGCCGTCGGCAGCATAATTGATGTCCTCAAAAAAGATACCGATCAATTTATCGCTGATCTTCTTCGTCCGGCCCGCATCTATCTTGATTGTGGCTTCAAGAGGTTTCAAGCCTTGGAAACGCACTTCATTGTCCCGCGCCAATTCTCCGTTGAGTGCGGCCCAATATGCTGCGCTTTCTACAGCCTGTACCATGCGCTCCACTCCGGCATACGGCACCTTGAATACTTGTCCGTTCACCGGCTGCCCGTCCACAAATGCCTGCTCCGTCACCGAAGGATAAACGGAGGCATCGACTTTACGCGGCTTGCTGAAATGATAAAAATCTTTGGAAACGGTTTCGTACACCCCGCCATCCTTGGTCTTGAACACTACTTTATAAGTAGCCGTTGCCGCGTCGTACGACAACACAGGAGCGATACAACTGTTCACCCCCTCCATATAAGGATAGTCCTGCGGCCGCCATTTTACCAAATCGGCACTGTAAGCCACGGCAAACTGGTTGGCATAATCGTTCACCTGGAACACGCAACGCCACGTCCCGTCCGGCATCTGTATCAGATTCGGATGGTACATTTTCTTTTCCGGTCCCCATGTTCCGAAGTCGCTCTTAATGAAAGCATGGCCGGGCCCAATCCCCTTCCACACCTGCCGGTTCGCACTCCAAGCAAAATTCAACCCACCGCCCGCATGCACATTATAGGCCATGAGATACACCGAATCGGGAACAGCCGCCACAGCAGAACCGGCCGTCCACAATCCGCACCCTAACAAGGCCGCAGAAAGAGCCTTGTTCACGAAATGTTTTTTCATGTCAAATTAATATTGATAATTAGATAAAAATATATTGCCTAACCGTTTAATCTTCTTCGGCTTTCAATCCCAACTGTTTAATCCGGATGTCCGTCGAAACGCCCCGGCTCTTCAATTCCAACACGGCCGTACGTTCGGCTGTCGTCGTGTTCTGGTCCAATTGGTAATGCACAGTATATTTTCCGGCACGCCCGGAAGTGGCAGCCCCGTCGGCCAGACGCACCCACGCAGGCGCTTCTCCCTTGAAAGCCAACGTCCAGTCGTCACCGTAAGTCTGGAATATCAGACTGTCACGCACCTGACGGGCCGTATCCTGCAACGTGAACTGGTAGTTTCTGCGCACCGGGCGCTCGATATTCAAATAGTGATACTGCGTGTAAGAAGTCACCAGCGTCTTACCGTCGGCATGGAAATAAATGTATCCCGTACGAACCGTGTCCGTGTTGTTCACATCCAAGTCCACATCGAGCCTTTTCACCATAAAATATCCTTGGGGGACGGTACCGGACATGGAATCCGCGTCCACATGAATCCAACCTTCCGACACCGAAAGAGACCAATCATAAGTAGTGGCAAACCTCAAAGAATCAACGGTCTGGTCGGCATAAAGCACAGAACCGTATCCGCTCGGATAAATGATTTGTGCAAAATTGTAAGAATTCTCCTTATTATCACAAGCCGCAAACAAAACAGCGGCCAAAGCTACTGAAAACCCAACTACTTTCTTCATGATATTTATTTCATTAAAATGATGAGCAAAGATAAATAAATAATTGAAAGTATCCCCATTTATCATTATCTTTGCAAGATGGAAAACCCTTTTTATAACGATATTTATGAAATCTTGCAGACGAAGGGCTGCGAAGGACTTCCCGTAGGCATCATCGCCAAACAGGTCTACAATCGGCATGCCGGACTGTTTAATACGGAACTGACATACGAAAGGGTTTACCAGAATGTACGTTTCTTTCTATGGGCACAGTCCTGCAAACCGTCGTCGCCTTTCATGGGGACGGCCAACCGTGGTTGGTATGCCCTGAAGCCCAACGTCTGCCGACAGATGCGAATCGACTTCACCGAAATTCCATCGGAAGAAGCCACAGAAGTCCCTGAAAAAGAAGAAAAAACGATAGATTACCCCACTCTATTCTAACCGGAACAAGCGTTTCCTCCGAGAATCTCCGAAACGGGAAAAACACCTCCGCGCCACAACTCGGACGGCGCGGCTGAGATTGGAAAAAAGTTCTGCGCCAAACGATTTTTCAATCTCCTGAGATTGATTTTTCGTTTGGCGCAGAACGAAAAGCCGTTCTCCCGATGATGTCGCGCCCCTCTAATTTTGTAATATTTTATACCTACTTACCACTTCGCAGGACAGTCCGTCGCCTTCACCTTTTTGGTCTTTCCGCCGCACTTGATTTCGCAAGGGCGACTGGCTGTATAATACCATGCCCCGCCTTTCCGTTCCATGGACACGTCTACCGGTTCGGACGAACGTACCTCTATACCTTCCGAAAGGAACAGCAAGCCATGGCCCAACAACAAGCGCACGGGTGTACCGTCTTTCTCGCGCAGACAAGCATACGAGGCACGGGCTTTCATCTTCCCCCATCCGGTTTCTTTGTCGCAAGACGTAGCAGAGAGAATAAAATCCTTCCGGCCGTCCTTCAGTGTCACTTCGATACCTGCCGCATCGTCCGCCCCCTCCGGCCGGACAAAGTCCACACGGCTGCCGGAGTTGCCTTCCGACGACACGGACGGTTCGAACACCGACACGAACGGGCGTGTCCAAGCCTCGCCCGTCTGGCGGGCTACATACGTCAGGGTAGGTTGCCTTTTTATCTTGTAAGGCATGGTATTGTCGCGGCTCAATCCTTCCGTCTCGGGGCTCAACGCACGGAAAATCTTCCGCCCGGGCATGCCCTGTTGCCACATCGTCATGCGGATGTCGTCGCCCCCGGCATCGGGACGTACCGTGAAATCCGCACGGATGTCTTTGTCCGTCCGCACCATTTGCTGGTCGTATATATAAGAATAAGCATACAGGTGTGCTCCGGCGAAACTCAGTTCCTCCGACGGCGCGAAGTCCAACGGACTGCCATCGGCCGCCGTCACGCTCATCGTCTGCCCCAAGTTATGGTAGAAATAATCGTGCATCTTGTCACCGCCTTCATGCTTCCGGCTTCGGAATATGTCCACATAATAACCGCCGCCGTCCGTATCCACGATGCTCAACAGGCGTGTCTGGTCGGCCTGCGACTCCGGTTCACGGAAGTATGTCTCGGTATAACAGACTCCCCTGAAGTAATTCTCCGACGCCAAGTTCCGTTCTTCGGCCGTAGACGGGCGGGGATAACTGTGCAACAGTTTGAACGCATGGTTGCTCTTCATCACGGGATAAGAAGAAATGCCGTCCACACAAACCGTATTGTGACTGGGGAACTGGCTGTAATACTCCAGATAGTCCAGACCGGAATACAAGGACTGCCCGATGCCCGCGTCAGGCCCCAACGTCAGGCCCTTTCCATAGAACTCCACCGACAAACCGTTGGCATGCTGATGGTTGCCCTCGCTGCCGTTCAACGAATACATCAGGCTCCGCCCGGCATCCATACCGTTGCGCTGCACCAGCCAACTGACCTTCGGCACATAAAAAGTCGGACTGACATACGTTTCTATGTCACCGGCCGCAATCGTCGTGTCTATCGTCAAATCCTCCTGTGGATAGAGGTTCATCAGGTTCCCGCCGGTCCTGGGGCGGTCTTGCGCCGCAGCGAAATCCGGTTCGAAACAACGCAACATGGCCGTGAAGCGTTCCTCCTGCCTCCGCTTACCATACCGCCGGGCATTCTTCACCATGCTGCCGAAGTAGCTCGTACGCAACGGACCGGGATGCGTATCCCCGAATCCTACAATCTTACGGTTGGGAAAGCAGTATTGCGGGGTGGCGGCCACGGCTTTTTCTATCACCGGGATTTCGCAGGTCAGGTCGCGCCCAAGGTACTTGTCGAACAGCAAGACAAAATCCGTATAATCATTGACCACGTTGCAACTGTATCCCGGGCATTCGTTCCAGATTCCCGTTCCTGCATCGAAACCGTAGTCGGCCAAAGTCTTCAGTCCCCACTGCCGCAAGGTGCTGTCCTGCGCCACGACATCGAAATAATATTCCCGTCCCTTTCCGTCTTCGTAAGCTTCATTTTCGTCCAGCACCAGCGCGATGGCAAAGATAAAACGTGCCTGAATGATATTCCAATTATTATGAGGCACACCGTTCCGGACGATCACGTCGGCCATTTTCTTCAGCGCACCGGCATAAACGGGCATGCAGTCCGCATAATGCCGTTCCATATAGGTATAAAGGAAGTCGTAGCATTCGGTAAGGAGGGGCACGATACCTTCATGGATGACTTCAAAAGATGTCATGCCGACCAACGTCTGTTGGTGGCCATGGTTCAAGTCCCGGGGCAGGTCGCGGTAATAAATCCCCTGCAAATAAGTATCGAGCACTTTTGCCGCCATCCGGCCATACTTCTCTTCTCCCGTCAGCCACCACAGGTAGGCCGCATCGCGTGTATGACGCATGATGTCTATGTTGCCGCTCTCTATCTGCGTGCCTACTTTCTCGGGCCTTACCCATTCCAAAGGCTGACCCGGCAAATTACGGTTTTTCATGTAAACGCCTTGTGTCTCGTCGGCATACGGCAAACGTTCTTCTATTCCCGGACGGGCGTACGCCGTGGCGGCAGCCCGTGCACCGCTGAACATGACCGTAGGCACCGGTGCCTTTTCTTCTCCCACATGGCTGAACCATTCACCACGGATATACACGTCCTTGGCCTGTGTTTTCCAATTCATATAAAGCCGCGAACTCAAATAGTCTTCCCCACGCTCCGCATACTTGTCCACATTTTGCCTCAAGGCTTCCACGACCTTGCGCGCCCAATCCTGTTCCTCTATCAGTTTCAAAGTAGCGGACTTCTCCGAAGGAGTCGTTACGACACACGGATGCCCTGCCTCTCTCCCATCCGGGACAGGAGTGGCCGACATTACGGCAAATTCCGTCCCGAGGCTCATGGCCACGAACATAAACCAATTTTTTCCCATAAGTTTCATTTATAATATTTGATTCTCATATAATATATACGAACGAACGTCACATTATACGCAATCAATACCACTCAATATTTGAACTATAGCTACTTTGTTTTTTCCATTTCAGCACGTCGGCCAGCTCCGAAGCGTTGGCTGAAAAGGTGAAATTATAGGAAGTATAAGGACTCAACACCACGCTTGCCAACATGGAAAAACAATGCAAGTCGCGTGAAACAGAGGCGGTTGTCATGGACAAACGATGATAGTTGAAGTCATATCCCGAAGAATAGGTCAGGTTCCATCCGTCCGAAATACGGATATTCCCCGAAAAGTTCAGCGTATGAGTCAGCTTATATGGGTAGCGCATCTTCTTCACACGAATCTGTGCGCCGGTGTTTTCCGACATAGTCACACCGTAAGATACGGTAAACGACCACGGCAACTGGAATTTCAGATAACCGTCTTCATCCACTTCGGCCTTTTGCGGCTCCTTTTTGGCTCCGGCCCGTTCCGACTTCTTACGGTCGGGGTCTATATTCGTGTCGCCCACATCCTCCTCATCCGTCTCGCCGTCTGTTTCCTTCACTTCTTCACTGCGGCCTTTCCCCCATCCGAAAAGCTTCCTGAAGGTCTCGTTGTTGAACGTATAAGACAAGTTCTGCGACATACCTTGAAAACGTCCGAAACGTCCGTACGACCATTCCGTACGGTCGCCAACCTGTACTCTTCCGTTTTCGTCAAACTCGTACGCATAAGTGGCAAACTGGGCGTTCATGCTGAACGTGTAGTTCCAAGGCGTCTTGATACGCACCCTCATGGACAAATCGCTCCACGGCTGACGCTCGGCCGCCATGTTATAACTCAGGTTCGCTCCCAGTTCGTCGATAAGGCTGACTTTCCGTACCGAATCGTTCTTCGTACGGACCTTCATCTCAATGTTATTGGAGATGTCCATCGACACGCTTCCGGTCTTACCCCGCCCCGGCACACCATAGAGGCTGCCGCTATAAGGAGAATAGCTCACCGTAGACACATTGCCGTCTTTATCCGTCTTCACGTACGACGCATAATAGCCATAACGGGACGTACCGAAATCCGGTGCATAATTAAAGCTTACGGTCGGTGTGAAGACATGGCGGATGGTCTGTATCTTCTTACCGAACAGCGGCGTATAAAAACCGTAAAGTTTGGTCGTGGCCGATACGCTCATATCATAATTATACACGTTCTGGAATCCCCAGATCGTGTCGTTCACCTCCCGCTGGTTTTCTTCATCCCATCCTTTCATGACCTTATGCGTATACATGCGGTCGGTAAACCTGAATTCCGGCGTGACATTGATATAGTTGAACAAACTGAACGTCGCACTGATGGGTACGTTATGGCGCATACCGTTACGCCAGTCCTTAATCAGGTTGGACTTGAACAGCAAGTCTTCTTTCGTATCTATGCTGTTGCTCAAGCTTCCGGTGTAGCTTAAAGCAATCTTTTCGTACCACTTTTCTTTCCCCGCAGCCTTCTTGCGCTTGAAAGGATAGAAACGCGCCAATGTAATATCAAGGCTTGGCAAAGTCATCGACAGAGAAGAATCCTGAATGCTTTGCGACAAGTTGAAGGAGCTGGAAAGCGTCAACCCTATCCGCTCGAAAGTTTTGGAATAAGCCACACTCGACGTACGCGTACTCTGCGTGTAGTTCTCCGGATTGTACATACTCGTCAGGTTGTTGCGCTCGTAGTTGGAGGTAGCGAAATTCACACTGGCAGAAAAACTTTGCGAAGGATTAGCCTTGGCATCCTGACGATGCGTCCACTGGATTTTGAAACTGGTGGACTTTGAATAATCCGGCATGTTCTTCTCTCCTTCCACCGTATTCTGATAACTCAGGAAGAAGTTGCCATTGAAGCGGTAACGCTTACGGTAATTGGATTGCGTACTCAGTCCCCACGAGCCTTTGGTATAAATCTCTCCGATAAGTTTCAAGTCTATCATATCGTTGATGGCGAAATAATATCCGCCATCGCGCAAATAAAACCCACGGATACTCTCATCGCCGAACGTGGGCATGATGAATCCTGAAGAATATTTCTTACTGAAGGGGAAGAAACCGTAAGGAATGGCCAACGGCAAAGGTACATCCTCCACCACCAGATAGGCCGGGCCGAAGACGACATCCTTTCCCGGACGTACTTTCGCACGGGTCAATGCCATGTAAAAATGAGGATGCTTGGCGTTACAGGTCGTATATTTCCCGTGACGCACGTACATCACGCCTTCCGCATCACGTTTGGACTCCTCGCTAATCAGGAACCCGTCGCCCTGTTGGGTATACACATTATCGATAAAAGCCTTGCGGGTCTTGAAATTGTAACTGATACGTTCCGGCTCATACTGGTCGCTTCCTTGCTTGAATACCGGTTGGTTCTGCACTTTCCCGGTCGAGTCGGGACGCCCTACGGCATGCACGATGCTGCTGTCCATGTTCATCGTGATCCAATCGGCCTGCAATTCCAGATTGGTATAATTTACTTTACTGTTACCATACAAATTGGCATTTCCCAGTCCGGCCTCGAAAGTCACCGAGTCGGAAGCCGTATATTCTACAGGCTGGTCGAGCACCGACTTGCTCACCTTAGCGGTGTCTTCCGCCACCGAATCTGTCTGTACGCTGTCTGTGACCACCGCTCCGATGCTATCCGGTGCGGCAACCTTTTCCCGAACACTGTCAGGAACATGTCCGACACTGTCCGCTGCCATTTCACGCAAACCGGAAAGTATCGTATCTTTCAGTAAAGAATCCGCCGCTCTACTATCTTTTGCCAGACTATCGGACATTCCTCTTCCTATCTCAACGTAAGAAGACGAAAGCCCTCCGTTCAATCCGCCTTGCGCCAGCATACAGAATGAACTACCCACCAAAAGGAATATAGCTATTTTTGTTTTCAACCGAATTCAGTCTTGTTCTAAATCAGTAAGCGAATGCAAAATTACACAAAATCCGCTTAATGCCCGAGATTTTCCGTAAAAAGTTCCATCCAACACCGAAAACGCCGTGCCCCGTCCTCGCCATACTTGCTTACGCTCTTCAACGCCTGTTCCGGTGTTTTTTCCCGGTCGGGATGGGATTTGGAATAAAATTTATCCGCATAACAGATGAGCTGTTCTTCCAAAGTCTCCGGATAATAATCCTGTACGGGTATTGGCAAGCCCTGCGCTACGACTTCTTCCCGTGAAAGCCCCGCGCCGGTATGACGCTCGCACACCCTGGCATGGAGCGGAAACCCTTCCGCACGCAACATCTCCGCCCCGAGATAACCGTGGCAAATATAAGGTGCGTCTCCCGTACATAAAATACAGGGAGCGTGGGTATGCAAAATGCCGATATCATGCAACAAAGCTGCTTCTTCCAAAAATGCCTTGTCCAAATCCAGTTCCGGATGGAGTGCTGCAATTTTCAGGCAACGGTCGGCCACCTGGCGGCTATGAATCCATAGAAGTTCCCTCAAACGGGGATTATCAGCGTAATATTTATCTATCAGGGCTATTGCATCCATTTTATTTCAGCTCGGATTAATCGCCACAAAAGTACGATAAAAAACAGTGTTTTCCTAAGAACTATCCTTAAAATACATAAAGGCGAACCCGGAACTCTCTCATCCGGGTCCACCCACCTTAACGCCAATCGTTTACGGAACGATTACTTTTTTCTTATATGTATTACCGTCTTTCGCCGTCAGAGAAACCACATAGATTCCTCGCGGAAGGACGAAATCTTCAGAAACTTTCAGCCCCTTGCGCTGTTCTAACACATATCCTTGCGTATGGTAAACCGAACAATCCCATCCTTCGGCCTGCACCACACGGATATGCCCTTCCGACACCGAGACTTTGATGCCGGACTCTACCCATGAGACATGGGTCGGCACCAATTTATGGCACCACAAAGACAAGGTGTCCACACGTGCGCCGTAAGCCAACGCATACAGTTTCCCGTTGGTTTCCGCCTCCATCTTCTGTTCCACCGCGCCTACGGACTGGCCTAAACGGTAAAGCCGTGTCCCGCTTTCGTCATAGATGTCCATCCGGCAAGGGGCATTCGCTCCCCAAACCAATGAGTCACCAGCCTGCGCCGTGACTTCGTAAGCGTAAATCCGGCCTTCTTCGGGTTGCACGACCATGGCCGAATCACCGTAAACCAAGGAACGGAAATCCAATGTCACCGGAACGTCATAGGCAAACGTGTCGGTACGCGCCTCAGTCCAACGTCCGGAGGTATCGCCGAAACGCATGCCGAATACCACGTCGTCCGGGCAATAGGCAGTACAAGTTTCCCAATCCACCGTGTAATCCTCCGGGATCTCATGCGGCACGACACCCTCTACGTCCACCCCAATATCATCCGCCGCAAAAGGATTGGCCGGGGTGACTTCCACCCGTGTGGTTTTTCCGTTGTTGAACCAATATTCATAGGCTTCTATACGGTTGTCGGCCAAAGAAGGTTCTGCCTTCACGAAATAACGGGAGAACGGCGCACTCCAACGCCCCGCCTCATCCCGGCTACGAAATGACACGCGATGAAGCCCGTAGGACAAATCCGACGTGGAAAGCTCCAGTTCCACCATGCCTCCTTCGGCCGTGCCTTCCACCCGTGCGGCATAATCGCCGTCTATCCAGCACTCATAGCTCCGCAGGGTATTGGAAGAATAATCCGGCCCGAGACATACAAAATTACGGGTCATTATCCCTGTCCAACGTCCGGCTTCGTCGGCAAAGCGGAGCATAAGACGGTGCACGCCCGGCACCAAGCCTGATACGGGAAGCTCCAAATCGAGACGGCCGTCGACCAAAGCGGCCTCCGCCCATTCGCCACCGTCTATGGCATATTCGCATGTGGCCATGCCGGTGCCGTCATACGCTTTTCCCAAACGGAGGAAATAACGGCAAAACGGACTGCTCCAACGTCCCTGCGCGTCGCATGCACGGAAGTGAAAACGGTGTATGCCCGGACGCAAATCCGCCACATCCCCACGCTTCCTTGTGTCTGCTCCACGTACGTACGCTGTGTGTCGTTCCCGTCTGTCCAGTATTCATAACCGGCCATCTGTGCGGCAGCGGAAGCAGGGAAAAGCGAAAGGGCGGGAAGTAACCAATGATAGATTTTCATACGCACCTCCATTTCCCGTTAGTCTTCGGTTTGCGCCTCTACCGTCACGCTCACTTTCAGCTTGCCGTTGGCGGCCACCGTCGTGTCGATATGGCTTTCTTTGATTTGGGGTATGGAAGGCGTAGGGTTGTAAGGATAAGGACCACCGTAAAGTCCGACCTGCGTGCCGTCCGTCCCTATGTACTCTTCGGGATATTTCAGTTTGAATGTTTTCACGCCGTCCCATGCCAGATCGTTCATGCTTTCCTCGAAGATTCCGGCATATTTGCAGTCTACCCAGTTACCAGCTCCTATTAGATTATATGGAGTATTATCTATAAAAACACAATTATTAGCCACTACACCACTTGAAATATTAGATGCCTTCACGATACTATTACCTAATGAAAGCCCAACCAAATTATTTTGATACAAAGAATTTATCAATGAGTGATCAACATTTACGGTACAATACTCTTTAGGAAAATCTATAACCGCGACATAACTGCCACAAATATAAAAATTTTGATGGTTGCACCAATTACCTGCACCGAATTGCACACCATCACAAACACTTTGCCGTAAAACAAAGTTCTCCGTACTGGATTCAAAAAGAAGAGGACGTTCAGAGCCACTTAACTGACATTTCACAATCTGAAAATCCCGAATCACACCTGAGCTTTGAAATAATACATAAGAAAGTTTAAGACCTTCTAATCGGATTCCATCAACTTTTACACCTTCCTTCACCATTTCACCGTCATCGTCCACTACATCCCGAGGTTTAAAATAAAGACCATCTTCAATAATTGTAGGATATATCCCGTTCTCCATGTCTGACACAAAACCATTCCCTACAACAGACAATGATTTTTGAAATTCATGATTAGAAAAAGAAAACACCCCCGCACTCAACGTAACCACGTCCCCGCTGTCCGCAGCAGCCGTGTAAGCTTCCTCCAAGGCCGTTTTACCGTAATACACACTCACCTCATCCCCGTGTTGAAGGGTTGCCATGAGGACATCCGTCCCTTGCTGCGCACGTCCCCAAAGAGCCACGCCGCAAGCCATCATCAAGAGAAAAAATTTCTTCATATTCTCCATCTTTTTTATTGCGTCCGTCAGCCATCCACCGGACTGTTTACAATCATTTTCAAGATTTAAAGAGGAGCGTGAGGCTGCTTGCCGGACTGCTTGCGATATAGCGGAATCCCCATCCCGATGAAAATACAAACTGTCAAACAACAGCCTCACGCTTATGGATATACATGCCCGCATCCCCTGACGAAACAGGGAATGCAAGCACAGGTATATACATGAAGCGTGAGCATCTGTTGTATCACTTTGCATTTTCATTTAGAATTTGGGGATTTTCTATATTCACAAAGTAATTTCCAAAAAGACGCTCTCTTCTATTCTACCATCCCGACACTACGGGACTCGGGACAAAGATAGCGAAAGGTGAGCGCAGAGACAAACGAAAACAAAGTTTTCCGGTTTGCCTATGCCGAACCGCATCCTATCTTCGTGAAGACAAAGATATGAAATTTATTTGAACACTACAAAAGAAAAACCGGGACTTTTTCTGCAAGCCGCCAAAAAGGAAAACGGGGAACTTACTTTTTGTCATTTTGTCCACCGCGACCACCCGTGGTTTTCATATTCCGGCGTCCACCGCACAGCAAGCACAAACACGCGAATCTCGCGCCTCACGCCATAACCCAAAAGACAGCTTTTTGCAGGAAAAACGACAAAACGACAGACATGCCCCCTCCTCCTCCGGCCAAAAACCGTCGGACTGTAAGCCGTAAAGCATTCCGTGCGGCATTTTGACACCCCGTACTTGTACATCCGAAACGCCCAAATAGAGATAAAAAGCCCGTTTCAGGGCTGCTTTTCCCTCCCTACAGCCCTCGAAAATATCGTTTTTACGAGTTTTCACATTCAATCGACTGAGATTCGTCTTCCGCTTTCAGCCAAACGATTTTTATTTCGGCTCATAAAAATCATATTTTCTGCGGACATCCTGCCGCCACCAAGTGGAAAAAAGGGCATTTTTTAACGGAAATCCATCCTATCTGCTCCTTTTTATAGCGAGTGAAAAGACTAAAAAACACTAATTAAGTAGCAAAAAGATTCATTTTTACCTAATTTTGCCTTCAAAATGATTATAACCCAACCCATAAAACCCCTCTGGAAATGCTCACATTCATCTCTTGTGCCAAAACCATGACGGAAAAAACGCCGACGGTGCTTCCCCCAGCCTCCTCTCCTCTGTTCATCGAAGAGGCACGTCATATCGCCTTGTCCATGACGGCCTATACGGCCGGAGAACTGGCCGGCATGCTACATGTCAACCCTCAAATCGCGGCACGCACCTGCCTGCAATTCCGCACATTCCATGACGAAGGGGCAGCCGGACTTCCGGCCTTATCGGCCTACACGGGCATGGTGTTCAGGCACATCGCGCCACAAGATTTCACGGCGGAAGACTGGGCATACGCCCAAAGCCACCTGTTCATCACCTCATTTCTCTACGGGCTGTTGAGACCGGCCGACCGCATCCGGAACTACCGGCTGGAAGGGCACGTGCGACTGCCGGAGGAAGAAGACCGTACCCTGTTCGCCTATTGGCGCGCACGCCTGACGGACGTCTTCATTTCGGCCATACGGCAACAAGGGGGCATATTGGTGAATCTGGCCAGTGCGGAAATGAAAAACTTGTTCGACTGGACACGCGTCACCCGGGAAGTACGGGTGATTACCCCGAATTTTTATACTTACAAAGGCGGACGGTTGTCCACCGTAGTGGTCTATGCCAAGATGTGCCGGGGCGAAATGACACGTTTCATCCTAAAGAACCGTATTGAAAATCCCGAAGATTTGAAAACCTTCGAATGGGAAGGCTATCGTTTCAATCCCCGTGAAAGCCACGATGACCATTGGGTTTTCACGCCCGGGACATAACCACGTGCCCGCATCTCCCGGCAAAACCCGCTCCGCCCCTCACGAGGCCATAAAAAACACGCCCGCCGGAGTCGTATCCGACGGGCGCACCTATCAACACATTTTATCGAGATCAAGCCTCACGGCAAGCCTTCACAGTCTCTACCAGACGCTCGAAATCTTCAGGATA
>ENA-OPBE01002634-OPBE01002634.1-human-gut-metagenome-genome-assembly--contig:-NODE-2634-length-13123-cov-2.619605_pt1 | contig 13123 bp, 9 predicted proteins | sample MGYA00241066_ERZ501448 | MGnify/ENA primary metagenome ERZ501448 (study PRJEB25962, sample SAMEA2042585) | human gut metagenome | biome: human gut; feature: human-associated habitat; material: faeces...
ATTATACATGTATAAAAATGCACATGTCAAATAGATTTCCCTAGAATTCTGCTTTTTCCAGCCGTTCTTCAAAGTAGATTTCCAGCTGGGCTCGTATCTGGGACCAGTCCCTGCGGCGTCCGGTCCATTTTTTAGTGATGTCCATGGTAGCCAGATAGAGCATTTTTAAGAGGCTGTCATCACTTGGAAATACAGTCCTGCTTTTGGTGACTTTACGCAGCTGCCGGTTGAATCCTTCAATCGCATTAGTTGTATAAATGAGCTTCCGCACTTCATTGGGATATTTAAAATAAGTGGAAAGTGTAGCCCAGCGTTCGCTCCAGGATTTATAGATCTTCGGATATTTGCTGTTCCATTTTTCACCAAAAGATTCTAATTCCTCCAGGGCTGCAGCTTCATCAGGTGCTGCATAAACCATTTTTAAATCTGCCATAAGTTTTTTCAGATCTTTATAGGATACATAATTCGTGGTATTCCGGATCTGGTGGATGATGCACTGCTGGATCTCGGTCTTTGGATAAACAGCCTCGATCGCCTGTGGAAATCCGTTCAGTCCATCCACACAGGCGATAAGTATATCCTGCACACCACGGTTTTTCAATCCGTTAATAATAGACAGCCAGAATTTCGCACCTTCATTTTCCCCGACATACATGCCGATCACATCCTTTTTCCCATCCATATCGATCCCGAGGGCAATGTATACCGCACGTTTCACAATACGCCCTTCACTGCGGACGTGGTAGTGGATCGCATCCATGTAAACAACAGCATATATCTCCTGTAGTGGACGCTCCTGCCATTCCTTTACAAGTGGCATTATTTTATCGGTAATACGGCTGATCGTGCTGTCTGAAATATCCAGATCATAAAGCTCTTTTAAATGTGCTTCAATGTCTCCCGTGGTCATTCCTTTTGCATACATAGATATGATCTTTTCTTCCATGTCCTGAGTGACCGTATTCTGATATTTTGGTATCAGCTGCGGTTCATACTCCCCTTTGCGGTCCCTGGGTATTGCAATGTCCATATCCCCATAACTGGTACGCATTGTTTTCCTGGAATGTCCATTCCGGCTGTTATCGGTCTCTTTGTTGCGGTAATCATATTTTGAATACCCAAGTTCCTCATTAAGCTCTTCGTCAAGAGCCCCTTCCAATAAAACAGACATCATGTCTCGCATAATGGAATTAACATCGTTTCCGCTTTTGATACTGATATCATTCTTCTTGAGATATCCCTGCATCATTTCACGCATTGCTGCTTTTTGTGGTGAATCACTTTTTCTTCTTGCCATAATAAAAACCTCCAAACTGAGTAATGTTATCTTACATCAGTTTGAAGGTTTACACAAACTTTGGGACACTCCCTGAACTGACTGAATAACCAAACTTTAGTATTTCTTAACCTTTACTGTCTTGTTGCCCTTCTTCTTCAGGAACTTTTTGTATGCCTTATATTGTTTCTTTGGCACATTGATAACAAGGTTCTTTGCCGTTCCCTTAAACGCATTTTTGCCAATGGACTTGCTCTTTAACTTCGTTGATTTGATCGTGATCTTCTTCAACTTTTTACATCCGGCAAACGCATTTTTGCCGATAGATGTAATGTTTTTGCTGATCGTTACTTTTTTCAGCTTTTTGTTATTCGCAAAAGCTTTTGGTGCAATGGCTGTTACTTTGTATGTCACACCTCCGATAGTCACTTTATCCGGCACCGTAACGCTTGCCGTCTTTGTCTTTGCTGATTGCACATAGGAAATCGTTGGTTGCTTCTTATTAGAAGATACTACCTTATACGAACCACTTTTGTTCTTCAGTGTCGTACCCACAGCCGCAGGAGCAGTAGTCTTTTGAGGCTTGTTCGTTGGACGGGCAGTTGGTGTCACACTTGGTGCTGCACTCGGCTTTACACTTGGCTCCAGATCATCATCTGTACGAATCACCTTAACACCATCATCATAGGTGAATTTTGTCAGCTTCTTATTATTTCGTATATCCAGTCTGGTAATCTTATTATCCTCGCATGCCAAGTTCACCAAATCAGGATTATTGCTAACATCTAATTCTGTTATCTCATTTCCGCTAATACCGATTATTTCCAATGACGGTAATCCTACAAACGAAATCTTTCCTTTTAAGCCTCGTTGCAACCAGTCAATCATTGTCAGATGCCCGTTTTCCCATCTATAATCTTCACCATCCCACTCTTTGTTAATATGAGCTCCCAATGCTCTCTGATCTGCAATGATTTTGCGAAGTGCAATATACTCGGGCACTTGCTTGGCAGTTTCTTCGTCATATACAACCATTACAGAGTGGTTACTGTACACATCGTCTTCATTCATTTTACTACACTGTCGGATATCTACATACAAGATTCCTGTATCTTCACATTTCAAAGACTCCAGTTCCGTATTATGAGTGACATCTAAACTTGTAAGTTTGGTTTTGCTACACTTTAACTCCTTCAATGCTACATTTTTACTGACATCTAAGCTTGTAATGTTTGTTTCATCACAGTACAATCGCTCCAATGCTATATTGTTACTAACATCTAAGCTTGCAATATTTGTTTCATAACATGCTAACCATTCCAATGCGACATTTTTGCTGACATCTAAACTTGTGATATCGGTCCCTTCACAGTCCAACCATTCCAATGCGACATTTTTGCTGACATCTAAACTTGTGATATCGGTCCTATCACAGCCCAACACGCTCAATGCTATATTTTTGCTGACATCCAAGCTTGTAATCTTTGTTTGACTGCAGTACAACTCTTTCAATGCCACATTATTAGATAAATCAATACTGCTAATATGCTCGACAAATTGGACAAATAATGTTTCCAGCTTCTTATTACTGCTTAAATCCAAATTTTCAATTTCCAAACCGTCACAGGAAAGTTTTTGCAAATTTGCCAACTTACTTACATCTAAATGCTTAATCTGAGTTTCGCCACATTCTAAATTCTCCAACTCCGGGTTATGACTGACATTCAAATTGGTTATTGGGCATCGATAACATGCTAATGTCTCAAGTGCTGCATTATTTTCTAAGTTCAAGTCTCTAATACCGGTCCATGCGATATGTAACGTTTTCAATGCAGTGCAACCACTAACTTCAATTGCAGTCAAATTATGATTTCCTCGGCAATCAATAGTCTCTAATGCTGTTAAGTCATTGAATGAAATATCCTCTGTCAAATTATAATCTGTTGTATCATACTCCCATTTGGAAATCCATTTTATTTCTACCAGTCTTCCGTCTTTCCAAGTGTACTGATCGGTATCATCCAAATTTTCACTTACAGTCGCCCCTTTTGCTCTCTGATCCGCAATGATCTTATTAATTGCTGCAACATCATTGGCATTCTTGCCGTCAGTCGGTTCTGTTGGAGCAATCGGTGTAACTGATGGATTCTTAGTAGCTTCCGGATCTTTTGTCGATTCCGTTGGATTCGCCGAAACGACTGGTGCTTTAGTTGGCTCTTCCGAAACCTCTGGAGAAGCAATCGGTGTTCCTGTAGTTTTGTCTGCACGTACCGTAAACGCTACCGTAATTTTGGTTCCTTCCCCTAATGTCTTCACATTCTGCGCAAACATATTAATAGGATCACTGTATGTAAATCCACAATTTTTATATTCATCTCTATAATTCGTGCTCGAAGGCAGAATATAGGAAGCATATTTCATGTAAGGATTTAACACCATAGCTGCATAATTTTCAGAATAATCACCATTGCGATAACCCCACAGACTTCCCGGATTTTGAATCCCACCATTTGCCAAAGTATACTCATTAACCGTCTCACCATCTGCAGAACTAATTGTCACGCCCGTAACATCAACTCTTCGATTGCTTCCCTTATACAAGTTGGTGTCTAGCCAAAACATCAGCATATCATCATTTGCTGCTGTCGTATAAGAAATAGTATAATCTCCTGTTTTTGTAATCTGCATTGTCTGCTCTGTTGCAAAGTCTGTAAAATTTTGCTCTGTCCAATTTGACGATATATATGTCAAGCCTACACGAAAATCCTCATCTGTTCCTTTCGTCTGTGGCTCGGCACTATAATTTGGTGTACCATGCACTATAGGATCTTCCTCTTTTACAACAGTAAAATCAAGGGTAACCTTAGATCCGGTTTTTGTTTCTATCGGTGTCTGATCAAACATATTGATCGTATCTGTATCATTGAAACCATACTCTGTGTATTTTTCATTATAATTGCTATGTCCACTGGTAGTATAATTGTAATAATGCAAATACTGATTTACGATTGTAGCCGCATAATTGTTATAGTTGCTAGAATCTCGATATCCCCACAGGCTTCCCGGGGTCTTCAATCCACCATTGTCAACGGTGTAGCTCTTAGAAGTACCATCTGCAGATGTAATTGTCACACCTGTGACATCCACTTCTACCTTTGACCCCTGGTATAGATTTGTATCCAACCACAGCATATCCATGTTGTAATCGCTTCCCACAGTATAGCTAATAGAATAATTTCCTTCTGCCGTAATCTGCATCACCTGATTGGTAGTAAAATCTGTCATATGCGACTCTTTCCAATCCTTAGACACATAAGAAATGCCAACGCGGAAATCGTCATCGGTTCCCGTAGCTTGTGGTTCTGCAGTATAATTCGGAACACCTGTAGGCACAGGCTCTTCCGTTGCTTCTGCATCTGCCACAGCCATAGTGGTATCCGCTGCATTTGCCCATTTAAGGTTTCCAAAGCCACCCATTGTTATTAATAAACAAAACACCAATAACAATGACATTCGTTTCTTGTTCTGTCTGTTCATTTTCATTTCCTCCTCTGCATGATGATATGATGTTTCAATTGTACCACTAATCAGCATAATTTTCCAAATTTTTAAACCAAGTTCAAAGGAAAAAAGAGCAAAACCAGCGTTTTGCAGCTACAGCCGGCGGGATATATTTTGAAACCGGCTGACAAAGAGCGGATTTTGAATATGATCACACAAACATTAGGAAAATAAGAAACAGAGAGTCTTAAAAAGTGGGGTCTTCTTATGATGGGTATTTCTCTGTCCGGCAGAAATCGCTATGATATTTGATCAAACACGGGCAGACTTTCCATCACCTCAATAATTGGCGAATACACGGTATTCTTTGAATCGTCCTCTTCAAAATGATAAGCACGATTCTTCGTTTTTTTAGCTTGTTCCCTCGTATCCGGAAGTCTGCTGTAGTGGCTGTCCTGACGATATTCTTTGGCCGTCTCCTGTAATCCTGCCAGCATATATTCTCTGTCCGGATCTTTATCACTGACTGCACTCATTTCCATTGCGATCACATCGTTTGCTTCCTCTTTGGAACGACAATGTTCCAAACGTGTCTGCAAACGTTCCTTAGCATTCTGAACCCGCAATGCCTTTTGATACATCGTTGGATTATGAATCTGCAAATAATTCATCTCTGCCGAAGACAAGCGTTTCCCCTGTTTTAGCTTTTGAAAAATCTTCTGCTCGTATTGTGCCCTCTCTTCATCGCTCATCTGAGATGTTGGATCCATCAATTCCGACACTGCCTTTTTACATATATCCTGAATGCGTTCCCGCAATGCCGTCTTCTCATCCTGCGACAAAATTTCTTTACTATTCGTAATCATCGGAAAAATCCTCCCCATCAAAAAATAACCGATACCAATACCGCGTGATCTTCCACGCAATATTAATATCGGCTATTTCCGCCTATTCCTTAAGAACAGGTATCATCACATTAAAAATTACTGCTTTATAAACTCCTCTAAAAACCACTGATGAATGCGGTGGTCTCCACCCAGTTCCGGATGAAAGGCTACTGCAAGCTGCTTGCCATAGCGAACACCGACAATGCGGCCATCCACCTCAGCGAGCACCTCTACTCCATCACTAACACTCTCCACATATGGTGCACGAATAAATTCCATCGGAAAGGTTCCGATTCCGACAAACTCGCCTTCCGCATAATGAAAGCTTCCAAGCTGTCTTCCATATGCATTTCTCTTCACCGTCACCGGTAATGTTCCAAAATGAACGGTATCGTCTCCAGCGATATGTTCTGCCAAAAGGATCAGACCGGCACAGGTTGCCAATACCGGAAGTCCTGCTGCGATCTTTGCGCGCAGCGGCTCATACATATCTAACTCCCGTAAAAGTTTACCCTGAACGGTACTCTCACCGCCCGGAAGCACCAATGCATCAAACGAATCCTCTAAGTCTTTTGCCTGACGTAATTGGATCGTCTGCGCCCCAAGCTCCTGCAACACTTTTTCATGTTCCTCAAACGCACCCTGTACTGCCAACACTGCAACTTTCATACTAATCTTACATTCCTTTCTCTGCACTATCAGTGAGTATATAACCCAAACCTCCCATACCGAAAAATATGATCAAACTACATATTACTTATAATGAGAAGTTTGAGTCAAGTATATTATTTGCCTCGCTCAGCCATTAATAATTCAATCTCGTCTTCATTAATACCAACCATAGCTTCTCCAAGATCCTCAGAAAGTTCTGCGATCATCTTCGCATCGGTATAATTGGTAACTGCTTTTACGATTGCATTTGCACGCTTCTCCGGATTACCGGACTTGAAGATGCCGGATCCTACAAAGACGCCTTCTGCACCAAGCTGCATCATCAATGCGGCATCTGCAGGAGTTGCAACACCACCTGCTGCAAAGTTTACAACCGGCAGTCTCTTGTGCTCATGTACATACTGAACCAGCTCATATGGTACACGAAGTTGTTTGGCTTCATCAAACAGTTCATCCTCACGCATAGCGGAAATCTTAGCAATTGCACTGTTCATCATACGCATATGACGCACTGCCTGAACAACATCACCGGTTCCCGGCTCACCCTTGGTACGGATCATGGAAGCTCCCTCGTTGATACGGCGAAGTGCCTCTCCTAAATCCTTAGCGCCACATACAAACGGAACGCGGAACTTTGTCTTGTCAATATGGTAAACATCATCTGCCGGAGAAAGTACCTCACTCTCATCAATGTAATCAATTTCAATTGCCTCTAATAACTGCGCCTCTACAAAATGACCGATACGGCATTTTGCCATAACCGGAATAGATACTGCTTCCTGAATACCACGGATCATTTTCGGATCACTCATACGTGATACACCTCCGGCTGCACGAATATCTGCCGGGATTCTCTCCAATGCCATAACAGCACACGCACCTGCTGCCTCAGCGATCTTTGCCTGCTCCGGAGTCGTAACATCCATGATCACGCCACCTTTTAACATCTGTGCCAATTCTTTGTTTAATTCATACTGTCTGCTCATACTATCCTCATTTCTGCACACATTTTCAAGCGTTTCAATATTGTATCAAGTGTGCACAGACACAATATTCTCATAACACCATTTTCTTTACTCAAGCTTCAGACAGCAGCTCCGGCTGTGCGAAGTTTGATTTCTTTACATAAGGCATCCCGACAAAACTTATCGGAATTATTTGCAAATGTAACTGAAGTAAAGTATACTATAATCTGACCATGTGAAAATATCCAATTTAACCATAGTCAGTATAGTCAGTTTGGAGGATATAATACCAATGCTTACATATTCATTTACTAATATAGGGTCAGATAGCCTGTACCACCATCTGTACCAATGTATCCGCGAGGATATTTTATGCGGTAATCTGACCGCCGAGACAAAGCTGCCATCAAAGCGTAGTTTTGCCAAAAATCTAGGGGTTAGCAATATTACTGTAGAAAATGCCTACGCCCAGCTTCAAGCCGAAGGATACATTTACTCCATTCCCAAGAAAGGGTTTTATGTCAGAAATTTATCTGACCTTACTCTCTCCATATCGCAAACAACATCTTCCACTTCGAACAGTCTACGTATGCCCGACAAATATAAGGTGGATCTTGCCAGCAACCAAATGAATCCGGAGCAATTTCCATTTTCTGTCTGGTCTAAACTGATCCGCGAGACTCTTCTCAACCGTCACGTGGAACTGATGCAGACACCTCCTTGGGGTGGCGTATGGGATCTTCGTCACGCCATCTGCTCACAGCTCAAAGATTTTCGAGGTATGGACGTGACACCGGAGCAAATCATTATCGGTGCCGGAACCGAATATCTATACGGTCTTCTGATTCAATTATTCGGTCAGGACAAAGTCTATGCAGTTGAGAATCCCGGCTACCATAAGATTGCGAAAATATATGAAAATAGTCGTGTCAAATATCGCTATATACCGATCAGTGCTAAGGGTATCGATGCACTGGAATTAGAATCTTCCGGAGCACAAATTGTACATCTGTCACCATCCCACCATTTTCCGACCGGCATCGTCACTCCGATCGGGACCCGTTATGAACTGTTGGCTTGGGCAACCAGGCAGCCGGGCCGGTATATCATTGAAGATGATTATGATTCAGAATTTCGATTATCCGGCAAACCTATCCCAACGCTGCAAAGTATCGACCAATCAGAACGTGTCATTTATATGAATACCTTTACCAAAAGCCTTTCTTCAACCATACGAATCAGCTATATGGTATTGCCTAAACATTTGCTGGAACAGTTTGCAAAACGCCTGTCCTTTTACTCTTGTACCGTATCCAACTTTGAGCAGTATACGTTGGCACGTTTTATTGAAGACCGTTATTTCGAAAAACATATTAACCGTATGCGTACTTATTATCGCAAAATACGTGACGAACTGCTGGATGCCATTGCTAATAGCGCACTTGCCACACATTGCAATATCGCAGAAGAAGATTCAGGACTTCACTTTCTGCTGCATATTGATACCTCACTCCCGGATGATGCTTTGTCTGCAAAAGCAAAAGAATATGGTCTTCACCTATCTTTTTTGTCCGAATATTATGAAAAAGGAAGCCCTAATATTCCGGCACATACACTGATCATTAATTATTCCGGCCTGACCAGCGAAAAAATCCCTCAAGTGATCACACTGCTATCCAAGTGTATTCTCACTTAAGGGATCTGAAAAGATGGTTTGCTATTTTGCCGCCATTTTACTCTGGCAGCAATTGCGGATTGACGTGCACCACACCTTGCTTACTCCGACAGCAAATGCGGATTGACGTGCACCATAACATGCTTTACCTTTGGGAAATTGCGTTCTATCGCGTCATGTACATGTTCTGCGATCTCATGTGCCTCAAATAACGTTTTTCTGCCATCTGCACTGATCTCAATATCAACATAGATCTTATTTCCAAACACACGAGTACGCATAATATCAACATGAAGCACACCTTCTTCTCTACAGGCACACTCCCGAAGCTCATTCTCCAATACATCATCACAGGCATGATCAACCATTTTGTCCGTTGCGTCCATAAAAATATCATACGCTGCCTTTACAATAAACAAACAGATTACTACACTGGCAATAGAATCAAGAACCGGAAATCCTAAACGTGCTCCAACAATACCAATCAAAGCACCAACAGAAGAAAATGCATCCGATCGATGATGCCAGGCATCCGCCATCAGTGCTCCGGAATCCACACGTTTCGCATGATATTTAGTATACTGAAACATTGCTTCTTTCGAAATAATAGACAATATTGCCGCTGCTGCTGCAAGCAGTCCCGGCGTCTGCAAATGTGCATAATCTCCCGCTATAATATTTTTGACAGCTCCATAGCCAATTCCAATACCGGTAAGGCACAAAATATTTGCAAGCAGAAGTGCCGCAATGCACTCCAACCGTTCATGTCCATATGGATGCTCCTTATCAGAAGCCTGTGCAGACAACTTCACTCCAACGATCACAATAATACTGCTAAACACATCCGATGCAGAATGAACCGCATCACTGACCATCGCTCCGGAATGAGCGATCACACCGGCTAGCAATTTGATCAATGACAATATTGTATTGCCAAAAATACTTACAATGCACACCCGCATTGCTACTGTTTCCATATTGTCTTTGTTGTTTTGATTGCTCATAATAACCTCTCCAATAAAAAATAAAAAAACATCCGCGAAGAACCAGTAATACTACTGTCCCGCGGATAAAACAATTCATTCCACTGTCACGTTGTGACCCGGCCCCAGATAAGATATCCGGCCTGTTCAGTTTGTACTGTAGCTAAATGCAGTGCAAAGAGTTTTCGTAGCCACTCCATAATTGAAGTTCTATATATTATATGTACGTTATCATTAAAAGTCAACACTAATCTTTCTTATACAAAACAAATCTTTCTTATATAAAACAAACCCCTCTCGTCTCGCCAAAATGTTCTTTGACGAAACGAGAGAAGTTAGTATGATTGCGATTATTTAGACAGCCTGCTTTTTCCGGTTGCGTAGTCGATCGTAACGCCCGGCTGCACATTATAAACGAATACATGGAAACATATTCCCTTACCTTTATCTTCCACAGAATAAGCTTCCATCTCGACTCCTTCTGCCACTAGATTATCACCCTTAAAAACAGGGGTAACACGATACAACACATGGTGATCTGTATCTTTGACATAATCTGCCACTTCATCCTCAAAAGGAAGCATTCCATCTACATTTAAATATCTAGTCCCCGTGATCAGATTTTTTTTGTTTGCATTTTCACCTGCCAATTGAAATCCGATCAAATGACAGCGGTTATACAAATATTTGCCATCCACGACATCGTATTTAACAGTGTTCCATCCACTAGGCTTTACCATACCGATCGCACCACGTTTCTCCGTCGGCATAAGCTCTTTGCATATATTGGCATAAGCTGTGCCACAACGTCCCAATGCATCCAGACGATGATAATTCTCAAATGCTTTGGTGTTGTTTTTTTCACGGGTGGTGAAATTCGGAACATTATCATTCAGTTCCACATAGGGTTCCCCATTGTACGCCGCATGATCTTTTAAATTATCTAAAGACTGCGTTGCACTGTCGGAACCTTTCCCATCCGCATCTTTTGCCGAGGAACTTTCTCCTTCTGAGCGATCTTTCTGTGGCGCGGTTGTCTTTAACGCCTCTTTCGCCGCATATTTAGCAATCTTAACAACCTCTGTAGAGGAGCAACCGCAAAGTGCTGTCATCAGTCCCAAAATACACCCAAGACGAATCACCCACTGCATTCTTTTGTTTGTTCTATTTTCCATATCCGTAACCTCGTCCGTAAGACTTTACAACCACTTATAAATCTCTTAAATACCTAATAACTCTTCTGCGTGTTTCACTTCTTCCTGGGTCGGTGGATTAACGCCTTTCAGTGGATAATCAATTCCAAGCTGTTCCCATTTAAATACCCCCAGTGTATGATACGGCAAAATTTCTACGCGCTCTACCGTCTTTAATGTTTGGATAAATTCCCGCATTTCGATCAGATATTTATCCTGACTGTTATCCCCCGGGATGAGCACATGACGGATCCACATTGGCTGCCCCATATCCGACATCTCTCTTGCCATCTCTTTGATATTTTCCCCGGTTTGTCCGGTAAGTGTCTGATGTACCTTCTCATCAATGTGCTTAATATCCAGCATAACAAGATCTGTTACTTCCATCAATTTTTTCCACTTAGAATAAAACGGCTCTTCTCTGGTAAACGGATTTCCACTTGTATCAAGCGTCGTATGAATCCCCTTTTCTTTCGCCAAAGTAAATATCTCTGTCAGAAAGTCGATCTGCAAAAGCGGTTCTCCGCCACTAATGGTGATCCCACCGTCTTTGCCCCAATAATTGCGATAGCGCCAAGCCCTATCAATTAATTCTTTGGCAGTATATAGAGTTCCCTTTTGCATATCCCACGTATCCGGATTATGGCAAAACTGACAACGCATTGCGCAGCCACTCAAAAAAATAATATATCGCACACCGGGACCATCTGCAGATCCAAAACTCTCTAATGAATGTACATAACCTTTTGTTTGTTCCATCGTTTTCTTTCCTTTCTAAGTCCACTTCTGTAGCAGAAAAGGAGCAGCCCTTTATAGAAAAGACTGCCCCATATTTCTTTGGTTTATACAGATCATACATGCCGAAAACATTCACAAAGATGAATATTTCATCGCATATGCCGTCGCATTCTCAAGTCATTTTGAAAATGTGCTTCGCTGTAACTTACAGAGACTCATGACATGTTCTGGCAATTACATCGAGCTGCTGCTCTCTTGTCAAGTCGATAAACTTAACTGCATAACCGGACACGCGGATCGTGAAGTTTGCATACTCTTCTTTCTCCGGATGCTCCATAGCGTCGATCAGCTTCTCTTTGCCAAACACATTGACATTCAGATGATGTGCACCCTGATCGAAGTATCCATCCATAACCTGAACAAGATTCTTTATACGCTCATCCGGATTGTGTCCCAATGCATCCGGGTTAATCGTCTGCGTATTAGAAATACCATCTAATGCTTCCTCATATGGCAATTTTGCTACAGAGTTCAAGGATGCCAGCAAACCATTCTGCTCAGCACCATATGCAGGGTTAGCACCTGGTGAAAGTGGCTCTCCTGCTTTTCTTCCATCCGGAAGGGAACCGGTTGCCTTACCATATACAACGTTAGAAGTAATTGTAAGGATTGATGTGGTAGGCTCAGAGTCACGGTAAGTGTGGCAGTTACGAAGCTTTCTCATGAACTCACGAAGCAGCCATACTGCAATCTCGTCTGCACGCTCATCATCGTTACCATATCTAGGGAAATCCCCATCGATCTCATAATCTACGGCTAATCCATCCTCATCACGGATCACTTTTACCTTAGCATACTTGATAGCTGACAGAGAATCTACAACGTGTGAGAAACCTGCAATACCGGTAGCAAATGTTCTTCTTACATCGGTATCGATAAGTGCCATCTGAGATGCCTCGTAGTAATATTTATCATGCATATAATGGATCATGTTCAATGTCTCTACATAAGTCTGTGCGAGCCATGTCATCATCTCATCATATTTTTCCATAACTTCATCGAAGTTAAGGTACTCAGATGTGATCGGCTGATAAGCCGGTCCTACCTGAACTTTTGTCTTCTCATCAACACCACCGTTGATAGCGTAAAGAAGACACTTAGCAAGGTTTGCACGAGCTCCGAAGAACTGCATCTCTTTACCTGTCTCTGTAGCAGATACACAGCAGCAGATGC
>ENA-OPBE01002674-OPBE01002674.1-human-gut-metagenome-genome-assembly--contig:-NODE-2674-length-12961-cov-2.868743_pt1 | contig 12961 bp, 10 predicted proteins | sample MGYA00241066_ERZ501448 | MGnify/ENA primary metagenome ERZ501448 (study PRJEB25962, sample SAMEA2042585) | human gut metagenome | biome: human gut; feature: human-associated habitat; material: faeces...
TAGCTCTGATTACGATACCAGTCGGTGATGATCCAGTTGACACGTCGCAGCTGCCCAAGTTCGCCGCTCTGGATCATTTCGTGAAGTTTTCTGTATACACAGTTGGTTCTCTGATTTAACATGATGGCAAAGGATCTGTCAGACCTTTCCGCTGCCTCATTCATCTCCCGTACCTGTTTCGTGTAGACTCCTGCCGGTTTTTCGCTGATCGCATGCAGTCCATGCTCCAATGCATAGATGACGAATTCCGGATGCAGATAATGTGGTGTTGCCACCAGAACGGCATCACAGCTTCCCGAATCAATCATTTTCCTGCCATCATCAAATACCTTGACCGTCTCCGGAAGATTGTTCCTTGCCCAGTCCAGGCGGCTCTGCCGGATATCCGCTACGGCGGTCAGTTCCATATCCGGCACCATCCCTTTCAACACATTGCCTGCATGACCGGTTCCCATACTCCCAATACCAATAATGCCCAGTCTTACCTTTTCCATTTAGACACCTTTCCTTTCATTCTCTGATGTATTTCTTTGATGTTCTTATTGTAACTTCTCTACGATTGTAATAATATGTATATAAAATACTAATTTTATGCAAGATAACGACCTTTGGAGTGCCTATGAAAACCCAAATGACTATTCCCTATTTTACAATTGATGCACCCTATGAACTGGCTTACCGCAACAACGGAACCTCTTCTCCTGCCAGACCGCATACGCACAACGCTCTGGAAATATATCTTACAATGTCCGATCTCCCGGATGTCCTCTTAGACGACACTGTCTCCAGTGTTTCGAAAGGATCTCTGATCATCATTCCGCCTCACCATGTGCATCAGCTGTTCAATCAGAAGCTGACCATCTATGAGCGCTACGTCCTGAATATTAACAGCGACTGGCTGTATACTGTCCTTGGAGCCGGTTCCGGACTCATGCCTTATGCAGATCCGGCTTTCTCTCCTGCGATCCTCCGGCTTTCTCCCACCGGGCTTACCGGGCTCTGCAGTCAGTTGGATCACTATTTGCAGCTGCATCCTCAGCCCTCCCTTTCTGCCTATGCGGATTTTTTCTCTCTGCTAAGTATACTGGATAGCCGGATCCAGCACGGCCTACAGGCATCTTCTACCGGACAGCGTTCTATTTCCCAGCCCCAGAAAAACATCAATGAGGTCATGGCCTTTATCAACCGGCATCTGACAGAGCCACTGACCTTGGAAAGCATTGCTGCAGAATTCTACCTGAACAAGGACTATCTTGGGCGCCTGTTCAAGGAACATACCCATGCCACCATCGGGCATTATATCTCCGTGCAGCGGGCTAACCTCGCCCAGACGATGCTGGCAGAGGGCCGGACCGTCACCGAGGTACAGGAACTTCTCGGCTTCTCCAGCTATGCCTATTTCTTTAAATTTTTCAAAAAAATGACCGGGATCTCTCCCAGTCAATATCGTAAAGATAACACTATGCCTCTGTCGCATTCTCCGTCTCCACATTCCAAAAAAGGAACTGCAGCCTGTGTATAAACACACATTGCAGTTCCTTTTGCTTTTACCTGTCTACTTCACAAGCTATCTTATTATTTAGTCAGCAGCATCATAATGTCATTGCTTCTTGCCACGAACTTGGTCATGGCATCGGCAGACAGAGGTGCGTGCTGAAGCTTTGCCAGATCGTACAGCTGCTCGCAGATCATTTCTGCATTCTCACCATCCTGGTGCTCAGTAATGTACTGTACCAGAGGATGGTTGGCATTCAGAATCAGGGTCTCTCCCTCACCGCCGAAGGCACTCATGTCCATACCGGGCATGGAATACAGCTTGCTGATGCTCTCCGCCTGCTCTTCCATCTCTTTCTCGGCCTTCTTGGAAGTCTTGGACTTCAGGGCATCGGTCACATCCGCATCAATACGCTGGAACTTGATTCCCTCGTTCTTTTTCTTCCGCAGAAAGGGTGCTCACACAAGTTCCGTTGGCAATGGCGGTCTGTCTGGACTGTTCCTCTCTGTCTTTCCAGAGTACTCTTTCATATTCCGCAGACTCTCTGGCACATTCCCGCAGGATTTCCCGGTCCAATACCCTCCACATATGCTCCGAATCTCTGTACAGATACGGCAATTGCAGTACATTCATCTCCGGTGCCTGTTCTGCGATCTGCGACAGGGAAACTCTTGCAAAAGCAATGCCGCCGTATTTGATCTGTTCCAGTACTTCGCTTTCCGAACCCAGTTTTACTTCACTCTCCACGATGATGTGGATCCGTCCTCCGGTACGCTCCTGCACCAGTTCTGCAAAACCTCAGCGTTACCCAGCGCCGCATCCGGGTGCCATTGATTCGCTCCGACGTCTCTATGACCGATGCCGCTCTCGCCCAAAGTTCCCGGCAGATGCATCTGCGCTGCCGTTCCATCCGTCAATATTACCTTCCACGTTCCCTCCAGTGAAATCCCCATCGCAATCCCTCTGTTCTTATATAATTTTTTATATTTTTCAGTCATCACGAAATATAGTTAGCTTCATTATAGACTTCACCTCAAATCCAATGCAACGGATTCTCCTTCATGTTCTATGCAAAAAAGAACCACATTACCGATATTTCTATCAGTAATGCGGTTCTTGAATTCTTATCAGTATGCCCACGGTTCAAATACAAAACGCCGCATAAAGCGGAACCACCTTTTTGTTGTTCTCAAACGCAAAGTTTTTCGCGGAAAGTTTGATCGCGTAAGCCGGCTTATAGGTATCCATATAGACCTTTAAGCTTTTGGCTCTGGTATTATCGGCGGATTTCACCTCAATCGGGATCAGCTGACCATCCCGCTGGATAACGAAATCTATTTCAGCCCCACGCTCGGATTCCCAGTAGTAAGTGTTATAACCATTGATGACAAGCTGTACATTGACATAATTTTCTGTCATGCCACCTTTAAAATCATTCAGTTCCTCCACCATATAGAGAATATCGTTTGCAGCCAAATCCTTCTTGGCGCAAAGCAGCCCCAGATCCGAAACATAAATCTTAAACGCATCAATATCCCGATAATTTTCCAAAGGCTTCTTGATCTGCTCTACCCTATAGACCTGTGACACAATTCCCGACAGGCAGAGCCATTCAATCGCATTTTTAAATTCAGAAGCACGTCCACCCTTTTTGATCAGCTTATATTGAAAGCGGGTATTTTTCTTGGAAAGCTGAACCGTAATATTATCATAGGCAAGTCTGGTTTTCTTAATTTCATTCAGATTATTGTATTTGCTCATATCATTCAGATAACTTGTCAGAATGGTATCCTGCGTATGGCGGATCAGGATATAATCCCCTGTCTGGACAAACTGCATCACACACTCCGGCATACCGCCTACCACAAGATACTGACGGTAAAGCTGCATGGCTGCATCATGGAGTGCGGATGGCATCGGCCGATTCGTTTCAAAACATTTTTTAATCTGCTCTACAAGTTCATCCTCTCCCACAGCAATCATAAATTCTTCCATATCCATCGGATACAGCGTTTTCATATCAACCTTACCAACGGGAAATGAAAATTTTGCTCTGTTGACGGCAACGCCCAACAGGCTGCCTGCCACAATAATATGATAATCCGGGGCATCCTCACAAAAATATTTCAATGACGTTAAAGCCCTTTCGCAAAGCTGTACCTCGTCAAATACAATCAATGTTTTTTCTTTTACAATCGTCTGACCTGCAATATGAGATAAAATCGGTATCAAATAATCAGGACTGATCTTTTCCTCAAAGGTTTCATTCAGTTTTGGATTCGTTTCAAAATTGAAATAGGCTACATTTTCATAATGAATTCGCCCGAACTCTAAAATAGAATAAGTCTTCCCCACCTGTCTTGCCCCCTGCAAAATAAGAGGTTTGCGGTGTTCATTTTCTTTCCATGCTTCCAGAAAACCCATGATTTTTCTATACATGATCCATCCTCCTTAAAGGTCCTGAATATAGTATAATTATTATTCATGTAAAATTCAATATGTTTTTGTGCTGTTTTTGCATTAAAATACATGAATATTTTTATGAAATCGTCATTTTTCGACGTGTTTGCTATGGTTTTTACGTTTTTACGTTTTTTACACTTCTTTACAAGGAATCGCGTTTGCAGTAAAAGCACCCCCCGCCACAGGTTTTATTCCTGTAGCGGGGGGTGCTGTAAAATATGGGATTCAACTATCGCAGATCAGTATTCCAATACATAGGTTGCTGTCTCGGTAATCGGGAAGCATACCTGTCCGCCTGCATTCGAAACTGTCTTGGCAATGTGGGTTATGCCGTTGGCATCTACCTTGTAAACCGTCACTTCTCCGTTTTTCACAGGTACTGTGGTATGGAATACAACGTTTGTACCCAATGCCTGTTTGTTGGTAAAGTCGATGGTTCTGGAATGCTCTGTAACAGTATCCTTATGTTCAAAGTTGGTTTCCTTGTAACCGGACAACTTGCTCTTTGCAAGGAAGGTTACTGCATCTGAGTTGCTGATGAATACATGCAGGCCACGCAGAGCTGAGGTGGACACTGCTTTCACTGTTGCTGCAGGAATTGTCTTGTCAAAGCCGCTGGCATCTACATGAAGCAGATCCTGGTTGGCACCGGATACATTCTGCTGCTTGTCTTTTGTCTGGGTAGAGATCACTTTTGTAATGGCATCCCATCCGGTGATCTGCTCTCCTGCGATATTTGTGGTGGTCAGTACCGGTTCAGGAGCTGATGAGCCGGAGTCAGAGGAATCACTGCTGGTGTCTCCGGCGGACGGTGCAGTTGTCGGGGTCACAGGAGCAGGTGCCGGAGTCGGGGTTACAGGAGCAGGTGCCGGAGTCAGGGTTACCGATGGATTTTCAGAATCATCCGATGTTGTGCCCGGAGTTCTCAAAACATAATAGGTATACTTACTCATCCAGTTTTGTTCCAGACTTTCCGGAACCGGGTTATAGCCTACACCTCCTTTTGCGGTGTTATAAGTAATATAACATACGGTATCAAAATTATAAATTCTTCCTATAATAACAGCATATGCATCATTTGGGTACGGATGTTGCACAAGATATTCATTCGCAAACTTTTTTGCTTCTGACAAGGTAAAGAAAGGCAGGTCAGCACTTTCCAGTTCTTTTATGGTCGTTGCTTTCACCCAGTCTTTACTTCCTTCAGGCCATTTTTTGTACCAGTGCGCATTAATTTCCGTTCTTCCATTATATACGCTTCTTAATGATATGTCCTCCTTATTACTTTGGGGGTCTTCACTCTGAGGATCTTCATACCACCCAGTAAATATATAGCCCTCTTTCGTAGGTATCGGAAGATCTGTAAATACTCCTGCTACCGTTGTTATAGTATCTGTCTTCCACTCACCGCCGTCAAGATTTAATTTAACTTCCTGTGAAGGGAAAAAGTAATGATTAGCTACAGAAATATCTATAGTATCAAGAGTCTTAGAACGAACTTCAATGTCCGCACCATAAAGGCATATATATTTTCCACCCTTTTTTCCTAATATGTAATACTCGTTTTTACTTGACTTAATATAACTATGAGCCCATTCAGCATTAAAAATAAAATTATCATATGTAGTCTGGCTCAAATTGTCCAAAACGGCTACCTTTGTGTCCAAGTCGTTTTTATTGTCCTCCGTCACCTGTATCCAGCCCGAGTTTTCACCCTCTGCTGCTTTCGCGCGCATCTCCGGCACCATACCTGCTATCAACGTAACAGCAAGCGCCAGGCTAAGCACCTTTCCTAAAAAATTTGTTTTTCTCATTCTCTTTCCCCTTTCTTCTGTACTTCCGATTTCTATAAATCTGAGTTGTGTTTATTATAACAGCATTTCCAGAAAATAAGCGGCAGATTGCACCAATCGACCCAAAAACGACATCAATCGACCGGGACGGAAATATCGTGCTTTAATTCAGACGAAATAGTAACAAAAAAGAGCCTCATTACTGATATTTCTATCAGTAATGAGGTTCTCATCTTATTCTCATATACCCCAATTTATTGCTTGCGCAATACCCTCTCAGATCTGCGTGTTTACCGCCAAATTACTTATCGGCGATAGCAGCCTGTGCTGCAGCCAGTCTTGCGATAGGTACGCGGAAAGGTGAGCAGGACACATAATCCAGACCGATCTTGTGGCAGAACTCTACGGAAGAAGGATCTCCACCGTGCTCACCACAGATACCAACGTGCAGCTTAGGATTTACAGGCTTACCAAGCTTGATAGCCATCTCCATCAGCTTGCCGACACCGGTCTGATCCAGCTTAGCGAACGGATCGTTCTCGAAGATCTTGGTATCATAGTAAGCGTTCAGGAACTTACCTGCATCATCACGGGAGAAGCCGAAGGTCATCTGGGTCAGATCGTTGGTACCGAAGCAGAAGAAATCGGCTTCCTTAGCGATCTCATCAGCAGTCAGAGCTGCTCTGGGGATCTCGATCATGGTACCTACTTCGTACTTCATGTCGATGCCTGCTGCTGCGATCTCAGCGTCAGCGGTCTCTACTACGATCTTCTTAACGTACTTAAGCTCCTTCACTTCACATACCAGAGGAATCATGATCTCGGGCTCTACATTCCAGTCGGGATGTGCCTTCTTAACCTCGATTGCCGCACGGATAACAGCCTTGGTCTGCATCTTGGCAATTTCAGGATAAGTAACAGCCAGACGGCATCCTCTGTGACCCATCATAGGGTTGAACTCATGCAGGGAAGCGATGATGGTCTTGATCGTCTCAACGCTCTTGCCCTGTGCCTTAGCCAGCTTCTCAATGTCAGCTTCCTCGGTAGGAACGAACTCATGCAGAGGCGGATCCAGGAAACGGATGGTAACAGGGTTGCCCTCCAGAGCCTCATACAGCTGCTTGAAGTCGTTCTGCTGATAAGGCAGAATCTTCTCCAGTGCTGCTTCTCTCTCCTCTACAGTGTCGGAACAGATCATCTCACGGAATGCTGCGATTCTGTCCTCTTCGAAGAACATATGCTCAGTACGGCACAGACCGATTCCTTCAGCGCCCAGCTCACGAGCCTTCTTAGCGTCTGCAGGAGTATCTGCATTGGTACGAACTTTTAACTTACGATATTTGTCAGCCCAAGCCATTACACGGCCGAACTCACCGGCGATGGTAGCATCAACAGTCTTGATCTCGCCATCATAGATGTTACCGGTAGTACCATCGATGGACAGCCAGTCACCTTCATGGAAGGTCTTGCCAGCCAGAGTGAACTGCTTGTTCTCCTCATCCATAGCGATATCGCCACAACCGGATACACAGCAGGTACCCATACCACGAGCAACTACTGCTGCGTGAGAGGTCATACCACCACGAACGGTCAGGATACCCTGAGAAGCCTTCATACCGGTGATATCTTCAGGAGAGGTCTCCAGACGAACCAGAACAACTCTCTCTCCTCTTGCATGCCACTCTTCTGCATCTTCTGCGGTGAATACGATCTTACCACATGCAGCTCCGGGAGAAGCACCAAGACCCTTGCCGATAGGAGTTGCAGCCTTCAGAGCAGCGGTATCGAACTGAGGATGTAACAGAGTATCCAGGTTACGAGGATCGATCATTGCAACTGCCTCTTCCTCGGTTCTCATGCCCTCATCTACCAAATCACAAGCGATCTTCAGAGCTGCCTGAGCGGTTCTCTTACCATTTCTGGTCTGTAACATGTACAGCTTACCATGCTCAACAGTGAACTCCATATCCTGCATATCTCTGTAATGATCTTCCAGAGTCTTACATACTTCCTGGAACTGAGCAAATGCCTCAGGGAATTTGTCAGCCATCTCAGCGATCTTCATAGGTGTACGAACACCTGCTACTACGTCCTCACCCTGTGCGTTGGTCAGGAACTCACCGAACAGGCCCTTAGCACCGGTAGCCGGATCTCTGGTAAATGCAACACCGGTACCACAGTCATCACCCATGTTACCGAATGCCATAGACTGAACGTTAACAGCAGTACCCCAGGAATAAGGGATATCGTTGTCACGACGATAAACGTTTGCACGCGGGTTGTCCCAGGAACGGAATACAGCTTTGATAGCGCCCATCAGCTGTTCCTTGGGATCATCAGGGAAGTCTACACCGATCTTAGCCTTGTACTCAGCCTTGAACTGGCCAGCCAGTTCCTTCAGATCATCAGCAGTAAGCTCAACGTCCTGCTTAACACCCTTCTTCTCTTTCATTGCATCGATCAGCTGCTCGAAGTACTTCTTACCTACTTCCATAACAACGTCGGAATACATCTGGATAAATCTTCTATAGCAGTCCCAAGCCCAACGAGGGTTGCCGGACTTCTCAGCGATTACGTTAACAACGGTCTCATTCAGACCAAGGTTCAGAATGGTATCCATCATACCGGGCATGGATGCTCTCGCGCCGGAACGAACGGATACTAACAAAGGATTCTCGTGGTCGCCGAACTTTTTGCCGGTGATCTCTTCCATCTTAGTAATGTACTCGTTGATCTGACCCTGGATCTCTTCATTGATCTCGCGTCCATCTTCATAATACTGTGTACATGCCTCTGTTGTAATGGTGAAGCCCTGAGGAACCGGCAGACCAATGTTGGTCATCTCAGCCAGATTCGCGCCCTTACCACCAAGCAGTTCGCGCATGTTTGCATTACCTTCGGTAAACAAATATACCCATTTCTTCATACTTCTTTGTCTCCCTTTTTATAATATTTTTGACAAAACTTTGTAACCCAAACCATTACCGGAGCATTTCGGCCTCGGTTTTTAGTACTTTGATATTGTAACAATCTACCAATAGAATATCAAGCCGAAATTGATAATTTTTTGACAGACTACCGATTTTCGTGCATAATGTCGAAAATAGCTATTGTGTTTTTGTTTGTTTTGTCTAGTACTTTAGTATTATGTAACCGCTTACATTTGTTCAACTTTCTTTACATGCTTTTTACAGAAGCTTTTTGCATAAAAAAGAATATCGCTTGCGAGATTCTCCGCCTGCGGCGGGTCGCTTTTGCGACATATTTCATAACCGCCGCAGTGCGAAGACTCCCACCGGATTTTTCCGATGGGAGTCTTTGCACTTTTATTCCATATACAATTCTAATCCAGCATGCCGTCTTTGATCACATTGTGGTCACGCAGCAGTTTTTCCACTACAGTGCCCTTCACTACGCGAAGCAGCGGCTTCTTCAGTGCATTTAAAGGTCCGGGCAGTTCAATCTCCAGAGGAGACATGCCATCCATCAGCTTCACGCTGCTGTCCAATAACTCTCTGACATCATATACACTTCCCCATACCTCAGGCACACCTCTGTCTACACCTAACAGTCCGTAGACAGCCTCCATAGCGGTTCTCACGGAATACTCTGTGGTGAACACGGTGTCTCTCGGGGTCTCTGCAAACTGGCCTAAGAAAGCGAAGTTCACACAGCCGTCGGGAATGACATCGGGACGGTCACCCTTGGTTCTGGGCATGAAGAATGCGGTAATATAAGGCATCATGGTAGGTACGCAGACTGCGCTGTGCTCTGCCAGATCCTCGATATCTTCTACGGGCACACCTAAGTGATACAGCCACTCTTCGGTGATCTCTTTACCGGTACAATCCTTCATGGGCTTCTTAATATAATCGCCGGGTACGTCGGTAAACAGACCGTATACCCATACACATACCTGATTCTTGTCCTGTTCCTTGAACTGTCCCTGACGGTTGATTGTCCAGCTCATGAGCCACTTGGAATCCTGGCAGCTTACGATACCGCCGGTTACGACCTTACCGCTTCTGGGGTCACGCTTACAGATATTGGTGATATAAGGAATGATCTTGTCATCCAGTGTAGTCACGGTAGCGGATTCCCAGTTAGTCTTGGAGACATCAGAACAGAACTTCTCGGGATGTCCGAAGGAAGGATCCTGTTTTGCGATATTTTTCCACAGGCTCCATACGCCACTGGTGCGAACCTCCGCGTCACCGTTGGGTGCATGGTTCTGGTCACCGTAGATAGTACCCTCGGTACAGCTTCCGTTGGTAACGAATACCAGATCATTCTCGGTGAGGACAATGCCCTTCTCTACACCTTTTACCTTACACTCAATAGCCTTTGCCACCTTTTTGCCGTCATTGATATCAAAAATAACATTTGTCACTTCGGTGTTGAACTGGAAGTCCACACCTGCTGCCTCCAGATACTTCTTCATGGGAAGGATCAGAGACTCGTACTGGTTGTACTTGGTGAACTTCAGGGCACTGAAGTCAGGCAGCCCGGAAATATGATGGATGAATCTCTGGAAGTAAAGCTTCATTTCCAGTGCGCTGTGCCAGTTCTCGAAAGCGAACATGGTTCTCCAATATAACCAGAAGGTGGAGTTAAATACTTCATCATCGAAAACATCTTCAATGGTCTTGTCATACAGATCCTCGTCCTTGGTCATGAACAGCTTCATGATCTCCATGCAGCCCTTCTGGCTTAGATTGAATTTGCCATCGGTATGGGCATCCTGTCCACAATCTTTCGTTGCACGGCACAGGGAATAGTTGGGATCTTCCTTGTTCAGCCAGTAATACTCATCCAGCACGCTGGCTCCGGGTACTTCCAGAGAGGGAATGCTGCGGAATAGATCCCACAGACATTCAAAATGGTTCTCCATCTCACGTCCGCCACGCATGACGTAGCCTCTGGTCGGATCAAAAATACCGTCACAGGCACCGCCTGCGATATCCATTGCCTCTAAGATGTGAATATGGGAACCGGGCATCTGTCCGTCACGTACCAGGAAGCACGCTGCTGCTAAAGATGCCAGACCGCTGCCTACGATGTAAGCGTTCTTCTCATCCACTCCTGCGGGCTTCTTAGGTCGTGCGAAGGCTTCGTAGTTACCGTTGGAATAATAGATGCCTTTGCTGTTTTTGTCATATCTGCCAAGTTCAGTGTTTCGGTAGTCCTGCTTTGCTGCCTTGACGGCTGCCTTTCTCTCCTCTTTCTTCACCTCTGCCTTATGTCCCTTGGTTACTGCTGCCACTGCGCCTGCACCTACTGCCAACGCTGCCAGTCCCAGTCCGATATTATTCTTTTTTGCCATAATGATTACCACCTTTCTTTGATGACTCTCAAATGTTTTTCTGTTTACAAGTAGTATCCTACTTCTTTTTTATAAGAAAACCAATTTACAAAAGAGGATAAATGATAAAGTTTTTATCATCCTGCCCTTTTTGTAAAGTACTTATACTATTTCAGAATTTCTTTTCCGTGTGCTCAAAATTCTCGATGGAGCGGCTGATGTTTCCGTAAAGAGTGATTGCCAGTTCTTCAACGATCTTATGATAATCGTCCTTCATTCCCCGATCAATCCAGTCTAACATCACACCCACAAAACCGTATTTGTAAAATCCGGCAATGAATTCCTTGTGTTCCTCCGCTACCTGCATGCCGGTGCACTTTTCCTCCACCACGTCCGCAATGAGCTGGTAGGTCAACTTGTTTAAGTAGCTTTCGATCTTCTGGCGATCCACGCAGCGGTAGACATTCATAATGAAAGGTTTATTCTCCTGCACTGCCTCGAAAATCTGGCAGAAGCCTTCTTGCCAGTTCTCGTAGGTCTTCTTCCCCTGCAGTGCCTTCGTGCCGTCTTCCACACAAACCCACTCTACCAGATCATAGATGTCCTTGAAATGATAGTAAAAAGCCATCCGGCTGATGCCGCAGTCCTCTGCAAGTTCGTTAATGGTGATCTTATCCAGAGACTTCGTGAGAAGTTCTTTTTTCAAAGCTGCTTCCAACGCCAGTTTCGTTGTATTGGCCATAGCCTGTCCTCCACTGTTTTATGTATTATTTTCTGTTCTTCCTCGATATAGCTTATGTAATTCTATTATAAGCTCACGCATTCGTACCATCGTACTCTACATCTTACTTCACAGGATATTCATTCGCTAAGGTTGTCGTTCGTCAATCATGTAAACATGTAGACTTCCTTATACTCATTATATTGTACGACAATAGACTCAAAATGAGCAAATTAACTTTTTATAAAAAAACTCTTGCTTTTTGTAAAATTCCATGGTATTATCTTACTTGCGTTTCGGGGTGTGGCTCAGCTTGGTTAGAGCGCCGTCTTAGGGAGGCGGAGGTCGCGAGTTCGAATCCCGCCACTCCGATTCATTGTAAAGTCCTTGATTTTCAAGGACTTTTTTGTGTTACATTTCATGTTGTATCATGGTACTTTTCTGATTTCCTCTATGTTTCCTTTTGGTGTTTCCCTATAGCCACATATGCGTATTGAATCTTTCTGCTTGGAAGTCATCGGGGTATACTGTAGAATTTTGGTAGATTACGCCCCACTATCGAAACACTAACGGGGCTTATCTGAAACATTTTAAAGATTTACGCCCCGCTTTCAGAACGCCAACGGGGCTTAGCACAAAGAAATTATAAATTAACCCCCAGTACTCAAGATTTAGTGGGGCTTAACAAACACAATTTCAGCATGCTTATGAGCTCCACTTAATCATCCAGACACTCCTTTCCCATCTACCTCGCTGAAAAATTTTTCTATCAGTCTGTTTACTTCATCCGGTTGGTCAGTATTGGAATTATGACCGGCATTTTTTATCCATTTAAGCGGTAAACCTTCTCTCTGATGCCATTTCTTATTATAGCTTTTTGCTGAACCTGCTTTATCCTTTTCTCCACAGATAAGAAGTGCCGGACAACTGATACGATATGGCAGGTCTGCTTTAATTGCCTCAGCAAGCATCCTGTAACCAAAACCGGCAAGCCTTGCATATTCTTCAGGATCTGAATCATAGGACATCATCATCTTCCGCATAAGATTCTGACCATAATCCGTCTCTGCACACCCTCTTGAACCAGCCCTAAGAAGTGCTTTCCATGGATATATCTTATATAATGGCTCTGCTCTTTCAAGAAGCCATATTTCCATTGCAGTCATATAAGACTTTTGAAGCGGTGC
>ENA-OPBE01002711-OPBE01002711.1-human-gut-metagenome-genome-assembly--contig:-NODE-2711-length-12790-cov-6.858500_pt1 | contig 12790 bp, 15 predicted proteins | sample MGYA00241066_ERZ501448 | MGnify/ENA primary metagenome ERZ501448 (study PRJEB25962, sample SAMEA2042585) | human gut metagenome | biome: human gut; feature: human-associated habitat; material: faeces...
CACGGCAAAAGTGGAATTGGAGGAAAAGCTTATGTTTTTGGCTTTGCTCATCAGCTCCTTCCAGCCGGGAACATAGTTTTCGTTTTGCAAACCGTTGATAATCCGGTGATTTGCCAACAAATCGTCCAAACTGCCCGGCGTGCCGTATTTGGCCAGATAACCGGGCACCGCGAAAAAGCGGCATTCAATGTTCTTTTTATACAAAAGCGAAAAGTCTTTTAAAGACTCCGGCAGCGTCGTCACAATACCGAAATCGATTCCCATTTCCCGGTAATCGGGCGAACCGAGCGTTGTCAGCGAGATCACCTTGATATCGGGATATTCTTCGCAAAAGCCGGTAACGCCGCAGGGAAACAGAGCCGTGCTTACCATCAGCGGCAGACAGACGCACACGCTGCCTTTGTACCGGCTGTCATAATCAAGCGGGCTGTAGATTTTATCGAGAAGAAGCTGCAGGTTTTCCACCTGTTCCACAATCAGCTCCGCGCGGCTGGTCAGATATGTTCCCTTGGCATTGTTGACCACCAGCTGCACCCCCAGAACCTGTTCCAGATTGGAAATATATTTGTTGACCGTATCGATCGAACTGTTGGTAACTTCCGCCACCTTTCTTTTGCTCTGATATTTGGCTATCGCCGACAACATTAAAAGTCCGTTCAAATTCTGCAGTGATTTTTTGGTAATCATAACACCCTCACCAGTTCAACCGAAAGTTGATCAATAGCCGATATATATTTTAAAAGACAGACTTAATTTTATTAAACCATTATTTTTAACAATGCACTAAAAAAACAAAAATTTTTCACAGAATCATTGAATTGAAAAAAAAGATCCCCAAATTAGCTTCGGGGATCTTTGGTCTGAAGTTATGCAGCTAAAAATAGTAGCGAACGCCGACGGTAACTTCCTTCATGTTTTTGACCGCGTCCATGTCGGTCACGGTATAACGGAACATGGCGCGAATGCCGAGCGAGGGCAGCGGGTTGATCTGACCGCCGATTCCCAGCCGGAGACCGTTGCCTTCCTCGTTGAAAGCCCGGCGGCCGCCGACACCGTTGATATTGACCGTGTTGGTAACGTCGGCGTCATAATAGCCGTAGCCGACGGAAGAAAGAATCTCCACAATTCCCAGATTGAGCACGTCGCCGACCAAATCGACGCCGTAAGACTTAAGCTTCAGCTTGGTGGAAAACTCGTCGCCTTCGACAAAGTGGTTCCGTACCGTATTGTCCTTGTTTTCCGACTGCTGGTAAAAACCTTCGACCGAAAGGAAACTCAGCAGCTTGACCCCGGCAACAACTCCCAGGGAATTAAAATTGTCAGCGTAAAAATCTTCGCTTTCGCGTCCGAAGTTAAGCGAAGAATAATTATAGTCCGCCCCGACGTAGGGAGAAACAAAAGCCGCGCCGGCATCTGCGGAAAACAGACACAGAGCCGCCGCCAGCAACCCGATTTTTTTCATTTCAGTCAATCCTTTTAAAAGTTAAAACTAAGGTTTTGTTTAGCATTAATAAATTAAGAAACTCTAAAAGCCCTTTTGTTGACAAAATTTCGGAAACGGTATAAAATGAGAACGTTTATTATCATAATGTAAATTATTTTAGAAATTATAAAGAAAGATGAAATCATATTTGTACGCTCTCGGCACGCTGATTGTGCTGGCATGCATCTGTCAGGACGACATCTTCGTCCTTTTGCAGCCGGCGCCCGCCAATGAACAAAAGTCAGCCGCAACGGCAATTGTCCCCGCGGACACCGCCGTCGTTGACACAAACATTGTCGAAATGACGAAAGAAACAATGTCGGCATATGACCGCGCTTTGCCCGAACCGGTCAAAATCGCGGAAAAAATTACGGTCAAAAACCACATTGTCATCAACAATGACACAGCCGTAAAAAAAGTTCCGCAAAACGTTTTCGACCGCTCGGAAACCGTCAGCCTGAACGGCAAGACGTACAGAGGGCTGGAAGACGAGTTGATCGCCTGCATCGCCTATGTGGAAAATTATTTTCCGACTTCGTACTTTTGCGGAGCCAGATGGACGATCGGATACGGGACAACCGGCTACGCTGACGGCAAAAAAGTCTTGCCCAACCAGCGCATTTCCAAAAAAGAAGCTCAAAACTGCGTCAGACACCATTTGCGCAGCTATGTTTTTCCCGTTATCGACCAATACGTCGAAAGGGAACTTTCCGAAGGGGAAATGCTGGCCACCTGTCTGTTTATCTACAACATCGGCGGCGGCAATTTTGCCAATCAAAAAGGGATCGGCCGTTCCTGCGCTTTTCTAAAGGCGCTGAACGACAACAAATCCTCGCAGGAATGTGCACGTAAAATGACGGAATTTTACCGGTCGGCGGGTAAAAAGGTCGACGGCCTTTTGAAACGCCGCTGGGTTGAAGGCGCCATTTTCTGCGGTTACCTTACCGCGGAAGATATCCTTCAGCTGGAACCAGCAGGGTTCTACAATTCCCGCAGCCTGAACGATTACTATGTGAGCAGCCGGCCCGACCGGGACGGTTTTTACTCATACAGATTCGATCAGGACACCGTTCAACGCTTTCTCGACCAAAACCGGGGAACGAACAAACGGGTCATTGACATCATCTGATCTGAAGCCCCGTTGAAAAACGGGGCTTCATTTCTTTTAAATGTTGCCGGAAAAAAAGGGAAAGTTTAATATAAAAAGGCTTAAAAACAACTTTTGCAAAGAGGAAAAAATGAGCGAAATTCTGTTTCTTGAATACCCCAAATGCACAACCTGCCAAAAAGCCCGCAAATGGCTGGAGGAAAACGGCGTCCGCTTCAAGGCCCGTCACATCGTCGAAGACCGCCCGGACGCAGACGAGCTGAAAACCTGGCTGGCACAAAGCGGCAAACCGCTGAAAAGTTTTTTTAATACCAGCGGGCTGAAATATAAAGCCCTCGGCTTAAAAGACAAACTGCCCCGGCTCGGCGAAGACGAACAAATTGCCCTGCTTGCTTCCGACGGCATGCTGGTCAAGCGCCCGCTGGTCGTCGGCAAAGACTTCGTACTGGCCGGTTTCCGGGAAAAAGAATGGCAGGAAAAACTTATATAAACCGAAAAAACGCTTGCATAATCGGATAATAAAAGATATCCTTTTATATTATCAGATATCAGCGGAGACTAATATGATCAATATTGAAGATTTGTTTATCAGCCAGCCGGCGCTTTGCGCCATTGCCTCAATTGACGAATTCCGGGGCCGCTGGCAGGGACGCGGCGGCATTGACGAAACGCTTGCCGCACGCTTAAAAGAACGCGCCCTGAACGAAAGCGTCGCTGCCATTGCCAACCCGGCGGAAAACCGCAATTACCGGCAGCTTCTGGAACAGATTGTCAACCACAGCGGCGAAATCGGCCTGTTTGAAACTTCGGTCAAAAAACTGCATAAGCTGCTGCTTGCCGATTCTCTGATCGACGAACGCGAAAAAGGCGAATACAAACAGCGTCTCAATCCGGTTTATTCCAAAACCGTGGACGGACGGCCGATCGACGTTTTTTTTGAAACCGCCAGCCCGTTTGAAACGCCGCAAATGATGCACAAACTGCTGGAATGGACACGCAACTGTCTGGAAAGTCGCAACTGCCACCCGCTGCCGGTCATCGCTCTGTTTATGGTTCATTTTCTCATTATCCACCCTTTTCAGGACGGCAACAGCCGGCTGGCGCGCGCCCTCACCCTGTTGCTGCTGCTGAAAGCCGGCTACGGTTATCTGCAGTTTGTCTCTTTGGAAGCGGCGATCGAAGACAACAAGGAAGAATATTACCGCTGCCTGCGGCAGGTGCAGAACAGTCTGGCCGGTGCGGAACCGCAATACGGCGAATGGCTGTTGTTTTTCCTGCGCACCGTTCAGCGGCTGCAAAAACGGCTGGACGAACAAACGGAATCTGCGGCCGGCAGCTATGACGAACTGCCGGAACTTTCCGCGCAGATACTGGAACTGGCGGAAGCAAAAGGCCGGGTTACGCTCAAATCAGCAACCGAAAATACCGGCGCCAACATCAATACGGTCAAAAAGCATCTTGCAGCCCTCGCCCGCGAAGGTTACCTCATCCGCCGGGGTTCTGCCCGCGGCACTTGGTACGTCAGAGCAAAATAAGCCTGCGGTTTCAAAAAACATCCCCGCATACGGGGATGTTTTTTATTACTTTCCTTACAAAGCCCCGGAGGATATTTGGGCTGAGTGTTCTAATGTCGCAACAACGTCCCGTCTTTAATTTTGGTCGAACCATTTCATCCTTCATTAATCTGTCCTTTAGGGCAACCCCGCCTCGTGCCATTGATCAAAGTCAAATCATAATTGTTGCCGTTCCGGCTCCGATTTGCCGGGAAACGGCTGTTTCTTTTCCGCCGGCCGTTTTTTACCGTTTTTTTAACCGGACATGACAAACGGAAAACTCTTTATTCCCAGAGATTATAAAGATGTTCAAGCAAACTCTTCTTTTGTTGGCGGAAGGCAAAATGTTTGAACAAAAGATAATTGACTGCTACGACCAAAACGATCGCTGCTGCCTGCGCCAAATAAACGTTCCATGCCAGCCTCCCGGCAAGAACTTCCAACAAAGCCGCATTCAGAACATAACTTAAACACCAGATCAGGAGTGATTTGACAAATTCTTTCAAATGATTGCCTTCGGTGCGAAAAACCAGATATTTATACGAAAAAAAGGCAATCACCGAAGACAACAGCCAGGTTGTAAGCAAAATGAGCTGATAACGGCTGACCGAAAAAAACAGGCCGAGCAAAACAAAAATCAGATAACGAATCGCCATATTGACAATTCCCGCAATCACGAACCGCACTTTTTCGTCAATCAAAAACCAACGGCGGGCCATATTTCCTTCTTTTTTCAACATTCGTCCCTCTTCCTAATTAACATAAGCACCCGGCATAGTTTTTTGAAGCGCCGGCAACGTCCGTAAAATATCAAAGAATTCGTCCCGGCCGTTTATGCCGTATAACCGATTCGCTGTTTGAAATCAGCTGACGATCAATATTGCAGCCGCCTGTTTCCGCACCGGATTTTTGCCGGCAGCAACCAAAAAACGCACAGACAAAACGAACATATATCATTAATATCACGCCACGGACATATATCATTAACATTACGCCGCACCCCTTCTTCTTGCCGTGACCGGGATAAAAAACTCTTTTCCCCGCCGCTTCAGGCCGCTCGTCTGTTGCTTCTTTTCGCATTTCCGGTCTTAATTCCGTTTTTCCTTTGCACAAAGCCATAAACAGCGCTTTTTCCGAGTGAAAACAACACCGCAGCCAAGGCCGCCACACACTTTGTATCAATATATCGGAAAAGTCTGCGGTTATCTTTACCGCTGTCAACAACACCCTCCGCTATGAAAGGAAGTTAAAAAAGTTAAGAGTTGTACAATGCTTATTCCTCGGTATTTTGCACGCATCGCCGGTAAGACAAAACCCGCGACGCCCGCTCGCCCGACGGCAAAGATAAAACCTGCGACGCCCGCTCGCCTGACGGAAAAGACAAAGTCCCGGCGCTCGCTCGCCTGACGGCTCACCGACATACTCCGTCCGTTTCTCGCTTGCAGTCGAACCCTCTTTCCCGAGAGTTCAAATCCGCCGTCAATGTCGCTGTAAAAGAACACATGGTTTGATTATTTGTTCCACATGGTTTGATTTTTTTCGGCAACTTGTTCTTTAAATTTTCTACAGTCTATTTCTTGTTTTTAATCTAAGTTATGTCCGAGTGGGACCTCGCTTGTACCCTAGGGCATCCTGATATGTATGGCTCATAAACTCGCCAACATCTCAGGCTAGGAGTGGTACACACTCTGCCGAGTAAATATGCCTGTGGCATATTTACGAGAGGTAGCGAGGTCGCATAAATCATCAGGTTTACGACTCTGCCGAAGAAACAATTAAGTATTGTTTCTGAGAGGTAGACCCCATGTACTTTTCCTCCATTCAAAACTTGACATTTAGTCAACTTTTGAACGGAGTCCTTGGGCGCCCAGGTTATAATATGATAGTTGAACTTGTTTTATGCACCCGTTAAATAAGTTATCGGGGTCAGTTGACTATATGAAATATTCATTAGCCCTGCATTTTATCAAGCAGGGTTTTAATTTCCATAATTTTTTCTTTAGCGATTTCAGAATCAGAAAAAGACTTAGCAACACATTCTTCAAGATGTGTTTTCAATATATTGCTTTCAACATGTTTTATTGCTGAACGTACAGCCTTGAGCTGCACAATAATATCAGGACAATAACGTTGTTCTTCAATCATTTTTTTTATACCTTCTAACTGACCTATTGCCCTGTTTAAACGAGGTATCTCATGTTTATGATTCGGATTTTCTGATTTTTTGCTGTTCATATCTTTTTTAGAATCTTTTTTCATATTTTCATTATACATAAAAAAGGGACAGAAAAACTGCCCCTTAATCCTAAAATAATATTCTATTTTTTAGGAGGTTCGTTGCACTCTGGCGGACAATTACATTTGTCTTCGGTGCAAGTACAGTTGTCTCCGCATTTGCAGTTAACGCATTTGCAATGTGGATTTGAACATTTTGCCATATTAGCCTCCTTTTTGCTATACCCCGGTAGGGTATCTAACAACATGTATATAATACCCTATAGGGGTATATTTGTCAAGTGGTCTTTTTATGATAAATCGTGTATTAATCCATCTCACCCTTGTAGGCGCAGGGGATATTTTCTTCTTTTAAATAATTCATTCCCCACTTGTTTAACTCAATAATTGCAGGAATAAGTGTTTCACCTCTTTTAGTGAGAGAATATTCAGTTTTAGGCGGTACTACAGGATAAAGTTTTCGTTTGATTATTCCATCTGTTTCAAGTTCTTTTAACTGTTGTATAAGCATTTTGGGAGTTGCGTGTGAAATCAATTTTTGTAGTTCATTATATCTCAATGTTTTATTTATAAGGTGTCCGATTATAACTCCTTTGTATTTCCCTCCGATTATATCCATTGTTGCCTCAAGCGGACATTTATATTCATCTTTCTTATGCTTAGTCATAATTAAAGTCCCTAATTTACTTTTTGGTAAGTATTATACAAAAAAGTGCATTCTTGTCAAAATGATAATAAATGTATAAAATTGCTTTATTAAAGGAGGAAATCTAAATGAAAATTACACAGGTAAGAAGTGCAACAATTATAGTTGAATATAATAATACAAAATTTTTAGTTGACCCATGGCTTATGCCCAAAGATTATATGCCCGGGTTTGATGTTGCAATAAATTCCGATGTCAGACAGCCAAGAGTGGAGCTGCCTTTTGGAATTGAAAAAATTGTTGATGTTGATGCTGTTATTATCACTCATATCCACCCTGACCACTGGGATGAATTTGCTGAAAATGCTCTGGATAAAAATATAAAAGTATTTGTACAGTCAATTATTGATAAAGATTACGTCATTACAAAAGGATTTACAAATGTTGAAATTATACAAGAATCCGGAACGGAATATAATGGAATAACTCTATACAAGACAGGCACCCAGCATGGCAAAAGAGAAATAATTAAACCGTTATGCGATTCTATCGGCTTGCCTTATGATGCGATGGGTGTTGTTTTCAAATCAAATGATGAAAAGACCTTGTATATAGCAGGCGATACTATTTGGTGTGAAGAAGTTAAGGCAGCATTAGAAAAGTATTCTCCTGATGTTATCGTTGTAAATGCTTGTGCTGCAACGGTTTTAAACGGTGAAAGGCTAATTATGAATATTGATGATGTAAAAGAAGTTTTACAACATGCTCCAAACTCAACCGTAATTGCAAGCCACATGGATACAGTAAGCCATCTTTCGGTTACAAGAAATGATTTAAAAGGATTTAAAAATAAAAACAATATTGATAATTTGTTAATTCCTGAAGACGGAGAAATAATTGATTTTACATGTAATAATTGAACTTTTATATTGATAAAGTTACTCAAACTTAAGGATGGAAAAATTTTTACAACCTTGTTCTGAAATTTTACAAAATTTTTGCTTTTTTAAAAAAATGAGGAACTGGACTTTTCCGAAATAATCAAATTATCCGTACGACTCAAAAACGGTGCGTATCTCACTGAAATTCTGCAAATCTCAATCTATCCGTACAGTCCAGAAAAAGTCCAGTTTCCCAGTTTGATTTTTTTGGTAAACTTAATTTTTTCGACCCGGAAACTCCCACACAAAGCCAACTTTACCAAAATAATCTATTTCCATTTATCAGTTAAAGCGCGGGGACGAAACAAGGGACTTGCGCTTTGAGCCTTATGACCGTCTGCAAGCGGCTGGACTTACCATTGACCGGGTAAATTATGAACTCGTCTATACTGCACCGCTTACAAAGGATATGACGCTGGGCGACATTTGGGAAAGGTTTAATATCGACCACCCCGCCGACTTTAAGGGGCATAGCCTTTCCGTTTCCGACATTGTTGTGCTTCATCAGAACGACGAGGACACCGCCCACTATGTAGACAGTATCGGTTTTCAGCAAGTGCCGGAGTTTTTGCAGGAGCAGCAGACCCCCGTATTTGACAAGCTGCCGCCCGAACAGCAGCAAGCCTTGTCCGACACCGTACAAGACACTTTGCAAATGCTGGTTGACGCAGACAAGCGGATTTATGGCGACGTTACGGGCAAGACCCTTGAAGCAATCGCGGCGCAAGGATATTCCTACAAGGACGGGCAGCTTGAAAAGCAGCAGCCGGAAGCGACCCCCGACAGCCTTTTGACGGGTGAAACCGTTAGAACGCCGAGGGGCAATTTTCATATTACCGATATGAGCCGTGAACAGATCGAAGCGGCGGGATTTGGTTTTCACCATGCGTCGGAGGACGGGAAGTATCTCATTATGGGGAATGGCACACAGGCTTATGCCATAGCCGCCGAGCAGCCGCAGCGGGATAATCCCTTAAAGCACGTCGAGGACACCATAGAGCAGAACGACAACAATTTTGACGGGCTTATCAACAATACGCCGCAAACGCCCACCGTTGCAGATTTTGAGCAGCGGGCAAAGGCGGGGGAAGCGATTTCCGTTACCGACCTTGCAAAAGCGGTAAAAGCCGAGAAACGGGAACAGCCGCAGAAAAAACCGTCCATTTTGAAGAAGCTGGACGAATACAAGAAACAGGCGGCGCAGCAGCCGAAAGATAAACAGAAAGAGCATAAAAAGGATTTGGAGGTTTGATAGCATGAATACCCGCTTTACCATTGAGGAAGAAAACATTGTTGCGATCTACGCCGAGGACAGCCGGGAAACAACGCTTGAAAATATCCTTGCCGCCATGCCCTACATGGACGAGGATATGCGCCAGCTTGCCGCCGCAGCGGTGAACAAGCTGCAAGCCATGACGGACAGCGAGTTTTCCGAAAGGGAGTTTATCTTGACCGACGAGGAATAGCCCATAGAGAACAGGGGCGCGGTTGCCGATTTCCGGCACCGCGCCCCTGTTCTTTTTTTGTCCTTGCGTGGACAATTAGAAAGCCGTTTTTGCGGGTTTGAATATACTTTATCGTCTATGTCGTTTTCATGCGCTGGAAGCCGCAGAAACACAGGCGTTTTCAGCCCTTAACGTTCCACTTGCTACCCTTGTTTTATGCCTTATCTCTTGCCTTGATATGGAGCAGCAGCATGACGATAAAAGCAAGCCCGCAGACCACATAAAACCAAAGTTGATCTGCATTGGAGATAATAAACGCCAGCAGCCCAAAAATGACCGCCCAGGCAGCAGACAGCAGCACCCCGATTACCCAAAATCCAAAACGTGTATTTTGCAGAAACAGCAGCAGCGCGAATACAGCCGCGCCGATCAGCACGCACAAGGCGGGGTGCAGCGTGAAAAAGTGATTGCAGCACACGCCGGATATAATACCGAGGGCGATACTGTCAAAAACAATGATATGCCCGATAAAAAGCCCCACTACCATAAGGATAAAGCTAACTACAAGACCGATTATTAAATAGGCTCCCGCCGCCGCTAAATAGCCCATACATACACTTCCTTTGTTTTCTGAATATAGTTTGATTGTAACAGGTTTTTGTGAAAAAATCTATTAGTCCCGTTCCTGTTCTTTTGCCTTGCTTTGGGACGGATATAGAATACTGTCAACGTTCTTTTTGACAACACCATATTCCTGCATTTGCTTCTTGGCTTGCCGATAATCCTCATACAATTTGCTTTTCCTGTCGTTTAAGCTGCTATACTCCTTGCGCAGCGCGGCGAGATCGGGCAGCTTCTTTATCTGCATTTCCTTTAATGCCCTTGCCGCAGCTTCAAACAGGATAATTTCGCTTTCATGCCCCCGCAGATACTTTTCCTTGTCCGGCGATTTTCGGTATTCATCGTAAATCGGTTTTAACTGTCGGTATGTGGTGGTGTGCTTGATAAGCAGCGACAAATCAGACATACGCTGTTCCACTTCCTTAACCGCCTTTGCCGCCGCGTCATGAGCGGTCATAATATCGGCTATCTTGCTTTCAAGTTCGCTATAATACTCAATCTTGTTTTCGGTTAGGAAGTTCATGCTTTTAGCAGCCTGTTTCAGATTATGGATTTTTGCCCACCGTTCATAGCCCGCCGACTGTTGGGCTTTGATACTGTTTTCAAGATCGACGACAAGCCGGATTTTCTTATCTTCCCGCAGCGTTTTTGTTTTGGCAACATACACGCCCTTGATACGCTCCTTTATCGCTTCTTCCGTATAGGCCGCGCCGAGCGTCTTTGTGCGGGTAAACCGTTCCTGTCCGGCAGCGCGAAAGGAAATGTATTTGCCCTGTTTGATTTCATACCCCATTTCCTGCAAGCGGCGCAGCAGTTCGTCAAAATCTTTCACTTGGGGAATGAGAGTATCTATCGCCGTTTTCAGCTTTGCTTTGTAGCTTGTCCCTTGCTTTTCGGCGGTGTATTCTGCATAGCTTTTTCCCTTGTCCTGTCCCGGTACGACGACGGATAGCCCATGCTCTTTACATATCCTGTCGCTGGTGCGCCGGATAGCGTGATAGCTTTGCTTGTTGGAATGGTACTTTTTGTAGTCAACAAAGCTAACCGCATTGAAAATCAGGTGATTATGCAAATGTTCTTTATCAACGTGAGTTGTCAAAACAAACTCATACTTGCCGCCTAACACCGCTTGCGCAAGTTCCATGCCGATTTTGTGCGCTTCTTCCGGTGTGGTTTCTCCCACCGCAAAGGATTGTATCAAGTGCCGCCCTAAATGTGTGCCGCGATCTCCGGCAGCTTCCCGCGTCCATGCAAACTCTATATCGGCGGTTTCCAGCCCGCAGACGAAAGAGGACGCAAGCAGTTTCCCGTCCGTCTTTTCGGGATTTAAGATATAGTCTATCGCAGCCTTTAAGGTTGATTTAATAGGGTGCGTCTTTGTAACCGCCATATCTCGTCCACCGCCTTTTTAATGTCCTCTATATCCTGCCTGTAAACCGTCCCCGTCGCATTGGCGCGTTTTGCAATTTGGTTGATGTTCCGGCTCACCGCTTGCAGTTCCCGGATATATGCTTTTGTGTCGCTTCGGTCAACGACAAGAATATACCCGTCTATCGCCATTTTACGGAAGTATGCCCCATACTGCTTTATGGGAAGCTGCTTCATCTTCTCGTCGATCAGCCGCTTTTCTTCTTCCGTAACGTAAAACTTCATCTGTATATTTCTCTTTCGGTTTTCCATTTCCGCACCGCCTTTCGGTATAAGGGTTTGGGATTATCCCAACAAGCATTTTCCGCAAACGGGTACTCGTTTGCTGTGCTTGCTATCTACTCCATACCCCCACCGAAAGGCGGTATTTGTTGCGCGTTCCTTTGATTTTGGACGCAAAAAAAGATTGCAGCCGCCATGCGCTGCAATCTCCCGATTTCTCATATTGTGAGGTTAATCCTCTGCTTTTTCGACTTCCGTTATCTCCCTTGCTGTTGCGGTTACAATCCGTATGCCTTTATCGCTCATACCGTCCAGCAGCGCGTCAAGCTGCCGCCGCCCGGTGGATTTCTCCGCATTGCTGTTCGGGAAGAAAAATTGATCTACCGAAATATGATACCGGGTTACAAGGTCATAGAATACCTGTAAACTCGGCTGTTGTCCCTTGTTCTCGATATTCGCAAGGTAGCGCGGGGAAATATATAACTCGTCGCTTACCTTTTTGCGGCTCTCGCCGTATTCATTTCTCGCGGCTTTTATAGCTGCCCCGAAAGCCTTAAAGTCGTACAATGGTACGGGTCTTTTTGCCATTTTCATTCACCCTGTTACATTTTACAGTTCACCTTTCTTTTTGGATATGTCCACACAATTCATATCATTAGGTTAAATACTTCCTGTTGTGTATTGACAGTAGACTGATTTTCTGATAAAATAAAATTTATGTAAAAGGAGGCGGCGTTTATGTTGCATAGCATGCGTATTAGATAAGCATTGAAAAAAAGGATTTTCCCATTTTCAACATGGGCTTTTTTGTCATGCTTATTTTGCGGATGCTATACAAAAAACTAACGACGTATAGATATAGTATAGACATAGTGCAAGCTATGCCTTAGTTTTGTTGTACTGCTCTGTGCATTATAAATGCAGGTCAATGCTCATGTTGAGGATTGACCTGCATTTTTTTGTGTAAAAAGGACGAGTGAAATATAATGCTTAAAAAATATTGGATAAAATGTCCGATTTGTAACGGAAAGACGAGAGTTCAAGTATTTCATAATACTGTATTAAAAGATTTTCCTCTTTTCTGCCCTAAATGCAAATTGACGCATAT
>ENA-OPBE01002731-OPBE01002731.1-human-gut-metagenome-genome-assembly--contig:-NODE-2731-length-12706-cov-2.745000_pt1 | contig 12706 bp, 9 predicted proteins | sample MGYA00241066_ERZ501448 | MGnify/ENA primary metagenome ERZ501448 (study PRJEB25962, sample SAMEA2042585) | human gut metagenome | biome: human gut; feature: human-associated habitat; material: faeces...
TATCAGAGTGTTCGTGCCGTACCATATGATATGCCAATCGTTGGTTATCAGAATAATGTGGTTAATACGCTGCGCATATGGGATGCAGAGGCAATTGATACATTCAACTTGAGTTCTTTTGACAAAGGAGATTATCAGAAAGCTGTTGAGCAGGAGAATCTTGCACGTACGATTTGTGAGGTGCTTTATCCAAATGACAATCATATGGCAGGTAAAGAGCTTCGCTTAAAGCAGCAGTATTTCTTTGTATCCGCAAGTGTACAGCTTGCAGTTGCAAAATATATGGAAAACCATGATGACATTCGTAAGATTCATGAAAAAGTATGTTTCCAATTGAACGACACACATCCGACTGTTGCGGTAGCAGAGTTGATGCGTATATTGATGGACCAGTATAGTTTGGAATGGGATGAGGCATGGGCAATCACTAAGAAGACCTGCGCATATACAAACCATACAATTATGTCAGAAGCACTTGAAAAATGGCCGTTAGAGCTGTTCTCACGTCTTCTCCCTAGAATTTATCAGATCGTTGAAGAGATCAACCGTCGTTTTATTTTAGAAATCCAGTCTGCATATCCGGGAGACTACGGTAAAGTAGAACGCATGGCTATCATTTATGATGGACAGGTTAAGATGGCACACTTGGCAATTGTAGGAAGTTTCTCTGTTAATGGTGTTGCCAGATTACATACAGAAATCTTAAAAAATCAGGAATTAAAAGACTTCTATCTTATGATGCCTGAGAAATTTAACAATAAGACCAATGGAATTACACAGCGTCGTTTCCTTCTTCATGGAAATCCGTTGCTGGCTGATTGGGTTACGAAGAAGATCGGTGATGAGTGGATCACAGATCTGTCTCATATTAATAATCTTGCCGTATATGCAGAGGATGAATTAAGCCGTAAGGAATTCATGAACATTAAGTATCAGAATAAGGTACGTCTTGCAGAGTATATCAAGAAACATAATGGAGTTGAGGTTAATCCACGTTCGATTTTTGATGTACAGGTTAAGAGACTGCATGAGTATAAGAGACAGTTATTAAATATTTTGCATGTAATGTATCTGTACAATGAGTTAAAGAAAAATCCGGATAAGGATTTCTACCCACGTACATTTATCTTTGGTGCTAAGGCGTCTGCAGGTTATCATGTCGCAAAACAGATCATTAAATTGATCAATAGTGTTGCGGATGTGGTAAATAATGATAAGAGTATTCATGATAAGATCAAAGTGGTATTTATCGAAAATTATCGTGTATCGAATGCAGAGATCATTTTCGCAGCTGCAGATGTATCTGAGCAGATTTCCACTGCCAGTAAAGAGGCATCAGGTACCGGTAATATGAAGTTTATGTTAAATGGTGCATTGACACTGGGAACTATGGATGGAGCGAACGTAGAGATTGTCGAGGAAGTTGGAGAGGAAAATGCATTTATCTTTGGTCTGTCCTCAGACGAGGTTATTGCATATGAGCACAACAATGAGTACAATCCAAGAGAAATCTACAACATGGATTCAGACATCCGTGCCGTGCTGACACAGTTAGTTGATGGTACGTATGCACCGGGTAATCCGGAAGAGTTTCGTGATATTTACAATTCTTTGCTCGATGGCAACGGCGGACGTCCGGATATGTACTTTATTTTGAAGGATTTCCGTTCCTATGCGGAGGCACAGCAGCGTGTAGAGGCAGCTTACAGAAATGAAGATGCATGGGCTAAGTCTGCGCTTCTCAATACAGCTAAGAGTGGTAAATTCTCTTCCGACCGTACGATTGAAGAGTATGCAACAGAGTTATGGCACTTGGAGAAAGTTACGGTAGAGTTACCGGAATAATCATATAATTAGAACGTAAGGTATTGCCAGAGGAAAAAGGATATTTCGTCTGGCAATACTCATATGAATATTAACTACATAAAGGAGGTTAGGACTATGAGCATGTTGGACAGACAGGTTAAAATACCGGCAAAAGCAAATCGAAAGATTGAGTTGAAGGCATATCCTGGTCACTTTGCAACCAATCACTCACACATCAACTATTACCTTGATATCACACCGATAAAGTGTCGCCACACGGAAGCGCAGCTGGTAGCGAAAGAATTTGTGCGGGAATATAAACATACGAAAGCGGTAGATACCATCGTGTGCATGGATGGCTGTGAAGTTATAGGAGCATATTTGGCAGAAGAGCTTACAGACGCAGGGATCATGTCCATGAATACACATGAATGTGTGAATATTGTTACTCCCGAGATCAATACGAGTGGACAGATCATATTTCGCGATAATGTTGAAGCTATGCTTACCAACAAGCATGTCGTACTACTGTTAGCAAGTGCGACTACCGGACAGACAGTTGAGCAGAGCATACAGGCAATTCGATATTATGGCGGTAATGTGCAGGGGGTATCGGCGATCTTTACAGCTGTAGATGAGGTTGAAGGTATTCCGGTTCATTCAATCTACCATGTAGATGATGTTGGCAGTTACAAGAATTATCTGCCAAGTGAATGCCCATACTGCAAAGAGAAACGTAAACTGGATGCTATCGTAAACAGTTATGGATATTCGAAAATTTAACACAATATAGCAGAGAAGTCACCCGATGCAGTGGATGGCTGCGGGCGACTACCACGGAATCTAAACCGGCACGTGATAGTGCCGGTTTTTTCTTTCAGTGATAGGAGAATGCTATATTTAAAAAGTACGGAGAAAGGATAGGAAAAAAGGATGCCTGTTACAGATTTTTTGGAAAGAAATGCAAAACTATATCCGAATGAAGTTGCGTTGGTGGAATTGAATCCGGATGAAAAAGATACAAGGAGAACGAGTTGGAAAGAGTATGAATTGATCCAGCCATCTCGTTTCGAACCGTATCGACGTGAAATTACTTGGGGGGTATTTAACGAAAAGGCAAACCGTTTTGCAAACCTGCTGCTTAGTCGAGGAATAAAAAAGGGCGATAAAGTAGCAATTCTGATGTATAATTGCTTGGAATGGCTGCCTATTTATTTTGGAGTGCTCAAATCAGGAGCAATAGCAGTGCCGTTTAACTTTCGCTATGATGCAGAGGAGATCTTATATTGTGCAGAGCTTGCCGAAGTGGATATAATCGTATTCGGGCCTGCGTTTATCGGACGGATCGAGGCAAATGCAGAAAAACTGAGTAAAGGAAGACTATTGATCTATGTTGGGGACGGCTGTCCGGACTTTGCAGAGAGTTATCATGAACTTGTTGCGGATTGTTCCAGTAAAACACCTGATATCCCGCTGACAGAAGATGATTATGGAGCAATCTACTTTTCTTCGGGAACAACAGGTTTTCCAAAGGCGATCTTACACAAACATCAGAGCTTGACGCAGGCCGCTGAAATGGAACAAAAACATCATAGTACAGGCAGAGATGACGTATTTTTGTGTATTCCGCCATTATATCATACCGGAGCCAAGTTCCATTGGATGGGAAGTTTGGTTGCAGGCAGCAAGGCGGTGCTATTAAAAGGAACGAAGCCGGATACGATCTTATCTGCCGTTTCTAGCGAAAAGTGTACGATTGTCTGGCTGTTAGTACCATGGGCTCAGGATATCTTGGATGCGTTGGATCGTGGAGATCTGAAGCTGGAAGATTATGAGTTATCGCAGTGGCGCTTGATGCATATTGGTGCTCAGCCGGTGCCACCTTCCTTGATCAAACGTTGGAAAGAATATTTTCCGAATCATGCATATGATACCAATTACGGTTTGTCCGAGTCGACAGGACCGGGTTGTGTGCATCTTGGTGTTGAAAATATACATAAAGTCGGTGCAATCGGTGTGCCGGGATATCGATGGCAGTGCAAAATTGTTGATGAGCAGGGCGTAGAAGTGAAGCAGGGAGAAGTCGGAGAACTATGTGTAAAGGGTCCGGGTGTCATGACCTGTTATTATCACAATGAGAAAGCAACTGCAGAAACCTTAAAAGATGGCTGGTTGTATACCGGAGACATGGCAATGCAGGATGAGGATGGTTTTTATTTCTTGGTCGACCGTAAAAAAGATGTTATCGTTAGTGGCGGTGAGAATATTTATCCGGTACAGATTGAGGATTTCATGCGCAGACATGATAAGATCAAGGATGTAGCAGTAATCGGTCTTCCGGATCGTCGATTAGGGGAGAAGACTGCAGCGATCATTGAAGTAAAGGATGGTATGAGCTGCACAGAGGAGGAAATCGAAGAATTCTGTATGGAATTGCCGCGATATAAGCGACCAAAGGAAATTATCTTTAGTGAGATCCCGCGAAATGCAACCGGGAAGATTGAGAAACCAAAACTACGTAAAATGTATGGCGCGGATCGCTTGGTAGCACAGGAAAATCAAGCATAAAATAACCAGTATACGCTGTAACAATGCTTAGGAAACTAAGCATAAAACAAATAGCATACGTCGTTATAATGTTTAGAAAACTACCAAATACAAACACGCATAAAAGCAAGGGCATATCACAGTTGATATGCCCTATTACTTATATTCTCACATTGTTTTTATAAAATGCAGCTAGCAGCTATAACTGCAATAATTTCTTTGCATTATCTCCAAGAATTTTTGTTATGCTTTCTTCTGGAATATTGCAATTTTTTATAGCATTGATAGAGTCTAGCTGATCGCTCCAAGGACTATCGCTGCCCATGACAATGCGGTCAGCGCCATGTTTTTGTATCATTACCGTGAACAGATCCATGGACAATGGCGCGCCCTCGCGGGGTGCTGAAGTCGTTGAAAAAGCAGTATCTAAATATACATCTCGTCCAATGATGTGATCCATAACCTGATCCCAACATCCCCAGCCGCCCATATGTGCCAGAACCATGCGGGACGGTTTGATTTCGTCTAGCATATTGCATATGTGTACAGGAAGGGATTGTTCTTCTCCCGGAAAACCAATGTCGTATCCGGCATGTGTAATGGTGACCAAACCGTATTCTTCCGCACAGTCAATGATGCGCAAAAATCGGATATCATCAATCGCCACACCTTGATACACCGGATGGATCTTGATCCCCTTACAGCCATGGCCTGCAAGAAATTGAATGATTTCCCGGTAATTGTCATTATCCGGATGAATGCCGCCGAACGATAACAGTCCGGTTTCCTTGGTGTGTTCGTTGGTTTCCACTGCGACACGATTCACCGTTTCGAATTGATGCGGATTCGTAACCACAGGAAGAATAATAGACAGATCAACACCGCTTTTATCCATGGATGCACGGAGTGACGCCTCAACACCACTTACGTGCGCACGCATCTTTGCTTTTTGTTCCAGACTTGCAATAGCCCGACTGGCGATTTTTTCTGGAAATATATGTGTATGAAAATCAATAATCATAACAATCCTTCTTTCTGTCATATAATAACTGCTATTGAGAGCATTTTCCATAACCATTAATTTCATGGTAAATCAATAAGTATCTAGTTGCCAGTATAGCATTTCCCATAACCATTAATTTTATGGTAAATCAATAAGTATCTGGTTGCCAGTATAGCATTTCCCGTAGCCGTCAACTTTATTATTCATCCATTAATATCCCACTGCCATTATTTACCTAACGCAGTTTTTTGGGATACTGTATTCTCCTTGTCATAACAAGCAAACGTACTGTCTACCATTGCTTTATCCGGTTTCGGAGTAAACAGACTGACAACCGGCACGATCACAAGTCCGGCCAACATCGCGATAGCACCACAGTTGATCGGTGACTGCATAATTACAGGGAAAGATTCTCTGCAGAAAATATTAGCGATCATCAATACGGAGCTAAAAATAAAGCAGACAAAACAGGACGCTTTGGTGACCCATTTTACGTACAGAGAGTACATAAATGGTGCTAAGAAAGAACCGGCAAGAGCACCCCAAGACACGCCCATCAACTGCGCAATGAATGTTACGGAGCTCTTATACTGGATCAAAGCTAAGACTGAAGATATTGCGATAAATACCACGATCAAAACGCGGATCAGTAATACCTGTTTCTTTTCACTCATGTTTTTCACAAAATTATCTTTGATAAAATCAATCGTCAACGTAGAGCTGGACGCAATAACGAGCGAAGATAATGTTGACATCGAAGCAGACAACACTAAGATCACGACTAAGGCGATCAGCACGGATGGCAGCCCGGATAACATGGTTGGGATAATAGAGTCAAAGCCATTTGCCTCCACGTCGATCTGATCCGAGAACAGACGGCCAAATCCACCGAGAAAATAACTTCCACCGGCAACGATCATGGCAAAGATTGTTGAAATAATAGTGCCTGTCTTGATCGAGGACTCATCTTTGATGGCATAAAATTTTTGTACCATCTGTGGCAGCCCCCAGGTACCGAGCGATGTCAAAATAACCACAAACAAAAGACCAAGCGGATCAGGACCAAAGAAAGAGGCGAAAATGCCGGGTGCTTTGGAAACTTCCGGATCGCTTATCTGAGCCAGACCATTCAAGGAAGCCATAAATCCGCCTTTGCTCATCAACACCGCAGCGATGACCGCAACAATGCCGACCAACATTATGATACCCTGAATGAAATCATTGATCGCTGTTGCCATATATCCGCCTGCAATAACATAAATTGCGGTAAGTACAGCCATAATGATGATACATACGGAATAGTCAATATCAAAAGCCATACCAAACAAACGTGATAATCCATTATAAAGAGATGCTGTATAAGGGATCAGGAAAATAAAAATAATGACGGAAGCAGCAATCTTTAGGGCGCGGCTGTTAAAACGTTCTCCAAAAAACTGTGGCATTGTTGCCGAGTCTAAGTGCTGTGTCATTATTCGGGTGCGTCGACCAAGGACAACCCATGCTAACAGCGAGCCGATCAGCGCATTTCCAATACCGGCCCAAGTCGCTGCAATGCCATATTTCCAACCAAATTGTCCGGCATAGCCGACAAAGACAACGGCAGAAAAATATGAGGTTCCATAGGCAAAAGCAGTCAGCCAGGGACCAACGGAACGACCACCTAATACAAAACCATTGACATCAGTAGTGTGTTTCCTGCAATACAGCCCGATACCGATCAGGACTGCAAAGTAAAGGATTAAAATTGCTAATTTCATACTTCTTCTCCATTTCTTTAGAATAGTTTATCTGCTGCGTATACATGCTCATATTCACATATAATAGCTTATTTGCTGTGTATACAAACTCATGTTCACAAAAGCATCTATGCAAAAACAGCAACTCCATCATACCATAGGTTGCAAAGCACGCACAATGATTATATCGTTTAATTTTAGGATCGTATCATGTTGTGGCAGAATGGAAAGATCATTGCGCAGGATCAAATGAAAATTGCGTAAGGAAATAGCAAATCTTATCCGATATATTAAATAGCCGAAATATTACATAATGCGATTGGACATTGTGATGCCGTGCAAGATGTGAGACGTTGGCGCAGATGACTCAGAGTGACATACAGTAAATGGAGGTAATGTATGAATCAGGTAGTGACAAATAGTGGTGCAGCAGCACAGTATTATGATGTGGCAAAGACAATGCAGAATAAGAAAGCAGCAAAGGCAGAGAATAATGCAGCCCCTGCAAAAAAAAGCAGCAGTACAGCGGCAGATAAGACGAATACATATGATAATCTTTCGACTAAAGCGAAAGCGTTGTTAGACGAGCTGAAAGATAAATATACCAATATGGATTTTTTTGTGGCAGATTTTAGCAGTGATGAGGAAGCACAGTCGATCATGTCTGCAGGGACTAAAGATTTTTCGGCGTTGTTTACCGGCGATGAACTGGAAAAGATGGCAAACGATGAGAGCTACAAGCAGGAAAGGCTCGACATGATCAATGATGCACTTGAGAAATTCAAGCAGCTTAAAGAACAGCTTGCCAACAAAGAGACAGAAGATGGTCAGAATGGCGTATCTTATGACGATATTGTGAAAGTAGGCATTGCTTTTCATGATGATGGTACAGTGTCATACTTTGCGGAACTGGAGAAGTCTACAGCAAAGCAGAAAGAGCGCATAGAAGATGCAAAGGATGCCAAAGCAGAAGAGAAGAAGAAAGCCGCCAAAAAGGAAAAAGCTGCCGATCAGAAAGAGACCGTGAAGAAAAAGACAAAAGTACAGGCATCATCCTACGAGGAGCTATTAGATAAATTACAGAAGGTTGACTGGAATACGGTGAAAGAAGAGGCCACCCGGTCTGTTGGACAGAAATTTGATCTTTCCGTATAGGAGCAAATTGTCCTGAAAATGGGACATAAATAGGAGAGAATTATCCTGAAAATGGGACATAATAATAAAGGAAACTAGAACGATGACCTTGAATCAATTAAAGTATATTGTGGAATTGTCCAAAGACAGTTCGATCAATGAAGCTGCCAAAAAACTGTTCATTTCGCAGCCGAGCCTGACTGCATCTTTGAAGTCGTTAGAACAGGAAGTTGGATTCGAAATTTTCTCACGAACAAAGAGCGGCATATCTCTTACCGTCAAGGGACGTGAGTTTTTGGGCTACGCAAAGTCAGTGATCGAGCAATATGACATTTTGGATGCTAAATATATATCGCACAAAAATATCAAGCGTACTTTTCATGTCTCTATGCAGCATTACACGTTTGCGGTGAATGCGTTTGTATCAGTGATCGATCAGTATGGCATGGAAGAGTATGAGTTTGAGATCCATGAGACGAAGACGCATGAAGTCATTGAAAACGTCAAAAATCAGATCAGTGAAATAGGTGTGCTCTATTTGAATGCTTATAATCAGGCAGTGTTGCAGAAGATTTTTCGGGAGTCCGGGCTGGTATTTACACCATTGTTTGAATGTGGGATTTATGCCTACATGAGTAAAAACAATCCGCTTGCGGGCAAGTCAAGCGTCACTATGGAAGAGCTGAATGATTATCCGTGTCTTGCCTTTGCACAAGGAGAAAGTAATTCGTTTTATTATGCGGAAGAAGTACTGAGCACCTATGCTTATAAGCAGTTGGTGCGTGCTAATGATAGAGCGACCATGCTTAATCTGATGGTTGGGATCAATGGTTATACATTATGTTCCGGCATTATTTGTGAGGAACTGAACGGTTCTGCGTTTTGTGCAGTTAAATTAGAGACAGACGAGAAAATGACCATTGGCTATATCGCGCGCAAAGCGTCAGTTATGAGTGAAATGGGTAATAAATTCCTTGAAGAGTTAAGCAAATACAAGGATAAGGTATTGGCGTAAATATAATAAAGGCGAGTAAGTATAACAAGTACCGCATAAGTATAATAAAGCCGCATAAGCATAACAGTACTGCGTAAATATAATAATGCTGCGTAAGTATAACAATGCTGCGTAAGTATAACAGTATCGCATAAATATAATAATGTTGCGTAAATATAACGTGTTATAGAAAAAAACTATAACACGTTATATTTTTTTGAGATTATACAAAGATCGAAAAGAGTAGTATGATTCGAATATAGATAATTCCTATAGAGATAGTAGGAGAAAGGAGCAGCGCTTATGAGTAAAAGAAACTGGATCAAGGCATTTGCACCGTTAGATCGGCAGAGACTTCTCCAGACGGCAGCAGAATCGGTCAATTGGATCGAACAATATGGCCATGTAGATGGTGATGTGGAGAGCTGGGATGTCATGCCGGGCAAACAAGTGGAAAAGGATGCCTTACTTTTAGATGACGCGAGTCTGTATGCGGGCGCAGCAGGAATTGCATTATTATATTTGAAATATTATGTCGCGACAGAGCAAGAGAAATACTTACGCAAGGCGGAGGCAGGTATCCGTTATGTGATCCGTAAATATCGTGGCAAGGAGGATTTTGCGACGGAAGTACCATTTTTGCAGGGGGCCTACATCGGTTATTTGAATGGTCCGGCGGGAGGTGCCTATGTTGCAAAGGAACTCTATAAAATTACAGGAGAGGAACGTTATAAGCAGTTTGCGCTGACAGTTGCCGATGATGCGATCGAGGCAGCAAAAGACGAGCAGGGAGCACTTACTTGGTATGGGTTTTACGGCATATTAGGCGAAGGTGGTTTGATCCTATTTCTGCTCGACGTTTATAATACGTTCGGCGGTGATAAATATCTGGATGCCGCGGCAAAAGCAGCGAAATATATTGCAGACCGCAAGGAAGATGCGCCGCAGGGTGGATACCGCTGGTACGTAATGGATACAGAGACTTTTCCGACAATTGGCAAAGCGGGTGGCTATTTCCCGGGATTTGAATATGGTGCTGCAGGCTGTGGTTATATTTTGGCAAGCGTATATGAGCAGACGCATCAGGAAGAATATTTAGACATTGCAAAGAAAGCGGCACAGTATATTCAAAATATTGCAGACTACTCCGAAGATGGCGAGGCAGCTTTGGTTAAGTATAACGATACGTATCTGACAGACCTGTATTATCTGGGAGTATGTCAGGGACCGATCGGCACCTCAAGATTGTTTTACAAACTGTATCGGATTACCGGAGACGAATCGTATAAAGATTTTGTCATTAAGTTGACTAATGGTCTGTTGGCAGCCGGTGCGCCAACGAAACATTCGGACGGTTATTGGAGAACGAATTGCTATTGCTGTGGTGCAGCGGGAATGTTAGAACATTTTCTGCATGTACATAAGCTGACAGGTAATTCGGTATATCTGGATGCGGCCTATGAGGCGGCTGAGGCGATCATTGGTGAATCGACCTATCAGCACAAAGTGCGCAATTGGTATACGTCTTGGAACCGGCATGAACCGGACAGATCAGAGGCGTATGTGGGACTGTATCACGGAAGTGGCGGCTGCGCGGCATCGTTGCTGGCGTTGGCGCAGTACATAGAAGATAAGACATATTTACCGGGATACCTAGAAGATCCTTATCAAGATCTGTATGTATCGTAAATTGCAAAAAAGAAAGGAACGAGAATAGTTATGGCAAAGATTGTAAAAAATATTGAAGAATTAGTAGGACGCACACCGTTATTTGAGTTTGAAAAGTTTGAGGAAAAACACGATATCAAAGCACATTTGCTGGGAAAATTGGAGTATTTTAATCCATCGGGTTCCATCAAGGACCGCGCCGCTCTTAACATGATCAAAAAGGCAGAGGAAGATGGTATTCTTCACCCGGGAGATACGATCGTAGAAAACACCTCTGGAAATACCGGAATTGGGTTGGCTGCATTTTCTGCAAGCCGTGGTTACAAGCTGACGGTATTTTTGGAGCCGGGCCAGTCCGAAGAACGCCAAAAGATGCTGCGTGCATATGGCGCTGACTTAAAGAGCATGTTTGATGTGCCGGGCGTGCCGGAAGCCTTTGCGAACGGAACATTCACAACAGGATTTTATCAGGAAGCGATCCAGAAATATTGCGATGCTCAGCCAACGCATCATTATTTCATTAACCAGTTGGCCAATGAGGCCAATCCGGGAGTTCATTATGCGACAACCGGACCGGAGATCTGGGAAGATACAGATGGCAAAGTAGATATTTTAGTAGCAACCAGTGGAACTGCAGGAACAATTACCGGACTTACTAAATATTTCCGTGAAAAAAATCCGGATGTTAAAATTGTTGCCGTACAGGCAGATCCGACCTCAAGACCTGGTGGTTCCGAAGATCCGCAGACCATTGACGGCATTGCGCCATTTGGCGATCCGGGTTTCCCGGATGCTGCAAAGGCACCATTTATTGTCGGATTTGATTACGATGAATATATTGATGTCAAAGGCGAAGATGCGTATGCTCTTGGCCGCGAAATTGCACAGACGGATGGTGTGTTTTTGGGACAGTCTGCCGGTGCAGCACTGCACGCAGCAACTATTGTTGCCCAAAGACCGGAAAATGCCGGCAAAAATATTGTTGTTATTTTGGCAGATAACGGAATGAAATATTTAAGCACCAATATGTATCCACTTGATAAAAAAGTACAGTAATCAGCAGGTGAGATCTCGGTTGTATAATTTTTCCGGATTTCCACATACTAACTCCAAAGTGAATATGCAGCAAAAATGACAATTTGTTATTGCTAAAATATGGAATTGGAGGAAACATTGGTGAAAGCAACAGGAATAATCAGAAAAATTGACGATCTGGGACGAGTCGTAATACCGAAGGAAATTCGTCGTACCTTGCGTATCCGTGAAGGAGACCCGTTAGAAATTTATACAGACAGAGAAGGCGAAGTGATATTAAAGAAATATTCCATGATGGAGGATATGGGAATATTAGCACAGCAGTATGCAGATGCATTAGCGCAGACAACGGGACATCAAGTTGCGGTGACGGACCGGGAGCATATCATAGCTGCATCATCAGGCACGAAAAAATTGCTGTTAGATAAAGCAGTCAGCAGGGATTTGGAGCGTATGATCGACAGAAGAGAGAGTGTGGTCGCCTCCGGAGCAGGCAAAGAGTATCGAAAAGTGTGTGATGAGCCTGAGAACTTTGCATGGGAAGTGATCTGTCCAATCATATCAGAAGGAGATGCGATAGGGGCCGTTGTAATATTTACACGCAGCAAAGAGGTGTCTTTGGGAGATACGGAGCACAAATTAGCTCGCGTGGCAGCAGGTTTTTTGGGAAGACAATTAGAACAGTAATTCAAACTTCGCACATCCGAAGCTGCCATTCGGTCACTTATTGCTTATTATGTAAGTAAAATAATAGCTATTTTGCAGCCAATAATGTAAATT
>ENA-OPBE01002747-OPBE01002747.1-human-gut-metagenome-genome-assembly--contig:-NODE-2747-length-12666-cov-2.243597_pt1 | contig 12666 bp, 20 predicted proteins | sample MGYA00241066_ERZ501448 | MGnify/ENA primary metagenome ERZ501448 (study PRJEB25962, sample SAMEA2042585) | human gut metagenome | biome: human gut; feature: human-associated habitat; material: faeces...
TTCTATCTTATTAAAATCACCGAATATATTAACACTATCATTAATGTAATTAGTACATTTATCATAATGTTCTTGATCAGGTTGACTAAGAGCACATCCGATTTGATATTCCTTTACGGGGGAGTTAATCGACTTACTCAACAAAGACGAATAGTTTAACGAATAAACTTTCGGAGCAAATTGATACATAAGAACAGCATTACTAGCAACTTTATCTATTTCATTAGTTAGAACTAATTTATATTTAAAACAACTAGCATATCTTTCAATGATACCTTTGAATTTAGTAACATTAATAGTAATAAGAAGATCTTTCTTATTAATTCCTCGATAAGTAGACTTTTCAATATAATCTCTAGTGAATACATTAATATATTTCTCAGCAATTAGCTTCTTATAAGTTTCACTATTAGCAGAAGTATTTTCAATAGCATAAAGAATATTAGCTCGATCAGTTAGGTTTTCACATATTATCATAACCAATAGATTAGGTGATTTTACAATCATCTTATCTAAGATATGAACAGCAAGTTTAATAATATCTAATGGCTGCGTTAAAACAATACTTCCAACACCAGAAGCGTTACGCCATTTATCAGCAGCTTCATTATATATTTCTTCTACATTGTTTTTCATGGTAATTGTAGTTGCATTCGATAATGTTCATAATTTGGTGCAATATAGAAAAACGAAACGTTAAGAGGACTTTGAATAAGAATAATATCTGAATCTATTAATTCATTCCAACCATCATCTTTAGTAGAAGAACATATAATAAAATTATATTCTGTATTATAACCTACAACTATAACTTTATGATCTCCATAGTCAATCTCTTTACCAAGATTAAGACTACATATCTGTTCAACATTTATCATAATAAATTTTTAGCAATAAGTTCAGTATGAGTCATATAAAAATAACTATAATTAAGAGGACTATGAACAAGAAGTATATCATCTTCATCAAAATGTCTCCAACCACCAAATTCTGTAACAGAACAAATAAGAAGTTGTTTAAAAGAACTATAACCTACAATCATAGCTTCTGTTTCAAAAGGAATAATATAATCTTTATCAAATGTTTTAAAAGATTTACCAATATTCTTACGAGCAAATTCTTCAACAGTTAGTTTATTACTTTCCATAATTAATCAAATAATGTATTTCGCATTCCATAATATTTCTTCACTAAACGTTTGCCTTTACCTTTATTATTACGTGATTGTTCAATAGGTTCAATAATAGCCATACATTCATTATAATAATATAGATAATTAATATTTAGTTCAGATATATCTTTATCTTCAACAAGATTACATACAGTAACTCGTTGACCAGCACAGAGAGAACTTTTTTTAAGTTTAGGTTGATTGTTTTCATCCCAACCTAGTATTTCTACCTTCATGAGCGACCCCCCCGTAAGAGAAACGTAGAATCTAGTATTTCTTTGAACTTCTTCGACAACCATTTTATGATCAACAACATGAGTATATTCAATATAATACTTACGATTAACGTTTTGAGTACGACAAAAATCAAGAATAGATTTACTATTACGAAGAGTTTCCATAACAGGCGTTCCATTAATAAAATACTCAGTTACAGCTTTAGCTACAATAGGAGAATTATAACCTTTAGATAAATCTTCTAGATACATCTTAGGATTCATTCTACCTTTAAACTTCTTCTTACCATCAGTTTTAACAGTTAGATAACTATTAACACCTTCAGTAATATATTTGCTATAACTAGTAAATTCAAGTTCAAGACCAAGATGTTTTTCCCACCAATGACAAATATTATCAGCAGTTTCTTCAAGACCTTTAGGAACAATAGTTACGATACCATCTGTATTAGCACTTATAACATGAATTCCGGCATCTTCTAGTCTTTCAATTAGCATTAATAGAAACAATTGTCCATTAATAGTAACTTTATACATTGCTTTCTTATCACAAAGAAATGATTTCTCACTACCCATTTTGCCAAAGATTCCAGCATTAGCTACAATCTTTAGACAAGCAGCAGCAGTAAAATGCTTAATTTGTTGAATAAGACTAAGACTTTTATCTTTTGCAAGATGCTTGTGTTCAGTTCTTTCATCAACAATAGTATCAGCAATACGAAACCATGCTTTAGGATTAAGGTGTTTCTGACATACTTTAAGACTACGAATAAGATTCGGATAATAACTAGTTACATCCCTATCAACAATAGTTTGTTTATCATCTGCAACATAAATAGCAGGTATTTCATTAGAATGCAAACCGCCAGTTGCGAGGGTGTAGGAAGTGCCTGCATAAGTGAATGTGCGCTCGAATTCGCCCTTTTCTCCCCTAAGGACAAGGGAACGTAAGGATTGAAGTAGATCGTTCAACTGCGGGCTTAAAAATTGAATCTTATCTGACAAGATTTCGGAAACTTCTATTTTTCTCCGGATAGTTTTAGTATCAATGAATCGTTTAGGATGAAGACCAGTAAACTTACTATATAGTTTAACAATAACTTTATCAGCAATTGTACTACGACTAGCAGAAAGAACGTTAATTTCATATTCCTTACTAATCATATATCTTAAACGAATCTCTTCTTGATTCATACGAACTAGCTCACAACAAATGAATACATCATTATCGTTATACTCTTCCATTTCCTTTTTCCAAGCAGGACGAAGATAACGTTCAAAAGAGTTACGATATAATCTATTTAATTGTTCAATAGAAAGACCTCTATTTTCTGTTAGTCGATAGTAATAGTTAACATCAAGTTCACTAATAGAAGGCATATGATATTCAAGAAGATTATACCATTTAATATTAATAGAAGTTTGTTTTAAACTCTTATGAAAATGATCTAATCTAAAGATTTGGAAAAGATCTAAATCACGAAAGTTAAGACGATTCTTCATCAACATATTAGTAAAGTTATCTTGCCATAGAACATCATTATCTGAATTACGAATAATTCTTTGTGATGTATCATATAGAAACTCAATAAGTTTACTAGGTTTATCAAACTGATTATAATACATAAGAAGAGCACTTAACATAAGACGGTCATACTTATTATTATTATAACCAAAGTAATCAGCTTCGTATTGTAGCCAGTTTAATAAAGGATATAATTCTGAATCATCATCTTCAAAAATACTAAATCTATAACGTTTAACAGTAGCTAATCGGTTCTTGATTTCAGTAACAGATAACTTATCTATAAGAGGAATTGCTTCTTGTTTATCATCAACACAATCTTTAAATACTTCGAGATAATGATTTAAGTCAACGAAACAAACACCGAAGTAATTACGAGTAACTTCAATATCATAAGCAAGGGCTTTCATAAGTCTTTAATTATAAATTCTTTTAAGTTGTTATATGCGATAGCTTTAAAGATACTAGTAAATTTTGATATATAAGAATCTTTAAGAAGATCATAACGAATAACAAAAGGACTATAATTAACAAAGACATAATGACCTGTGCAATTACGATATACGTTATTAGTCGAATGAGGACGAACATTAATTAAAGAACAAGCATTACCTAGAAGAATAAGAATATTATATTTGTTATTAGTAACTTCTTCACGAAGATAGTTATAACATCTTGCTTTAGTCATAACATCAATAGGATGTTTAATACTAATAGGACATTTAACAAAACAAGTTATATAATAATCATCTAAGATATTTCTATCAAAGAGAGTATTATATAACTCGCTAATTTGTTTGAATGCTTTACTATTAATAATAGTTTTATCACTAACACCAAGATGAGGAAATACAATTATCTTATTACTTTGTTTATTACCTATTCCTTTTATATAATGGTTCTTCTCATTAATTACTTGATAAGCACAATCTTCACAATATCTACCACCCATAACATAAGAATAATCTGTTTTTACAACGACTACAAGCAGTATATAATCTACGAAGAGTATTATCAATATCACCATATGGACTACCGTTAGCCATAAAGACAATATCATTAATATCTACATAGACATCTTTGAAAGTACTACCTTGAGCTTTATGTGAAGTAATAGCGAAACCATAATCTAAATCACGATAGAATTTAATCTTACCATACTTATCAAGTATATTAGCAAGAAGAAGATTGCGTTCTTTAAATTCATAATATAGTTTCCAACGAGCACGACGAGAACTAGCAGGAGCAGATTTAGCAGCATCTATAAATTCATTACAAAGTTTATAATAAAGAAGAATATTTGCTCTATCATTATGATCTACAACAAACAAAGGTTTAGTAGATTCTCCACCATTAATCTTAACGAACTTAACAGTGAATCCTTTAATACCATCTTTATTTGTGAAGTTAGCAATGTTCTTAATTATATAATCTTCTGAATTAGTAATGACTGCTTCATTGAATTCATTTACAAGAGTAACATAAGACAATATCAAATCATTATGAGTAAGTGCTGCACGATCTGAATCTTGAATTATATTAGTTCTAATAAACTTATTCCAATCACTAACTGCTTTATTTGTATAAGCTACAAGACGACAAGTATCAACATTAGTTGTAAACTCTTCGTTATTAAAACCATCAATAACTAATGATTGAAACTCATTTAAGCCACAAGTATAATAACCTTTGGATTCACTTAAATCGAATTTAAATCTATTAGCATTAATATGTTCTAAGAACTTCCAAGTTTTATGTTGAATATCGTATCTAAGTAGCTTTAACAAATAACTAACAGGATTGTCTTCTTCTTGTCTAACAATTTGATTAAGTTCATAGTATTTAATACCACGTAGACAAGGACTGATTGTTTCTTTAACAGGAGGAAGTTGAGAACTATCTCCCATATAGATAATCATACATCTGTTTTCTTTGCATTCTTTCTCAATATAAGTTTTAAGACTTCTACCAATCATAGATGCTTCATCAATAATATAAAGACGATAGCCTTTAATCTTCTTTTCACCTAATGGATCAAAAGGAGGATTATTAATGTCAAAATCTTCAAGATCAGTATTTAATCTAAAACCTAAATCACTAGCAATAGTAGAAGTTTTAATATTAGTAGAATTACTTAAAACTCTAGCAGCTTTATGTGTTGGAGCAGCTAAACCTATTGTAGAATTAGAGAGATTACATTTATTAATAACTTCTTTAATCATATAAGTTTTACCTGTTCCAGCACTACCAATAAGAGCACGCTTATAATCATTTTCATCGAATCCACGATTAATGAAATCAATTAAATGAGTATAGGCGTTAAGTTGATCTTTGGTAAAGGAAGCTATTACACTACTGCTTTTATTAGCATCAGTATATTTAGTTAAATCCATTATCTCTTAAATCAAATTTTTGGATATTATCTTCAATACGAATATAACCACGAACTTTAATTCCAGGTTTAAATGGAATATAACATTTAGGAGCACTAAAACCATTACTACGTATTACTTTAATATTCTTGCCATTCTTATCTAAGAACTTAGCGAATATTGTACGAAATCCTTCGCAAGAATACGAACGTCTTGTTAGTGGAAGAACCATAGTATCACCTACATTTTTAAATCTGTAAGTATTACCATCAAGAATAATAGTACCATCAACGAGTTTCTCAACAACTCGTTCACGAGCAACTTTATTCTTTTCATTAACAGGAGTAAAATTGAATTTCATTATTTTATCTTTTTAAGTTTATTCCAATTAATAATAAATGTTCCAACACGAGGATAAACACTAGCTATTTTATAGCCTTTAATATCAACAGCAGAAGGATCAATAACACGTGGTATCTCAAACTTTCTAGCTACTAAATGAGGAATTGTTTCAGTAAATATAATAATAAAACTATTATTAGCAAAATCATTACTAATAACAGCTTTATATTCACCTACTCGAACATCTACTACTCCATCTGGATAAATATAATCATAAAGATCTATTTCCATAACTAATTCATTTTAGATACATAGATTTTATATAAATGTTCGAATTCCTTCTTAGACATTACAACAACAGCAGATTTAGCTTTGATAGCAGAAGATTCAAGAATCATAGCTCTACCGCCTATTACCTTTTGATCATCATGATAAAGATCTTCAATAACAAGACAGTTTTTACCAGATTCTAGAACTTCAGTACATTCAAGACATATATTATAGTTAGTAGAACCTATACTAATAGATTTATTACCACATATAATACAATTAGCGAAAGTAGTTTCTATTCTACCTTCGCCATCTACGTTAAACTCTATCTGATTTGCCATAAGTCGATATTCTTCTACGTGATTCGATTTGCAACAACTTAACAGTATTAACAGTGTTAAGTGTAAAAGCTACTAGACTATAAAGTCTTTCACTACGACCAATTCTAATTCTTTTTTTAATCATACCAGTTTGTTTTAAATAATTAATAATAGATTGTTTATACTTCCCCCGTAAGGGAATCTCGTTTGACTTTCTCTCTTAGATTATTAATAGTTGCCATTTCCATATGAATATAGTTCCTTAAATTATCAAGAACAATATTATTTTCCTCAATATCATTAACAATATAGAATGAAAAGAATCTACTATATTTAATAGTATCACTATTAAAATTATATGTAGTAATATGAACACTAATATAACTAAGAACTCTTTCAGATTCTTTAAATTGAGTAGAAACTGAAAAGTGAAGATCAGTACAATGTTTCCTAACTAATCTTTGAATGATTAATAGAAACTCCAACATTTGTTTATGAGTTGTTTTCATATATAATGATTTAAATGAATAATCAATAAAAAAGGAGTAGACGCTTCTACTCCAATGGGATAAAATAGACAATACTATTCTCACGAACTGTATTACTAGTAACCTTAAACAGTTTAATCTAAGGAAAATATAGCTAAACATAGACATTTTACGAAGAGGATTTCCCTTACTTCAACGATTACTCGAATAATGTTTCAACTTAATAAGTCATCATCAGTATGTTCATTTAAAAATAACACTATCTTCACAGACCGTGTTACTATGACTGAATCTTAGTGTATAATACATATACATAATTAATAGAACAGAAATTATGATAATTCGCTTTTAAGATATTCAGTAATATCTTCATTTATAATACTAGCAATCTTACTAATAATAAATAGATAATTACTAAATATCATCTTATGATCTTTAGGATTATTATAATGAGGATTAGAACTCATATTATCAACAGCTTTACGAAGAGTTGAAATATTGATACTTTCATACCCTCCATTAGCTACTATATAACCATTTAGAAGATTCTTAGAAGTAACAATAAGACCTTCAAGTATATTTAATTCCATATTATAAAGTTTTAAATTAAAAAATGCTATCAATACTGACTAACTTCACAGTCTATCAATATTAATAGCATTGGCTAATTAATTCATAAATTAAAAGATTTCAAAACCCTTTGACAAGACGTATTTTCAATTGCATTAACTAGCGTATAAATAAAACAAACTGGTTAGAGTTTAATGAGAATACCAAGTACAAATCCAAGAATGAAAGCAAAACCTACAATACCAACAGTAGTATAAAGCCTTTTAGCATCTTTCATTCCTACTTTATTACCGAGGTCAGCATTACGATTACGAAGTCTGTTAATATCTTCTTCAAGATTACGAATACGACATTCGTAAGATTGATTAGACATACGTAACTGTTCACTTGTTATTTTAGCACTATGAAGAGTAGTGTTTAATTCAGAGTTACGGTTACGAAGAATAATAATCTCAGCTTTACACTGAGCAATAGTTGGACGTTTAGCTTCTAAAATATCTGCCATAATATTATTATTTAATAGTTAATCTTCAATATTTTCTATATCCAAATCTAAATCTTGATTACATTCAGATAGAGTTTCACCACGATTCCATTTGTCGGCTATCTCACAATCGAGATAATCAACATCAGTACCTAATGCACAAATAGGAAATCCAATAGCACCATCTAAATAATCTTCCATAACTCGTAGTATTTAATAATGCACAAGTATATGAATAATATTTAGATAATGCTAAGGATTAAGAGCTTTATTAAGATTACTTAACTTTAGTAGGTGGATAAGAGCTATCATGATCATCACACTCCTTTACGGGGGTGGCACAATTCTCTTTACGAACATAATACTCGTTCGCCTTCTTTAAGTCTTTGATGATTGCTTCATAATCAATAATCTTTTGATTACACTCATTGATAATACGCTCTCTTTCTTCACATAGATCATTTACTTGATCAAGATTGTCTTTAAGATTTCTAATTTCAGCTTTATAGGTTTTTAGTTGAACATTTAAATTTCGATCAGCTTCATAAATCTTATTAAGTTCGTCATTATAATAACGAATTTGTTCTTTAAGGTCGTCAAGAATACCAAGAGTATTAGCAGCAGCACAAACAATCTCTTTGTCAACAGAAACAAGAGTTTTATCATCAGATAGTATAGTAATAGAATCTTTCATAGCAACGACTAGTTGCTTATCGGAGTTTTGTAATATCTTCATGATAGAACAATGTTATAAGTAATAATTGAACAAATAGAAGTAAAAGTAACAGCTATAATAGCTATAATAAAGCAATGAATATTACTAAGTTTAGTATGAGATCGCAACATATTCCAGATAGTAATAAAAGCAATGAACATTAGCATTACTTTTATGAAGTAATTATCGAAACTTGTCATAGATCAGATTTACTTTGTTTATTAATATTCTTATATGATTGAATTTCTTTATCTTGTTTTTCAATCTTCTCTTTATTTATCTCAATTATAGCATCTTGAGTTTTAATCTTAGCACGAAGTTCTTCAATAGTATCTTTTAGAATTGCAATCTCAGTTTTATCATGCTTGACTACGCTATTAAGTTCTTCGTTTTGACTAAGAACATATTTATAGTTAGATTCAAGCTGATTATAACTAACAACAAGTTGATCGTACTGAGACTTAATACCATAATAGTTCTCATTATCTGCTCGAAGATTCTTATTAGCAGTTCTAAGAATTTCTATATCATTCTTATAAGAATCTGATATATGTTGAAGATCATTATAATTGTTACTAAGATTCTTATGGTTATCAATAAGTTTATTATAAGCAGCTTGAAGATCAGCATGAGTCTTATAAAGCTCATCATAGTTAGTTTTAGCAACTTCATAAGACTTACACTTTTTATCGTCTCTTAATGACTTGATTTCTTCTCTTAATGACTTAATCTCATCTTCACGATTAATTAGTTCTTTAGCACGTTCTTTAGCACTTTCAACAAACTTATTATAAGAATCTTGAAGATTAGCATAAACACTAGATTTAGTAGCTATATAATCAACTAGAGATTTACGTAGAATAAAGAAATTAGTAAAGTCTCCATTAATGAAAACAATAAAGTTTCCATCATCATCTAGTTTTTCAATAACATATTCCTTACTAAGAGACATTGTTCTCTTAATAACATCGAATAGTTGCTTTTGATTAATTGTAATATTTTCCATAAATTGCAAATTGTTAAGAATTAAATTTATCAGTTGTAACGAGTAGTTTTAAAGATAGACTTAATAGCCTTAATGAATCTCTTAAACCTATTAGTACTATTAGTACTTCTATCACTATTAGAACTACTGTTGACTGTTTTGATATGAGTAGTATCGGAGATACTAGGATTATCACTATTGCAACGAGAACTACAAATGTTATTATCAATCTTACAATAATAACTATTGGAACTATTGTTGCCAGTGTTAATAGTGTTAACGTCAGTGTTAATAGTGTTAATACAATCGGAGATAGTAGGAGTATTACTAGGATTGCTAGTAGGAGTACTATTAGGAGTACTAATAACACTATCAATGATATTAATGACAATAGGATTGTCAATTGAGTTATCAGTTGGATTGGGACTGTTGGGAGAATTAGATGAAAAAGTTAGAGATAAAGTCGGAGACTTTAGACTCTAAGGGAGACAGAGTGGGGCTAACTACTTGAAGAGCTTGAGGAAGAGCTTGAGAAGGAGGGAGATGAGTGGCTTCGGCAGCACCTAAATCACTACCTAGATCACACTTACCTCCAATAATTTCTTTAAACTTCTCTATTCCACTTAGTATTTTATCAATAGTATCTAGTTCACAAGCACTAAACTTGCTCCTAAGTTCACTATTACTCTCACTTTTACCCTTAGACTTACTCATTCTATCTCTTATTTCACTCTCATAATCATCTAATTTAGCCTTTAGATCGTCATCAACTCTAGCACTAACTCTAGATATGTACTTTTTCAAGTATAACTCCTTATTAATTATATCGACAAGCTCTTGAGCATCTATTATATAGCTCTTATTATCATTCATTCGAATGATTATAAGATAGACTGATTGGACAGTTATAGACTTAATGTCTTTAGTAGTGTACATGATGAATTGGTTTATCAGTTGTTATAAGTAGCTTATCAGTTGTCCTAGGTCGTTTTCTATCGTGATTAGTTTGCCAGATGGCTTTGCCGGACAACGAACACAAGTCGGATGACAGCAATAGTATCTGTGTAAACACGCTGAATAGCACTGACAGCTTTAATGCTAGCAGGACTATCTGTCCCACTAGCATTACTAACTCCTACTTGAACATCATTGCAAGCTGTATCTTCTCAAGAGCGGTGAACTTGTTACCAAGCTTAAGCTCGTATGGGAAGAATTCGATACGATCATGTTCGGTAACATGAACTTCGGCAGGTGCTTTAGACGCATACGGATTGATGTATTGCTCACCGGCAGCGAGTAGTCTAGACATCACTGATATGCGAGCGCCTTCCAATACCGATACGACAACCATGAACGGTGCAGTTTCGACAATCTTGGCGAGCACTGTCTCGTTCATACCTTTCAGTATGGCTGCAATCTGAATGCGACTGGTAAAAATATTACGAGTAGTACCCAACTCATAAGCACCAGTATCAGCATTAAGAATATACTGCGGCAGACCCTTAGAAACAACAATGGTCATAAAACCACTATCGCTATCACGGTCAACGACATTAGTAATAATGCAATTAGCATGATTAGTAACGTCGCTACGACCTAACATAAGACCTGTAACAGTATCTGCATCCTTACCCCAATAAGCCGACAATGGTAGTAGTTCGGCAGCAGGAGCATCTTCAGCTACTTTAGTAGCATCATCAATAGCTTTTTTAACAACGTCTTCAGCAGTTACAACAGTATTGTCAGCTACTACAACTTCACTAACAACAGTTTCTTTTTCTTTACTCATGGTTTCAAATGTTTTTAATGTTTATAATAAAATAATGCAATATGTTTAATGTCAATCGGTTTGACACTCAATATGTTTAATGTCAATCGGTTTGACTGTATCATTGTTAAGTTTACAATCCTAAGTAATCCTCTGCATCGCTCTTGAATATAGCGAATCCTTTGAGTATTCCTAGTAACAGTATCAAATCGGAGCAATCGTATGTTTGTGACTATTTAATCACACCCATTAGCATATATAAGATTGACATTGCTACACCACGTAACAATGTCAATCGCTCAATTAATACATACAATCTCATGTTCATTATCGTTATTCGTCCAGATTTCAAACTCCTTATCATTAACTCCATCAATAGCATCACGAAGATCACGAGCAATAGTTTGATCACAATAACATTCTGTACCATCAGTAAGAACAACAGTAGCAAAATCATCACCACTGATAAGATACGTAGTAATACTATGTACTTCACCTAATGATAATGATCTAGTAGCATCTATGTAATCAGGAATAACATAGCTACTAGCAGTAGTTGGACTAGCACTATCAGCACTAGTATCAACACATGAGACAACAATAGCAGACATTGCACCTACTAGGAACAATGATAACCACAAGATAAACCTTACATCTTTCATAATGATTAATAATTTAATTAATAATATTAACAGCAATATGTTTAAGGTCATTCGGTCTGACAGGGGGAGTTCAATAAGTAGTTGGATGGGCGGGGGTCTGTGGTAGGAGCTGCGCGATCATAACAACACACTCGCTAAAAAATTTTTATTATTTTCCTCAGCACTTCTTCTACTACTAACTCTACTACTAACTCTACTACTAACTCTACTACTTCTTCCTTCTTCTAATCTAGCACTTAGTCTATTATTTATCTTAGTACATTCTCTAGCACCTCTAGCACCTCTAGCACTAAAAGCCTCTCTTAGAACAACAAAGAACTATTCTTTTCGAGAACAACTCTTTGAATAATAACACCTCTTGCAACAGTTAATTCAATACTAATTCTAATTCAATTTGCAATAACTAGAACTCCATCTGCAATAGCAATAGTCTATTCTCTTCGAGAACAAACTATTTAAATAGTAGATGGAGCCTAGCTGTCACCACCCCCGTAAAGGAATGTGAATGTTAGATTGCTACTAACTCCACTAGTAGATATAACAATAGCTTGAGTAATAACTTGAGTAGTAATTTCAGCACAGTTAATGGCAGGTAGATCAGAACTAGATTCAATAGTAGTTCAAGGAGTTTGAACAATCGACATTCCTTTACGGGGGTGGACATAAGCAAGACTCCCTCTAATAGTAATTGCAATAGTTGCAACAATAGTTACAACAATAGCTCGACTAGTAGTTACAACAATAGCTCGACTAGTAGT
>ENA-OPBE01002753-OPBE01002753.1-human-gut-metagenome-genome-assembly--contig:-NODE-2753-length-12650-cov-1.984915_pt1 | contig 12650 bp, 9 predicted proteins | sample MGYA00241066_ERZ501448 | MGnify/ENA primary metagenome ERZ501448 (study PRJEB25962, sample SAMEA2042585) | human gut metagenome | biome: human gut; feature: human-associated habitat; material: faeces...
ATTTTGACTGCTACCTTGTGTGCAGTTCTTATTTTCCATAAGGAACAGCCTGTGATTCGTAAGCGTTATATGTTTGGAATCTTATTTTTGGCACTTGGCTTAAGTTTGATTTCTTCGATTATGGAGTTTAAACCACATCCAGGTAGTTATGGCTTAGAATATGTTATGAAAAATGCAGGTAATATTATTATGGGTCATTTGAAAACATATTCTGGATTAGCAGGCGCTTTGTTGCTATGCCTTTTTCAGTCATTATTCGATTATTCTGGAACCTATGTCATGGTACTATTATTTTTTGTGCTTGCGATATTGATGTTTGGTTATGAAAAGATTGTGGGATATGAAAGAAAGCCTAAAAAGGTTTTGAAAAGTGAACCAGTCAAGGAAACTCCGGTATCGATTGATCGTAAAAATTTCATATTTGAAGACGAAGATACAAATGAATCGAGTTTTCAAATCATCAATGCCGATCCAGTAAAACCTGTACAACCAGATCCTGTCGTTGAAGAAACAAAGGATGATGAACCTTTGATTATTGGAGATCTCGAGCCTAGAAAACCTAGCTTTATGGTGGATGTGGATGATGAGCCAAAAGAAAAAGTCGTTGAAAAAAATGAAGTGCCTGTCGTTAATGAAGGGGTTGTAGAAAAAACGGAGTCTAAGCATTATATTCGGGATGAAAATTCGGATTTTAAGAACTATAAGCTTCCAAAATTGAATGTTTTAGAGGATATGGAAAGAAAATCAAGATCCAATGCGAATACAATTACGGCTAAGGAAAAAGGGGAAAAACTGATTGAAATCCTACATGAATTTGGTGTCGAAGCCAATCTTGTTCAGATTCATATTGGGCCAAGTGTAACAAAGTTTGAAATCAAACCAGAACTTGGTGTTCGTGTTAATAAAATCAGTAACTTACAAAATGACATCAAGATGGGTCTTGCAGCTAAAGATATTCGTATTGAAGCTCCAATTCCTGGTAAGGCAAGTGTTGGAATTGAGATTCCAAATGTCGAAAAGACAAGTGTTCAGATGAAGGATTTGATGCGTACAATTCCGGATTCGATGAAAGATAAAAAGTTACTTTTCTGTTTAGGAAAAGATTTAATGGGAAATAATGTCTATGGTGAATTAAATCGTATGCCGCACTTATTGATTGCAGGAGCTACAGGTAGTGGTAAATCGGTATGTGTAAACGCGATTATTTCTTCGATATTAATGCGTACAAAACCGGATGAAGTGAAATTGGTTTTGATTGATCCTAAAAAAGTAGAGTTTACACCCTATAATGATGTACCACATTTATTATCTCCAGTAATTACAGATGGAGATCTTGCTAATAAGGCGTTGAAGGTCATTGTAGAAATGATGGATCGTCGTTATGATTTATTTGGTGAATTAGGTGTTCGTAATATTACGGCATACAATGAATATGTTTTAACGCATAATGATGAACACTTAAAGGTTTTACCTCGTATTGTCATTATAATTGATGAGCTTGCTGATTTGATGTTGGTGGCAGCTAAAGAGGTGGAAGCAAGCATTCAAAGAATTACGCAGCTTGCACGTGCTGCAGGAATTCATTTGATTGTTGCCACACAAAGACCAAGCGTGGATGTTATTACGGGTGTAATTAAGGCAAATATTCCAAGTCGTATTGCCTTTGCGGTATCACAAGCTGTGGATTCAAGAACGATTTTGGATCAAGCTGGAGCAGAGCGGTTACTTGGAAATGGTGATATGTTGTATTTGCCAAATGGAGAAACGAGTCCTAGACGTATTCAGGGTGTCTTTATTAAGGATGAAGAAGTTAATAATATTTGTGCATTTGTGAAATCGCAGGCAATGCCAAAATATGATGATGCCTTTATTCAATTAAAAGATCTACAGAATCAAGGTAATGAGGCACAAAATGTTACGGCAGATCCTTTATATGAGGAAGTGAAACGTTTTGTGATCGCATCAAGGAAGGCGAGCACGTCTTTGATTCAAAGAAAGTTCTCTGTAGGATACTCTAGAGCTGCAAGATTGATGGATGTTTTAGAGGCAAATGGTATCATCGGTCCTTCAAGAGGTAGTAAGCCTAGAGAAATTTTAGTGCAAAATACTTTAGAAGATGATATAGATTCTATATAATAGGATAAGAAAGGAATTTTAACTATGAATATATTTTTAAAATCAGCAGGAAAACAAGAAGGAACACCATGTGTTTCAAATATGGTTCAATTGGGAGACTTCTTTTATTTAAGTGGTCAAACAGGTCTTGGAGAAACAATTCAGGAACAAACAATTACAGCTATCAATAAAGTAATTGATGTTTTATCAAACTATGGTTTACAACTACATCATGTTGTGAAGTTCACAGTGTATTTAAAGAATATCGAGGATAAAGATGCATTCTTGAATACATTTAAAAACTTTGTAGATGAACCATTCCCTGCATGTACAATTGTAGAAGTATCGAATTTAGCAGATAATGCCACAGTATGCATTGAGGGACTTGGCGTAAATACACTTCGTCATGAAGAACAAATGCAACAATCAAGTTGCTCACATGATTGTTCATCATGTGGTGGAGGATGTCACTAATACACCGGTTAAAACGGTGTATTTTTATTTAAAAAGCGAAATATAAGGTGCATTGAATTGCGAATTCTTTTGGGATGGTCACAATCTAAGAAGGTACCATCCTTAAAAGAAATTCTACAATAGGAATGATAGTACATGACATTTTGGATATTGGCATAATTGATCCATATACAGTCATGTGCTTTTTTTGATTTGGTTGGAAAGTATACTTCATGTTTTGAAATATTCACAACAACGGGAATGAATTTTTTGGTCTTCATTTGATAGATAAAGGCTTCTTGCCTTCCTTTTAGGCTAGATCCATTCATAAGACACATTTCATTTAAGTAATTATGTGTGCTTAAACAAGCATGATACATTCTTTCATCTTCTTTTACCATGCAGACTTGGCTTGATTTATGTTCATAGTATAAATAGTTCATATTATCTATAATACGGGTCCAATGTGAAAAAGACATAAAAAAAAGAAAGTTTATTAAAAAACTTTCTATAACCACGAGATTGTATTTTCTATACCTTTTTTGATTTTTTCAATATTTGTACGATGTCTATAAATAACGAGTACAGTCATAAGCCAGCTTGCGATAATAACAGAAATGCTTTCAACATTGAATCCTAGCATTAAGGCTGTAATGTATAAACTGCTTGAAATGGCTGCACACATACTTGCTAGAGAAACATATTTAAATAAGTATAGGATAATTATAAACATGCCAAATGGTACAAGTAAGTAGCTTGCATCTTGAAATAAGAAAATGCTTGTAGAAAATAAGAAGCCAAACATTGTACTGACGGCTTTGCCTCCATGGAATTTTGCGAAAATAGGATAACAATGTCCGATGCAGCATGCAAGTCCTGTCCAGATTCCTGCAACCTTAGATACTTGTGTCGCAATCGCAATCGCAAGTACTACTTTTAAAACATCAAATACAATAACAGAAATGCCGGCTTTCTTACCTAGAACTCTTCCGGCGTTTGTTCCGCCTAAATTGCCTGAGCCATATTGGCGTATGTCTGTATGATAGAAAACTTTACCAATAATCAAAGCGAAGGGTAAAGATCCTAATAAATAACCTAATAAAATACATAGAATAGTTTTCATTTCTTCCACCTCGAAACTTATTTTAGCAGTTTTCATCTTCTTAGTCGAGAATTGGATGAAAAAAATAATTATTTGACACAAATGATGTAGTTATTAAATGTATATCAAAAAAGTGGACATTGAACACAAAAAAGTGGACATTGGAATCAAAAAAGTGGATATTGAAACCAAAAAAGTGGACATTGGTGCCGAAAAAGTGGACATGGTAAAGGTAAATATAAGTTTAAGCATAAGGTGTGAAGAACACCTTTTTAATTTGACATGAATAGTGTATATATAGTGTGTATAATCAAATCGAATTGACGGAATTTATGTGCACTTTTTTTGATTTGTTGATATAATAAAGATTACGTTGGAAAGTAGGGATAGTATGCCAAAACAACAATATGATGAAAGTAGTATCGTTATTTTAGAAGGCTTGGATGCCGTAAGAAAGCGTCCAGGTATGTATATTGGATCTACGGATTCAAAGGGTTTACATCATCTTGTATGGGAAATTGTTGATAATGCGATTGACGAGGCTTTAAATGGCTATGGAAATGAAATTGCGATTACCCTAGAAAAAGATGGTAGTGTAACAGTTGAAGATCACGGGCGTGGAATGCCTGTTGGAAAACATAAATCAGGAGTAAGTACACTTCAAGTTATTTTTACTATTTTACATGCAGGTGGTAAATTTACAAGTCATGGAGGATATACAAGTGCTGGAGGATTACATGGTGTAGGTGCAAGTGTTGTAAATGCTCTATGTACATGGTGTAAAGTTACAGTACATGATGGAAAAGATATTTGGAGCATGACATTTGAGGATGGGGGAAGTAAGATTGGAAAACTTGAAAAAGTAGGAAAAACCAATCGTACTGGAAGTACGGTAACCTTTAAACCGGATCCGACTATCTTTAAGACGGTTCATTTTTCATATTCTACCATTTGTGAAAGAGCTCAAGAAGATGCCTTTTTATTAAAAGGATTAAAAATGATTGTTCGTGATAAGCGCAAAGAAGAAAAAGAAGTTATCTATCAATATGAAGATGGATTAAAAGCATTTATTGACGAAGTAAATCAAGATCATACACCAATGCATGATTCAATTAGCTTTAGAGGTGAAAGTAATCAAATCGTCGTTGAAGGATGTTTCCAATATACAGATGAGTATCAAGAAAACATTTTCTCATTTACGAATATGGTTCGTACTCGTGATGGGGGCTCTCATGAAACGGGTGCTAAACAAGCTTTTACGAAAGTATTTAATGAATATGCACGTAAAAATGGTTTCTTAAAAGAAAAAGATAAAGGATTTGATGGAAATGATGTTAGGGAAGGATTAACATTAGTCATTAATTTAACCATTCCAGAAGATTATTTACAATTTGAAGGACAGACCAAAGAGAAATTGGGGAGTCCAGAAGCTAAACCTGCAACCGAAACGGTTGTATCAGAAAATCTTCGTTATTTCTTAGAAGAAAATAAAGAGATTGCCAATGCTCTTGTACGTAAGATCATCAAGGCTGCACAAGCTCGAAATGCTGCAAGAAAAGCGCGTGCAGATATTCGTAATGGAAAAGGGAAAAATCGTTCGGAAAGAGTTTTATCTGGAAAGTTGGCATCGGCTCAAAGTAAAGATGCAAGAAGAAAAGAATTATATCTAGTCGAAGGTGATTCTGCGGGTGGTTCTGCAAAACAGGGGCGTGATTCAAAATATCAAGCAATTTTACCTTTGCGCGGTAAGGTTTTAAATACAGAAAAGGCAAGTCTTGAAGCCATTGAAAAAAATGAAGAATTGAATACGATCATTCATGCCTTAGGGGCAGGTGTAGGTGCAAATTTTACGGCTGAAGATTCAAACTACTATAAAGTTATTATTATGACCGATGCGGATGATGATGGAGCACATATTCAAAACTTATTATTGACATTCTTCTATCGCTATATGCGTGAATTGATCACGCATGAAATGTTATATATTGCGCTTCCACCACTATATCGTATTGCCAAGGGTGGAAAAGAATATTATTTATATACAAATGAAGAGTTGGATGAGAAAAAAGCGGAATTGAAAAATGGCTATACCATTACACGATATAAAGGTCTTGGTGAAATGAATGCTACTCAGCTTTGGGATACGACAATGAATCCAGAATCTAGAACTCTTCTTTGTGTGACCATTGAAAATGCGATGATGGCCGAAAAAAGAGTGACTGAGCTAATGGGAGATAAGGCAGAACTTCGTCGTAATTGGATCGAAGACAATGTAGTATTCACATTAGAAGATGATTATAGGGAGGTAAGTGCGTGAAAGAAAAAGAAGTAAAACATAATGTTTTAAAGAATTCTTTAGAAGATATCATGGCGGATCGTTTTGCCAGATATTCAAAATATATAATTCAAGAACGTGCTTTACCTGATGCTAGAGATGGACTAAAGCCAGTTCAAAGACGTATTTTATATGCGATGTATGAAGATGGAAATACATACAATAAGCCATATCATAAATCCGCAAAAACAGTAGGTAATGTAATTGGTAATTATCACCCTCATGGAGATAGTTCTGTTTATAATGCGATGGTTCGTATGTCACAAAATTGGAAAATTACCAATCCTTTAATTGATATGCAAGGAAATAATGGATCTATCGATGATGATCCAGCTGCTGCAATGCGTTATACAGAGGCGCGCTTAGCTAGAATTAGTGATTTTTTACTACAAGATATTGATAAAGATACAGTGGAATGGGCACCCAACTTTTCGGATGAAAAAATGGAACCAACCGTACTTCCTGCACGTTTTCCAAATTTATTAGTCAATGGAATTACTGGTATTGCGGCAGGATATGCGACAAATATTCCTCCACACAATTTGAATGAAGTCATTCAAGCAAGTATTTATCGTATTTCGCATCCAGATTGTTCATTAGAAGAATTGATGCAGTTTGTGAAAGGTCCAGACTTTCCAACTGGCGGAATTGTGATGGGGCTTGATGGTATCAAACAAGCTTTTCAGACAGGTCGTGGACGCGTTTTGATTCGTTCAAAAGTAGAAGTGGTACCAACGCGTACAATTAAACAAATTATTATTCATGAGATTCCTTATGAAGTTATTAAATCGAATCTTGTAAAGAAAATTGATGAGATTCGTTTAAATAAAAAAATCGATGGTATTTTAGATGTTCGTGATGAAAGTGATCGTACTGGACTTCGTATTGTGGTGGATCTTAAAAAAGATAGTAATGATGAACAGATTTTAAATTATCTATATAAAAATACAGATTTACAAATTTCGTATAACTACAACGTCATCGCCATTGTGAATAAAGCTCCTGTACAAATGTCTTTAGCTATGATGTTAGATGCCTTTATCAGTCATCGTGAAGATGTGGTGATTCGAAGAAGTAAATTTGATTTGAAAACAAAGAAAGAGCGTGCTCATATTTTAGAAGGTTTGATCAAAGCGGTGAGTGTTATGGATGAAATTATCCATATTATTCGTAAGTCAAAAGATAAGGCACATGCCAAAAAGAATTTGATTGAGCGTTTTGATTTTACTGAAAAACAAGCAGAAGCTATTGTTGTTATGCGTCTATATCGTTTGACGAATACAGATGTAAAAGAATTAAAGGCAGAATTTAAACAACTTCAAAGTGATATTGCAGAATTAGAAAAGATTATTCGTGATAAATCGGAATTACATAAAGTGATGGTTGAAGAACTTGAGAAGGTGAATGCAGAATTTAATACGCCTAGACTTTCTAAAATCGTTCATGAAGTTAAGGAGATCGTGATTGATGAAAAGGCGATGATCTCAAAAGAAGAATGTATGATCACTGTAACTCGTGATGGATATATTAAACGTGTTTCTATGCGTAGCTATAATGCATCAAGTGATTCAATGACACAAAGAAAAGATACAGATTCTTTGGTTTGTTATGGGGCGAGTCATACATTACAGACTTTGATTTTCTTTACAAATCGTGGAACATATGGATATATTCCTGTTTATCAAATTGAAGAGGCAAAATGGAAAGATTTAGGAAATCATATCTCAAATTATATTAAGATGGATTCAAGTGAAAAAATCATTGCGGCCTATGTATTAGATGCTTTTAAAACAGGGGTACATGTTGTGAGTGCAAGTCGTCATGGCATGATCAAACGTACAGAATTAAAAGAGTTCGAGGTTTCTCGTTCAAATAAAACGATGACTTGTATGAAAATTGGTGCTATGGATGAAATGATATCTGTATCTCTATCTTATAAACCGGATGATCAAGTGATTTTAGTAAGTGAACAAGGATATGGTTTAATGTATCCGGTTGAACAGATTCCATTGGTTTCTAATAAATCAAAAGGTGTTAAGGCAATGAATCTTGCAAAGGATGATTGTGTTGCTTCTATTTGTATTCGTAAAAATAGAGATGAACAAGTATTGATTTCTACAACCACACTTTCTTTAAAGCGTATGAAACAACTTGAAATTGCACCATTAAATCGTCCGGCTAAGGGAAATCGTATTTGTAAGTTGGTAAAATCGAATCCAAATGTTATTTTCAATTTACAAATGGTGGATCTAAATACGAAAATTGAAATATATACAGATGAAATCCTTACATTTGAAGCGAAAGAAATCAGCTTGATGAATGCACAGTCAACTTTCTCAATGCCATATGGAAAAGTTGAATCATTTGAGTGGATCTCACCACTTGAAAATGTTTTGGATGGAGCTTGGGTAAAACAAGAAGATTTTAAACAACCTTCTTTATTTGAGGAGAATAATGCATGAGTAAAAAACAAGCAAATTTAGTTTGCTTAATTGTTGCAGCCATTTGGGGTGGTGGATTCATTGCCACAGATGCTGCTTTACAAACATTTGATCCTTTTACCGTTTTAATGATTCGTTTTATGGGTGCAAGCCTAGTTAGTATTGTAGTTTGTGTTTGCAGTCATGTAAAAGTTTCAAAACAAGCACTATTTCGAGGAAGCATTTCAGGGGCGTTAATGTATTTGGCATTCGCATTTCAAACTTTTGGCTTGGCCATGACAAATACGGGTCAAAATGCATTTTTGACAGCTGTCAATGTAGTGCTTGTTCCATATATTGTATGGCTTTTATGGAAAAAGAGGCCAAGTAAAAGACAACTTGGCGCTAGTGTAATATGCTTAGTAGGCATTGCTTGTTTAAGCTTATCAAAAGGCTATTTCCAATTTAGTTTTGGAGATTGTTTATCTTTGATATGTGCCTTGTTCTTTGCGTGTCACATTATTTCTTTGGAGTATGCAACTGAAAATTCCAATTCTATTACGATCAATGCCGTACAGATGAGTGTTGCTGCTTTACTTTCAATTCCTTTCGCATTGTCTTTGGAAACAATTCCACAAAATATTTCAATGCATGCTTACATGAGTTGTGGCTATATGATTTTAGTGGCAACATTCTTGGCATTTCAATTACAGACCTTGGCACAAAAGTATACAGATGCATCGAGTGCAAGTGTACTTTTATGCACAGAATCTTTATTTGCGAATGTATTTGGCTTTGTTCTGCTTCATGAAGCAAAGAGTCCAATTATGATTTTAGGTGGACTTTTGATCTTCTTTTCAGTGATTTTAACTGAATATAGTGGTCAATTCGTATTGTCAAAAGCTTAAAAAGATAGTAGAATAGATGAGTAGATAGTGAGGTTGACTAAAATATGGGTGTATCAATTTTTTATACGATAGTGGGAGCCATCATTGGTGGCTTGGTTACTTTCTACTTCACTCGTAAGAAGTTTGAAAAAGAAATTAAAGAAAATCCACCTATTAATGAAAAGATGATTCGTGCAATGTTCTTACAAATGGGACGTAAACCTAGTGAAGCACAAATTCGTCAAATCATGAAATCGGTAAACGCAAACCGTAAATAATGATAAAGTGTCGCAAGACACTTTTTTTGTTTCGTTGCCTAAATTAAATTTTGGTTATATAATACTGTTGGTTAGTTATATATTTTTAGAAGAGGGTTATTATGAGAGATTTTGATTCAAATCGCATCTATGAAATACTAGGCGAAGAATTTAAAAACATCTATATTGTTGATTGCGAAACTCAACAGATTCATGCTTTTAAGGAAACAGATGTGTTGCCTGGTTTTTCCGCACATATGCTTTATAATGACGCGATGAATCAATATATTGATCATTGTGTATACGAAAAGAATCGTGATATGTTACGTATTGCGCTTTCGTTTAATTCCCTTTATACTCGTTTAGAAAATGCGGAACATTTTAATATTCATTATCAATCTAAAACGGATTCCGAAATTCATTTTATGTATACACACTTTGGTTGTATTAAAGATCATGATAAAATTACTCAAATTGTCATTGGTTTTGCGAATGAAGATTTGGATATTCGAAGAAATAATTTGGATATGATCAACAATGTGATTACACCAAGTGGTTTGAGAAGAAAAGTTTTAATTGTTGAAGATAATGAATTAAATCGAGAAATGTTAAAGGCTACTTTAGAGGATGAATATGATGTATTAGAAGCTGTAAATGGGGAAGATGGTTTACAAATTCTATCTCAGAATTATAAAGATATTTCAATTGTTTTATTAGATGTTGTAATGTCTGTGTGTGATGGATTTGAATTCTTAACTCGTCAAAAATCAGATTCTTTGTTAGCTAGTGTTCCAGTCATTGTGACAACGGGAAATAATTCGCAGGAAGATGAATTGAAATGTTTAGGTTTAGGTGCTGTTGATTTCATTACAAAGCCCTATAATACAAGAATTGTAATGAGTCGAATTGATAGTGTTATTAAGTTAAGAGAATCAAGTATGACTTTGGCAGCCATTGAAAAAGATGAGTTGACAGGTCTATATACAAGACAGGCTTTTTATCATCATGCTCGTACATTGACTAATTTTATGACAGATGAAATTTTTAATATCGTTGTTTTAGATGTGGCTGATTTTAAATTGATCAATGGAACTTACGGAACAAAAAAGGGAAATGAAGTTTTGATTTACCTTGCGAATGCGTTTAAATACTATATCAAAAATGGATTGTTGACGCGCTATGAGGGAGATCAATTATTGGCTTTATTCCATAGTAAAGAAAAAATTGATGTGGATCGTATCGAAAACAATTTAAATAAGATTATGGAAGAAGCTCCTATTCCAAATATTCGTGTGAAATTAGGAATTTATGAAAATGTAGATACAAGTCTTCAGATACCAATTATGTGTGATCGTGCATTAATGGCTGTGAAGAGTATTTCAAAAGATTTTAAACAGAATATCGCCTTCTTTACGCAGGAAATGAATCAAAAATTACTTGCGCAAAGACAAATGGAAAATGATTTTAAAGATGCTATTAAAAATAGAGAGTTTGTGGTTTATTTTCAACCCAAATATGATGTTTCATCTGAACAAATTGTTGGTGCAGAAGCACTTGTTCGTTGGCAAAAAGAAGATGGAACCTTGATTTCACCAGGTTTATTTATTCCATTATTTGAAAGTGATGGTTTAGTTGTTCAACTTGATGAATATGTATTTGAAACCGTATGTCGATTCCAAAAAGATCGAATGAAACAAGGTTTACCGATTCTTCCTATTTCTGTCAATCTATCTCGTGCAAGTATTCACTTTAGTGATGTCGTACAAAGATATGTCAATATCATAAAAGAGAATGAAATTCCTTTTAGTTGTGTTCCAATTGAGTTAACGGAATCGGCAGCCTTATATTCGCAACAAATTCTTGAAATTACAGATCAAATGGTCAATGCAGGCTTTAAATTGCATATGGATGATTTTGGTTCAGGTTATTCTTCATTAACAACTTTAAATGAATTGCAATTTACAACGGTTAAGTTGGATAAGAGTTTAATTGACTACATTGCCAAACCTCGTGGAATGAAGATTGTGCAACAAACGATTGATTTGGGGCATGGATTAGATATGAAAGTGGTTGCGGAAGGTGTTGAAACCAAAGAACAAAGGGATTGTTTGATTGAAATGAATTGTGATGAGATTCAAGGTTTCTATTATTCAAAGCCTTTAAAACAAGAAGATTTTATCGAAAAACTAAGAGCTTAACAAAGCTCTTTTGTTGTATAGGAGGGCTTATGCCAATAAAAATAATTCGTCAGGATATCACAAAATTAAAAGGGGATGCGATTGTGAATACGACAAATCCAAGTTTGGATGCGACAGGTGGCTTAGATCATTACATACATCAACTTGCGGGTAAAGAATTAGATGTAGAGTGTAGAAGAATAGGAAAATTGAAAGTAGGACAAGCTTGTCTTACAAGTGGATATAAATTCTGTAAGTATATTATTCATACGGCAAGTCCTGTATGGAATATACAAAATAAGAATAATGAAGCTTTGTTGAAATCTTGTTACTTGTCGAGCTTGATGTTAGCAAATGAATATAAGCTTAAATCAATCGCATTTCCATTGATTTCATCTGGAACCAATCAATTCCCAAAAGAGTTAGCTTTACAAGTAGCAATGCATAGTATTGTCTCTTTTCTAACAGATCATGAAATGATGGTGTATTTAGTTGTTTATGATCGAAATTCATATAAAATTAGTTCTGAATTATTTGATTCCATTGAAGCTTATATTGATGATTATTATGAGGATGAGCATATGTTGGTATGCAATTCCATCATTGCTCCAAGATTTTCTTTAATAGATGCTTTAAATCAAATGGATGAAAGTTTTTCAACGATGCTTTTAAGGAAAATTGATGAGAGTGGCATGAGTGATGTAGAGTGCTACAAGAAAGCTAACATTGATCGTAAATTGTTTTCTAAGATTCGATCAAATCCAAATTATAAACCTTCTAAACAAACTGTGATTGCCTTTGCGCTAGCTTTAGAATTATCGCTTGATGATATGGAAGATATGTTAAATAAGGCAGGGTTTAGTTTATCGCATTCAAATAAGTTTGATATTATTGTTGAATATTT
>ENA-OPBE01002774-OPBE01002774.1-human-gut-metagenome-genome-assembly--contig:-NODE-2774-length-12595-cov-2.208533_pt1 | contig 12595 bp, 10 predicted proteins | sample MGYA00241066_ERZ501448 | MGnify/ENA primary metagenome ERZ501448 (study PRJEB25962, sample SAMEA2042585) | human gut metagenome | biome: human gut; feature: human-associated habitat; material: faeces...
GGATTTTCACAGAGGCAGTTTTTCTCGGAATCTCGGTTCTGGTGGGGATGGGACTATTCCTGCTGTATGATATTTTTCGTATTTTCCGAAGAATCGTGCCACATGGCGCAATCTGGATTGGAGTGGAAGACTTCTGTTATTGGTTACTATGCACTGCTGCGGTTTTTCTGATGCTGTATCAGGAGAATGACGGTATGATCCGGGGATTTGCCATTGGTGGTGTTATTTTTGGCATGATACTGTATTTTTTCCTCCTCAGCAGATTTGTTGTAAAGATCAATGTGTGTATTTTGAAGAAAATACTTGGCATTGCGGGAAGGATAACCGGTTTTGTGACAAAACCTTTTCGAAAGATTGGCAGGAAAATCATAAGTTTTTTATGTAAACAGTTGAAAAAATGGATAAAAATGATTAAAATGAGTTTATGTAAGCTTTAATGCGTAGATTTAGAGGGGTTCATCATGGCAAACGCGAAAAGAAGACGTAGAAAAAACGGAAACAGAGCTGGAAGAATGTGCATTACCTGTATTGTATTTGTGTTTGCAATTGTTATGTCAACACAGATCATTAAGGTATACCAGAAGGATCAGGAATATATTGCCAAACAGGCGGACTTAGAACAGCAGCTTTCCGCAGAACAGGACAGACAAAAAGAGTTAGAAGCATACGAGACTTATACAAAATCACAGCAGTATGTCGAAGATGTCGCCAAGAGCAAATTGGGGCTGCTTTATGATAATGAGGTTGTATTTAAAGAACAAAAGTAACGATCGCATTCGTTGGATCGTGAGCGTGATAGATAAAAAAATGGGACTGTTTTTTGTACAGTCCCATTTTTGTACTTCAATGTCAACCTTGAACGATCGTCTCGATCTTTTGTAATTCTTCTTCTGTGAAGTCTGTGTGACCGATGATCTTAATGTTATCTAAGATCTGTTCTGGTTTGGAAGCACCGATCAATACGCTGGTTACTTTATCGTCCTTTAAGATCCAGCTTAAAGCCATCTCAGCAAGGGTCTGGCCACGTTCTCCGGCAAGTACATTTAAAGCCTGGATCTGTGCAAGCTTTTCAGGAGTCAGGGCGGATTCCTTTAAGAAACGTCCGTCTGTGGCAATGCGGCTGTCGGTTGGGATACCATTTAAGTAACGGTTTGTCAGAAGTCCCTGAGCCAGAGGAGAGAATGCGATAATTCCCTTCTTAAGTTCATAAGCGGTATCTTTTAATGCATTATTTTCAATGGTGCGGTCAAAAATAGAGTAACGATTCTGGTTAATGATAAATGGACACTTTAAGTCACTTAAGATTGCAGTTGCTTTTCTTAAAGTCGGACCATCATAATTGGAAAGACCGACATAAAGTGCCTTTCCGCTCTTTACGATAGAATCTAAGGCGCCCATCGTCTCTTCCAGTGGTGTCTCCGGATCCATTCTGTGATGATAGAAAATATCTACATAATCAAGGCCCATACGTTTCAGACTCTGATCCAGGCTGGCAAGAAGATACTTGCGGCTTCCCCAGTTCCCATAAGGGCCATCCCACATCTCATATCCGGCTTTTGTTGTAATGATCAGCTCATCACGATAAACGCCCAAATCTTCTTTCAGAATGCGGCCAAAGTTCTTTTCTGCACTTCCTGGTTCCGGACCATAATTATTTGCCAGGTCAAACTGTGTGATTCCACTATCAAAAGCCGTAAAACAAAGCTTTCTCATATTTTCAAAATTTGCGGTGTCTCCAAAGTTATGCCATAATCCCAGTGACACCTTTGGCAGCATCAGACCACTGTTTCCACAATGATCGTATTCCATGGTTGTGTATCTTTCTTTAGACGCAGTGTACATATTCTTTTCCTCCCAATACGAATATATTTACTTCTCTTTACAAAGATTAGCACTTCAAGTATACTTGAAGTCAAGAATTTTATATAAAAGTAAATTTGTGATTCGGCATTTAATTTTTTACAGGAGGTATCGCATCTAATGAAAAACTATACGATCAGAGAAATATCCGAAATGTTTGAGTTACCATCATCTACACTTCGTTATTACGAAAGTGAAGGACTCCTTCCAGAAGTACCCAAATCCTCTTCCGGACAACGTATATACAGTGATGAACATGTTGAACGTCTTAAATGTATCAACTGTTTCAAACGCACAGGAATGACTATCCCACAACTTCGAAAATTTTTTATATATGAGGCAGATGAAGCAGCTCACATTGATAAAATTATCTCTCTTCTAAAAGATCAGGAACAAATTGTAAATGAAAAGCTGATCCAGCTTCAAAAAGATTCAGCACATGTCCATCACAAAGTAGAATACTACTCTGAAATCAAACATGCGCTGGAAAATAATCTTCCTCTGCCAGTCTGGGTAGATGAGGAATGATTTCACTTATTCCTTCTATCTGAAACTCTTTAAATATGCCTTCTGCTCTGGTGTGATCCGGTAGCTCTCCACCGCCTTCTGAATGGTCTTACGGTGTACCCATTCCGGCAGACGTCGTTCCTCGATATACGGAATGGTTGCCTCCCATTGCTTTGCAAGGGCCGTAGCAAGATACCAGGCGATCATCATGTTTACATAATATTCTTCAGACCGTATATCTGTTGCCAGCTTCAGATATTCCGGTCTGAAATCTTCATCCAGATAAAAATTCATCAGCATACCGATTCCATAACGAATCGTATAAGTTTCTCCCGATGAGATCCAGTTTCTGATTTCCGGAAGCAGCTCTTCTTTATGCTTCGCAAAACACTTTGGTGCCGGAAGGTCACAGGTTGCCCAGTTATTTACATATGGAAGCAGTTTTTTCACTTCTTTCAGGCACACCTCATAGTCTTTGATCCAGCTTATGATCATCATATGCATATTATTCTCTTCATAATATCGGTGTGGCAGATCCTTCAGAAAAAGTTCTGCTTCCAGTGTCTCTGCAAATTCTTTTGTAAACTTGCGGAGCATCGGTGTACGGATTCCTATAATGGTTTCCCTGTCAATACCCGGCAATAATTTACTGTGGAAATCCCGATATTTCAGATCCTGCATCTCAAACAACTGCTTTTCCAGATTTTCTATATAGGACATAAATACTCCTCGTCTTCCATTAGTATATTGTAAATTATAACACACAGCTCTTTTTGTACAATCCCTCATGCATATTTTTTGAATTATATCTATACCTTTAAATAAAAGCCTCTCGGAGTCTGCCATGTCACAGGACAAACAACCCCATTCTACACATCAAGCAGATTCGATCATGCTGACTCTTGTTCTTATTCTGGCTGCTTTTGGACTGCTCATTCTTTTCAGTGCCAGTGAATATAATGGCAGAGTGCGTTTTCACGACTCTGCCTATTATTTTAAGAAACAACTTTTTGCCACAGCTCTCGGACTTGGTACCATGTATCTGGTTTCTTCCATTGACTATCACTTTTTCGTCCGTCTTGCACCGGCCGCCTACCTGCTTTCCATGCTCTTGTCCACCGCCGTTCTGCTTTTCGGACAGGAGATCAACGGTTCAAAGCGCTGGCTGAATCTCGGTCCTCTTTCTTTCCAGCCTTCTGAGTTTGCCAAAGTTTCCGTTGTGCTTTTTCTGACCTGGCAGATTGAAAGATCCCATAAACGAACAGACGGGTTCTGGTTTATGTGCCGCACTATGCTCACACTGCTTCCAATCGTAGGCCTTGTTGGCTCTAACAACCTGAGTACTGCCATCATCATCCTGGGAATCGGAGTTATCCTGATTTTCGCTGCCAGCCCTCGCTATATACAGTTTGCAGCACTTGGTGGAGCCGGCATCGGTTTTATCGCGATCTTTCTTGCTGCGGAAAGCTATCGTCTGGAACGTCTCGCAATCTGGCGCGAACCGGAAAAATATGAAAAAGGATTTCAGACGATCCAGGGACTTTACGCTATCGGAAGCGGCGGCCTTTTTGGCAGAGGCATTGGCAACAGCATACAAAAACTGGGCTTCGTTCCCGAAGCCCAGAATGATATGATCTTTTCAATTATATGCGAAGAAATGGGATTGACAGGTGCCATCATCCTGATTCTTATTTTTGCCCTGCTGCTCTGGAGACTCTGTGTCATCTCCATGAACTGTCAGGAACTTTCCGGTGCCATGATCGCTGCCGGAATCATGGGGCATCTGGCGATTCAGGTTATTCTGAATATTGCCGTCGTTACCAATACCATTCCCAACACCGGAATTACTCTCCCCTTCATCAGTTACGGAGGTACTTCCATTGTATTTCTGCTCGGGGAAATGGGGCTGGCGCTGAATGTCAGTCGTCAGAAGAACAATCCTCCCACCAGATAAACCGCAAAAGAAACCAGCCATGCGATCACGCACTGGGCAAGCACAACAAAAATTGCCCATTTGCCACCAAGTTCACGTTTGATTGAAGCAATAGCTGCCACACAAGGTGTATACAGCAGACAAAAAGCCAGAAGACTCGCTGCGGAAAGTGATGTAATACTTCCAAGCAAAGCCGCTGTATTTCCAAACAGGATAGAAAGTGTTGATACCACGCTCTCTTTTGCCATAAATCCAGTGATCAGAGCTGTGGAAATCCTCCAGTCTCCATATCCCATTGGTTTGAAGATCGGAGCAATCACACTTGCCACCATTGCCAGAATACTGTCTTTGGAATCTGTTACAATGCTCAGATGTGTATTGAATGTCTGCAGGAACCAGATCACCAGTGTCGCCATGAAAATAACGGTAAACGCTCTCTGCAGGAAATCTTTTGCTTTATCCCAGAGAAGATGTCCTACATTCTTCGCACCCGGCATACGGTAGTTCGGTAATTCCATAACAAAAGGCACTGCCTCACCACTGAACAATGTTTTTCGCATCAGCAGCGCCATCAGAATTCCCATGATGATGCCACCGAAGTACAACGCGATCATCACGATCGCACCGTGATCCGGAAAAAATGCTGCCGTAAAAAATGCATAAATCGGAAGTTTTGCCGAACAGCTCATAAATGGTGTCAGTAAGATCGTCATCTTACGGTCTCGTTCAGATGGAAGCGTACGGCTCGCCATAACCCCTGGTACCGTACATCCAAATCCGACCAGCATCGGCACGATGCTTCTTCCGGAAAGTCCGATCTTTCGAAGCAGCTTGTCCATAACAAAGGCAACTCGTGCCATGTATCCACTGTCCTCCAACAAGGAGAGAAAGAAAAACAGGGTTACGATTACCGGAAGGAAACTCAATACACTTCCTACTCCATTAAATACCCCATCCATAACCAGTGAATGCAGTACATCATTCACACCAGCAGCCGTCATCCAATGATCAACGATATTTCCGAGTGCTGTGATTCCCATGTCCAGAATATTCTGGAGAAACGCACCGATCACACTGAATGTCAGGAAAAACACCAGACCCATAATACCGATAAAACATGGAATAGCCGTGTATTTTCCCGTAAGGATCTTATCGATTTTCATACTGCGAAGATGTTCTTTACTTTCTTTTGCTTTCACAACCGTTTCATCACAGACTTTTTCAATAAAATCAAAACGCATATGTGCGATTGCTGCTGCTCTGTCCAGACCACGTTCAGTTTCCATCTGTTTAACAATATGCTCCAGCATTTCTTTCTCGTTCTGATCCAGATTCAGACTGTCCATGAGCAGCTGATCACCTTCCGCAAGTTTTGCTGCTGCAAAGCGAACCGGGATTCTTGCTGCTTTGGCATGGTCTTCGATCAGATGCATGATCGCATGGAGGCATCTATGTACTGCTCCGCCATCTTCATTAGCATCGCAAAAATCGATGATCTGCGGCTTTTCCTGATATTTTGCCACATGAAGTGCATGCTGAACCAACTCATCAATTCCCTCATTCTTGGCTGCTGAAATCGGAATGACCGGGATTCCCAGCATCTCTTCCATCTGGTTTACCAGAATGGAACCTCCGTTTTCCCGGACTTCATCCATCATATTCAATGCCAGGACCATCGGAATATCCAGTTCCATCAGCTGCATGGTCAGATAAAGATTTCGCTCTATATTGGTTGCATCTACAATATTGATGATTCCCTTTGGGTGTTCGTCCAGCACGAAATTTCTGGTCACGATCTCTTCACTGGAATACGGGGACATGGAATAAATTCCCGGAAGATCAGTCACAAGTGTATTACTTCTGCCACGGATGTTTCCGTCTTTTCTGTCTACGGTAACTCCTGGAAAGTTTCCGACATGCTGACTGGAACCTGTCAGCTGGTTAAACAGTGTTGTTTTTCCACAGTTCTGGTTTCCGGCAAGTGCAAAGGTCAGTATTTCACTGTCCGGAAGCGGATGTTCGTTTTCTTTAATATGATATTTACCACCCTCACCAAGACCAGGGTGTGGGATTGCTTTAGAAATATCTTTTTTGTGTGCTGCCTTTCCTTCTGATGGCTCAACAGCATCACGAATATTCTCTATCTCTATTTTTTCTGCATCTGCCAGACGCAATGTCAGTTCATAGCTATGAATACGTAATTCCATAGGATCTCCCATTGGTGCATATTTCACCATGGTAACTTCTCCTTTTGGAATCAGCCCCATATCCAGGAAATGTTGTCTCAGCGCGCCCTCTCCTCCGACAGAACGTATTGTCGCAGTTTTTCCGATCGGTAATTCACGTAATGATGTCATATCTGCTTTCCTCTTACCTTTCCCTGTTATTGATACTTTTTCTCATTTAGTACGCATAAACTAACCCTATGATAAATGAGAATTTTTGTCAATAGGATTCATAAAAAAATCCCTGCAAAAATACAATTTCCGCCTGTTTTCTCCGGATCTCGTATTCTGCAGGGAGCAACTTTTTTATTTTATTATTTGCACAGTTCTTCAGCCATCTGATCCAGCTCTTTGATGTTTTCTTCACTTAAGGAAGACATGATCTTGACAGTTGTATCCAGCCATGTGATATTTTTGCTCTTTTCGAATTCTGCTTTCATAACCTTGGCTGCATTCGGAGCCCAGCTTCCGTTTTCGATCAAACCAATTGTACGGTTCTGATAGTTTCTTTCTGTCAGATAATCGATGTATGTTTTCATGAACGGGAAAATATCTGCATTGTATGTAATGGTTGCAAGAACCAGCTTGCCATAACGGAAAGCTTCTTCAACTGCTTCAGCCATATCATCTCTTGCAAGGTCAAATACAGAGACTTTCGGGCAGCCTTTTTCTTCCAGCTTCTGTGCCAGAACTTCAACTGCTTTCTTCGTATTTCCATATACAGATGAATAAGCGATCACAACGCCCTCATCCTCTACTTTATAGGAAGACCAGATATCATACTTTTCAATGTAATGGCCAAGATTTTCTGTCAGGATCGGTCCATGCAGCGGACAGATTGTCTGAATATCCAGTGTAGAAGCAGCTTTGAGAAGTTTCTGAACCTGCGGACCGTATTTTCCAACAATTCCAATATAGTAACGACGTGCTTCGCAGTCCCAGTCCTCTTCTACATCAAGCGCACCAAATTTACCAAATCCGTCTGCGGAAAACAGAACCTTGTCTGTGCTATCATAGGTAACCATAACTTCCGGCCAGTGTACCATCGGTGCAAATACAAATGTAAGTACATGTTTGCCAAGTGTCAGGCTTTCACCATTAGCAACTACCAGTTTTCTGTCGCCAAGATCCATGTTTCTGAAGAAGTTCTCCATCATAGTGAATGTCTTGGTATTAGCTACAACCGTTACTTCTGGATAAGCTTTGACAAAATTCTCGATATTTGCAGCATGATCCGGTTCCATATGCTGTACGACCAGATAATCCGGCTTTGCACCATTCAGCACTTTTGCCACATTACCAAGCCACTCTTCTGCAAAATGCGCATCTACCGTGTCCATAACTGCAATCTTTTCGTCCATGATCACATAAGAGTTGTAAGACATACCGTTCGGAACATCATACTGTCCTTCAAACAAATCTACCTGATGATCATTGACACCTACATAATAAATATCATTTCCGACTTTCATTGTTACCATAAACCTCCTCATTGGTCTGTTTTATTTATATCCTTTATTTTTCTTTCTGTTATTCAAGCTGTCTTTCACTCGCTTTTGAACTCATTATATCCACTCTCTCACATGAAATCAATAGTTGTTCATTATATTCTCGACACTTTTTGTCAGGTTTTTGTTTTTTCTCTTCACATACAAAAAGCAGCAAAGATCATGATTTCTTCGCTGCCTTCATATTATAAATGAACATACCCAGTGATGCAAAAATGATCAGTCCATATCCAACAAAACTGTAAGTATCCGGAATCTCTCCAAACAGGAAAAATCCCAGAAGTGTCGCAAATATGATCTGCGAATAATCAAAAATTAAAATCTTCCCTGCCGGTGCATACGTATACGCCGCAGTGATCGTAAACTGTCCACCCGCAGCGAACAATCCTGCCATCATAAGTGTTACCAGCTGTCTTCCTGTCATCGGCGTATAATCAAAAATCAGATACGGTAATACAAACAGGCAGGAAAAGACCGAAAAATAAAATACTATGATGGGACCTTTCACTCCATGTGTCCCGAGCACACGCACCATTGTATAGGCAACCCCTGCTCCAAGCCCACCACAGACACCGATCAGTGCCGGAACCAATGCCGCATTCTGGAACCCTGGTTTCACAACAAACAAACATCCGATAAAAGCAAGAAATACACAAGCTCCCTGTGTCGGCGTAATCTTCTCTTTCAAAAGAAGGAACGAAAAAATGATTGCAAAAAACGGTGACAGTTTGTTCAGGATAGATGCGTCCGCAACCAGAAGATGGTCGATCGCATAAAAATTACAGAGAATTCCAAGTGTTCCAAATGCACAACGAAGGAAAAGCGGTCCCCAGTATTGTTTCTGAACTCTTGGTACCATATGCTTTCTGGTCAGAATGATTGCCGCAAAAACAGCTGCTACCAAATTACGAAAAAAACTCTTCTGCACGGATGGAAGATCTCCTGCCAGACGCACGCTCACATTCATACATGCAAAGAAAAATGCAGACAGGATGATCATGACCATTCCTTTTATATAATTTTCCTGTTTCATATTTAATCTATAAGCCTCCTCATATTTTCTTTAAAAATAAAAAGCTTCTATAATATCACTTTTTATTTATCATAGCACCAATCCGCTTGCAGATACAATAGAGATTCTACCACATAACAAGCTGAATATTTTCATTCCCTGTAAATTTTATATGGAAGTTTCACATTCTTTCCGTTATAATGATAGCTGAATACATACACGAAGAGACGCGGCACCTTATTACAACACTAAAGCCGCTTCAGAACGGAGGAGAAATATTATGGAAATTGTTTGTTTAGACCTTGAGGGTGTCCTGGTACCTGAAATCTGGATCGCATTTGCAGAAGAGACCGGTATCCCGGAATTAAAAAGAACAACAAGAGATGAGCCGGATTACGACAAATTAATGAAATACCGTCTCAATATTTTAAAAGAACATAATCTTGGACTGAAAGAGATTCAGGAAACAATTTCCAAGATTGATCCACTCCCGGGTGCGAAAGAATTCCTCGACAAACTCAGAGAAATGACACAGGTGATCATCATCAGCGATACCTTCTCTCAGTTCGCAGGACCTCTGATGAAAAAACTCGGCTATCCGACAATCTTCTGCAACTCACTCGTTGTAGCAGACAACGGCGAAATCACAGACTTCAAGATGCGCTGTGAAAAATCCAAATACACAACTGTCAAAGCCCTGCAGTCCATCGGCTATGACACCATCGCAAGCGGTGACAGCCACAACGACCTTGGCATGATCCAGGCAAGCAAAGCAGGCTTCCTGTTCAAGAGCACCGATGCCATCAAATCTGAATATCCGGAGATTCCGGCATATGAAACTTACGATGAGCTGTATGATGCAATCAGGAAAGTAATCAAAGGATAATATCCAAGACTAAATTCATTCAAAAAATCCCTGACGAATCCGCATTCTTTATAGAATCTTGATCTGTCAGGGATTTCTTTTATATTTTTGCAACAAAAAAGCGGGTGATGGGAATCGAACCCACGTATCCAGCTTGGAAGGCTGGTGTTCTACCATTGAACTACACCCGCATCTGCAATGCATAAACTATAATATCATATTTTACAGAAAATGCAAGCAGATTTTTTATTTTTTTATATTTTTGTGTTTATATACGCAATTTAATGTAACTGTTTGCTGCACGCATTACTCTTTGAGTTCCTGCGTATGAACCAGCGAAGCATAGATACCGTCTTTTTGCATCAGTTCCTCATGTGCTCCCTTTTCGACAATCTGTCCCTGCTCGATCACAGCAATATCATCTGCATTCTTCACTGTAGAAAGTCTGTGTGCAATGATGATCGTCGTTCTTCCGACAGCCAGTTTCTCAAAAGTTCCCTGAATCCTTGCTTCGGTTACGCTGTCCAATGCGGATGTCGCTTCATCCAGAATCAGGATCGGCGGATTTTTTAGGAAGATACGTGCAATAGAAATTCTCTGCTTCTGTCCTCCGGAAAGAAGTGCTCCCCGTTCACCAACATTCGTATCAAACCCTTTCGGCATTTCCATGATATCATCATAAATTTCTGCCATCTTTGCCGCACGGACAATCTCATCCATCGTTGCATCCAGCTTTCCATAACGGATATTTTCTGCAATACTGTCTGCAAAAAGGAATACCTCCTGCTGCACAACTCCAATGTTCTTATGCAAAGATTCCTGTGTTGCTTTTCGCACATCGGTGCCATCAATCGAAATACTTCCTGATGTTACATCATAGAATCGCGGAATCAGCTGACTCAGCGTTGTCTTACCACCACCAGATGATCCGACAAATGCAATCGTCTCTCCCGGTGCAATATGAAGTGAAACATCCTGAAGCACATCATGATCTCCTTCATAAGCAAATCCAACATGATCAATGTCAATTCTGCCTTTTACATCCTGAAGTTCTGTCGCATCCGGAGCGTCTTTCAGCGTCGCCTCCGTCCGCATCAGTTGTACATATCTGTGCAGACTGGCTGTTCCATTCGCAATCAGTTCCACAGTCGTTGAAAGCTTTCGTACCGGATTCACGAAAGTGGAAACATACAGGCTGAATGTGATCAGATCAATAATATTCAACTGGTCCGACATGATCAGTGCACCACCAACTGCAATTACAATCGCAGAAAGAATACACATAAAAAATTCCATCACTGCATTGAACCGTCCCATGGCTCTGTAAAAATCCGCTTTGGAATCGCGATAGCTCAGATTTGCAGAATCGAATTTATCGAGTTCTTTGTCCTCATTTGCAAAAGCTTTTGCAGTTCGAAGTCCGGAAAGTCCGGATTCAAAATCGGTATTAATCGCTGCCATCTCTTTTTTTACATTGCGCGATGCATTCTGCATGGAAAAACGGCATTTCCACACAATGAGCAGAAAAATCGGAATGGTAATTGCGATTACCAGTGCCAGTTTCCACTGAATCGTAAACATAATGATCAGTGCACCAATGATCGTCACAGTAGAAATAAAAATATCCTCCGGTGCATGATGTGCAAATTCTGTAATATCAAAAAGTTCCGATGTGAGCTGGCTCATCAGCTGTCCTACTCGAGCATTATCAAAATACGCATAACTCAGTTCCTGAATATGCTGAAACAGATCACGCCGGAAATCGGTTTCTATCCGCACGCCAAATGTATGCCCCCAGTAGGTGATAATATAAGTAAAAACTGACCGCAAAATATAAGCGCAGAACACAACCGCCATTACTGTCCAGAATGTTCTCCACGCATTGTCCGGCAAAAGTTTGTACATACACCATCTGGAAATAAACGGAAATGCCAGATCAATCAGCGCAATCGCTAATGCACATACCATATCCAGCAAAAATAATTTCCTGTGAGGTTTAAAATACGACAGAAAAATCTGCATCTCACTCTTATTTTTAAAGTCTTTCTGATTCATCTTTCCTCTCCTTAGCAATACTCCACTCCCGGTACAGATGATTCCCAATGCCAGGACAAGAAGTCCTGTAACATAAAAAAGCACCCGTAAAGTCGAACTTTTTTCATTTTTTATTCACTCACTTTCTGGAAATCATCTTAGCACAAAATCTTACATATATCAAACAACACTGATACATGCAAAATCTGGAATACAACACAAAAAAGCCGGGACCCTTTCGGATCCCGGCCATATATAAGAGGGAGAATAAGCAATGGAGGGTTAACCTTCGATTGCGATATAACCGTCTTTTTCTTCAACAGCTTTTGGTGCTTTCTTCGGAAGAGAAAGTTTCAGAATACCGTCTTCATATTTTGCATGAATATCTTCTTCCTTTACTCCATCACCTACATAGAAGCTTCGACTCATGGAACCTGCATAACGTTCACGTCTGATGTAGTTTCCTTCTTTGTCCTTAGCATCCTTATCAAGTCCTTTGGCTGCCGACAGTGTCAGATAACCATCTTTCAGCTGAACTTTAATCTCATCTTTCTTAAATCCCGGAAGATCAATATCAAGTTCATAGCTGCCATCTGTCTCACGAATATCTGTTTTCATCATATTCTGTGCATGTTTACCATAAAGTGGATT
>ENA-OPBE01002778-OPBE01002778.1-human-gut-metagenome-genome-assembly--contig:-NODE-2778-length-12587-cov-2.673635_pt1 | contig 12587 bp, 22 predicted proteins | sample MGYA00241066_ERZ501448 | MGnify/ENA primary metagenome ERZ501448 (study PRJEB25962, sample SAMEA2042585) | human gut metagenome | biome: human gut; feature: human-associated habitat; material: faeces...
GCATTGCTAAAAAATTTACCCAAATTTTTGGAGTCCGCGCGGAAATTAGCTACTTTATATATGAGGTGAGAAAAATGAAAGTCAAATATGATAATCCAGTAAGAACAAATGTTACAAAAGAAGTCAAAGAAGAGATTGATAAGTATTGTGAGGAAAAGGGTGTTCGGCTTAGTGACTTTTTGAGAGATGCTATCGAGTTTTATCTAAAGAAGTCTTGAATAAAAGTGTGCAAAATTGCAAAGGAGACTTATAATGTTTCAAAATCAGAATCAAAATCAGAATATCAAAAAAATATATAGCCGGAGACTAGCAATTGCTTTACGGCAAAAAGGGTTTAGAATCGTTGGAACGGAGATGAATCCTAAACGTCCAGAATTTGATGTATATCTTTTTATAGATACTCCGCAATTACGAGAAGCAATGACTGAGATTACCGGCAGATAAAAAGTGAGGTAATCAAAGGATGAGTAGTCCAAATCAAAGAATAGTTCAAATAGAGAAGCCAAAGTATGAGAAAAATTTTCTCCAAATTGGGGAGGACGACTGAAGCTTTTAGGAGACTAAAACCTTCAGCTTTTGGTATCTATCTTTACTTAGCAAACAATGCTAATGGGTACAAGCTTGAATTGAGCCAGAAAGCTGTTGAAAATAAACTGGGAATAAAAAAATCAACTTATCATGAAGCAATTGCACAACTAGAAAAAGTAGGATATCTTTACTCAATAAAAGGGAACCTATGGGGTTTTCGCACAAAGTCCGGAAATCCGGACAAACTCAGTCAAATAGTAAATGATGAAGTCCAGAAATCCGGACAAGTTTGTCCGGAAATCCAGACTATAAAGTCCAGAAATCCGGACTTAGAAGTCCGGAAATCCAATATACAAATAGATAATAAATATATAGATAATATAGATATTAGAACGAAAAAGGGGATAAGGCTTAGCGCGGAAGAAGATACTCCTGCAGGTAGGCTGAAGGCTATGGCTTCGCGCTATCCACAACTCGAAGAAAGAATTTTCCAAAAGATGGATGATGATGGGATGTCTGTTGAGGAAACCGTAAAGTGGGTAGCAGAAACATATAATTTTATTTTTGGTAGGATATGAGAAAAGGCCAGAGAGTTTGTGCTCTCTGGCTTCTTTTATTCTGCTTCGCAAAATTCTTTCTGCTCAATCATCATTGCCAACCAATCCCTAAATTGAGCATAGCTCATAGAGCGCGCGACCTCGTTTTCTATTACAACCAATCCTAGCTGATGGTCGCGCGCGAATTCTTCTTTCAGCACGTAGTTTTTCTTTGTGTGTTCTTTTGCGTTCTCGTAATGGATATCAATTAGGAGAAGTAGTTGATAGGGGACATAGCTCGTGTCTAGAATCCCAAAGGAATAACCAGTCGGCGCCCCATGAGCCGAGCGCAACTCTTTGAAGGTATAGAACATTACATAGTGAAAGCCCCATTCATCTAGGGCTTTTGCTACTAGGTTTTCGGTATATGTTTTGTGGTAACGAAGCATTGCGCGCCTCCTTTAGTAAGTTTTCTTCTATTAGAAAGAGGGAGAAAATTTGAGGACTCAAAATTTTTGAGAGGAATACAAGAAAAACCTCTTATAACTGGAAATAAAAAAAATCTGTTAGAGAAAATGGATAAGAATATTTTTGTAAGAAATAGGGCTTACGAAATAATTCGTAGAAAAAAGTGATTTAGAAGTAAGGGGAATATAGAAAAAGGAAAATAGAAATAAAAAAGAAGTAGAAAAAGAGGAAATAGAAATAAAAAGAAAAAAAGAAAGGGAAAAGTAGAAAATATAGAGGAAGAAAAAATAATAGGGGAAAATAAGAGAGGGGAGATAAGAAAAAAATTAGAAGAAGAATTATATAGAAGGGTGTAAATAGAAGAGAAATAAAAGAATGGGGAAAAAGAAGAAGAAAAATAGAGGAAAGAGAGAGAAAGAAAAAAGAAAAGGGCGTAATAAGAGGGAAAGTAGAAGAAGAAAAGAAAAAAAGAAAAATATAAATAGAAGGACATAAAAGGAAAAAACAAAAGAAGAGGATAAAAAGAGGGGAAAAAGAAAAAACGAAGGAAATAGAGAAGAAAGAAAAGAAAAGGGCGTAATAAGAGGGGGAAAAGTAAAATTGGAGAATAGAGGGAAAGTGAAAAAAGAAGGGAGTAGAAAAGAAAGAGAAAAAGAGGGGAACAAAAAGAACAAAAAGACAAAAGGAAGGAAAAAAGAGAAGCTTAGACGCAAAGGCTTAGAAGCAATGGCTTATATATAGAAGGGATGGCACAGTTCCCCACGTGGGAGGGATAGAGTACGTGTCCGAACGATGGCGATCAATGGTTGTGGTCATTGGGTTCCATTGATTTTTATTGATAGATTGAGATAGGTTTTCTCGCGCAAAATTCAAATTATTTCAAAGATTCAAATTATTTCAAAATTCAATTCATTTCAAAAATTCAATTCACTTCAAAAATTCAAATTATTATTATTTATACGATATCGCGCCAGCAAAATTTGACATCACGTTACATGACATCAAAGAATAAGGAATAAGCCCCAGCTAATAAGCCAGGGCTTAGGGGTAGAGAGCTTAGGAAAGCTTATAACCCTTCTGAGTTCCCTTCTTCTCCGGAATCTTCACATCAACTTTCTCAAGCGTTCCTGCCTCGATAAGGGGCTTCAGAAGAGAAGGGACAGACTGAGGCTTGACCGTGTCAGTAAGACCGGCTGCCTCGATAAGCATAGTAGCGGTCTGCGGCTCATTCGTCATAACGTCCATAATGGCGTTACGAATAGGCTCCTTCTCTGCGTCCTTAGCGGCGCGCTTCTCAGCTGCCTTGGCGCGATTCTTCTCATTTGCAGCGTCCATTACTTCCAGCTCGTGCGCGGCGAATTCAACCAGTTCAGCGGGCAGGTTTTCAGCGGTAGCGATAGTGTTCAGAAATTCTCTCTTAGTCATACTAGTATCCTTCTTTCAATTTTCTAATAGATAGGTTTATCTCCCCGATTTTAGAAATGGAAGAAGATAATCGAACGTAAGTCGCAGCTTATGCGCGGTTCCACTATGTGGAGGTTTCGTTTCTTCTTCCCTCAGTTTCTATATATATTATACTAGATTTTCGTTGATTTTTCAAAATTGCGCCTGTCACGTTACGTGACATTTTGGTGCGCTGTCATGTAAAATGACAATTTTCTTTGTCAAATTTTCCAGCTTAACAGTCGCAAAAAATGCGTTTTATTTTTTAAGAGGAAATTTCCATTGATGCCTCTACAGATTTGACACATCCGAAATATTGAAGACCCAGCTTATATGAAATTTGACACGAGCGCAGCTTCGCAGACGCAGCTTATTTCAAAATTTGACTTTCCATTCAAATTCGGTATCGGTTATCACGTAATGTGACAGAGGCCGCGCGACGTCACGTTATATAGAAAAAGTCACGTAACGTGACACTTGACGGCATGAGTGTTGGTAATGTTACGCGGGAAATGTAATGTAATGTGACATTGGGTGTCATGTAAAGTTGAAAATTTGACAAAAATTGGGATTAGACGTAGAACGTCTAAAAAGAAAAATAAGAAAAGAGGACGTTTACACGTCCTCCTGCTTTTTCAAGCCTTTTCCGCAATCATTTTGAAAGAAATTTCAGTACAACCATCTTCACAGTTTCCGACTTCTTTTTCAAATCCTTCAAGTTCAAATTCATCAATGAGATAAGAACGAATTTTTCCACCGATCCAATCTATGTGAACATTCCAGAAACGACGATCTTTTCTTTTGAGATATTTCTTTGCAGAACACATTGACCAACCGTAACCATTATCGAAGAAATAGAAGCATTTGTCCTCTGCGTCCCATTCTGCTCTGCGAGGGATGTAATAGTTGAGAATTTCTTTTACTCTTTCTTCGCTCCACTCCTCACGAGAATTGAGATAGGAAGTGATTTTTTCTTTTGCCTTAATTCCCCGCCATATAGGAAAAAGCACAACTCTAATTACCTTGTATCCGTTTTTGCTCCACCATTTGCGAATTTTGTATATCTTTGTTTCTTTCTTGTTCATTGCCTTAATAATTTCTGCGTTCATTACATTTATCTCCTTTCTTTTTTGTACCTTAATTATAATATACTCTTTTGAATTTGTCAAGAATTTTTTTTAGACGGTTTACGTCTAAAAAAATGCGTAAAAGAAAAGGACACATAACGTGTCCTTTTCCTCTTTATGTGTCAACGCACTACGAATTTATTTTTTGTCTTATAATACGTCGCGCGCGTTCCTTCGACGATAATTTTTTCACCCGGCAAGTCAATGATGAACTCGCGTGTCATTTTACGTTCAATAGAACGCTTTGCCTGATAGTCTCCGTTCAAGTCTGCGCCACGGTCAAGGCAAGCAAACAAAATTTCTGCTTCAATTTCGCTATCAGAAAGCGCGGTATGGTCTTCGACAAATGACGTGTCAGAACGGATGTAACGCGTCAATGTTTCGGCAGTTGTGGAATACTGTCCACTTTCAGTAAAAGCGTTATTTTCTTCACACCATGCGCGGAATGTGTCATCAATCATAAAATGATGGACAAAACCGCGGATATCAGAAATAGGAACGGTTTCAAAAGGATTTATAACTTTGAACCAATCGCAATTGAAATTGAAAACTTTTTCATCGAAAGCGGAATTGTAAGCAAACGCGCGTTCAACTTCATAGCTGCGGAAATCACGGAGCATCTGCTGTGTCACATAACCGAACTTTTCCATGCGGATAGTTCGCGCTCTCAAAGCGCCGACATAAATAGAACGCTTGTTTGCATAGTATGCAGTATTGAAAAGCGGGAGATTATGCCAGATTTGCTCAATGACAAATTCACGCTTTACAAGACAAGCGCGGGATTCCGTGTCGAGAATCAAATAGCCGACATTATAACAAAACATCTTATTTTCTTCAATTCCTGTCGTCTCGGTATCAAACACGCAAATTTTCATTTCTTTTACCTCAATTTCTAAAATGTCAATGAAAAGTCGTTCATCTTTTCGATTGCATAGATATTATAGCACATAAAGAAAAGAAAGTCAATAGTTTTTTGAAAAATTTTTTGACATTTTACTTGACTTTTTATTCCATGGGAATTAGACGTTCCACGTCTAATTCATATTTCCAAATAAACCCACCTGCTGTTTTTCTTCTTCCATTGCATACTGCGACGATATTACTATGAGAAATTCCGGTGATTTTTTCTGCTTCTTCATATAATTTATCAAGATTAATAGAGTTGTCTTTGATGAGAAAAAGCAACCATCCCTTATAACGTTGTGAATTCAATTCCGCGGCATTTTTTTCGTCTTCTAATTTTTTACAACGTTTTTCGACTTCATTAGAAATAAATTTTTCTAAACACTTAGCGAGACTTTCTAAAAATTCTTTATTCATTTTCATTCCCCTTTCTTTTAGTATTTGTATTATACTATAATTTTTATAATTTGTCAAGAAGATTATTTAGACGTCTTTCGTCTAAAAATACGAAAAAAGAGGACATGTTATGTGTCCTCAGAAAAATGCCTTGTCAAAATCGCCGATAGCATAGAAATAAGCCTTGCGATATTCCATGGCATAAACTTCTTCACTAACTTCTTTGTATCCATTAGCAAGTAATCTTTCCGCTTCTTGATTATCGGTGGTGTTCGTCATCGCGCCGTTTCGTTCATTGATAAAATATCTCATTTTTAGATTCCTTTCTTTTAGGTGTTTCTTTTATTTGATAATTAGATTATAGCATAAGATTTTGATTTTATCAAGAACTTTTTTTAGACGTTTTTCGTCTAAAAATATGAAAAAAAGAGGGTGACGCTTTACGCGTCACTCTCCTCCTTTTCCTTTTCGCGTTCTTCGCGCTTGCGCTTTGCTTCGGCGCGGTTCTTTTCGTCACGCGCGATTTTTTCGGCTTTCTTCTTTGCGGTTTCGGCCCTCTTCGCGCGCTTTGCTTCGGTTTCCTGTGCATAGTTCTGCGCTTCTTCGTAACCGTCATAAGGAATATAACATTTATTTTCCTTGTCCCGTTCGCCCTTCGGAATACTGAAAGCGATATTCAAATATCCCTCATCATCACCACGCGCCCAAGGAATGGAGATTGTTCCGCTTTTGACCTGTAACACGTCCTCGCCCTTGCCCTCAAACAGTTCGCGCACGGCAGACATAAATTCTTCGCGGATTTCAGTTTCAATTTTACTTGCCATAGTTTTTGACTTCCTTTCTTTCATTTGGTAACTAGATTATATCATAAATTTTTCAAAAAGTCAAGTATTCAGAGAAAAATTTTTTCAGATTTTGTCATGTAAAATGACTTCACGCGAAGGAAGTTTTAGACGTTTTTCGTCTAAGAAGGAAGGCGTTATTAGTCGCCTTCGATATCCCACAATCCAGTTTTGACTGTTTCGTCTTCGTCAATAATGATTTCATTCTGATCATTGAATTGACAAAGCAAATCATCAATTTTATCAATTGCTTGATCAAGTTCATAGAAGATTGCTTCAATTCGCCAGCCAGCAAGAATATTTATTGCTTTCTTGATTGTGTTAATATCTTCTTCCGGGACTTTCATAATAGTTTTTGTAGTAATAACACGTTTGAACTCCATTTTTATTCCTCCTTTTTTTGATGGTTTTATTATATCATTTATTCCTAAATTTGTCAAGAAAAACTTTTAGACGATAAACGTCTAAATTCTTCTGTAAAAAGGACGTCACATTATGTGACGTCCCGTTACGTTTACTCAGCGTCGCTCGGTTCGGCATCTGCGAGGGAATAGCCCTTTACCTTTCCCTTACCCTTGACCTTGATTTCAACAGAAGTCACTTCACCGGACTTCTCAAGAATCCGGAGCAGAGCAGAACACTTCTGAACGTTCTTCAGCTCCGGCTTTACGTCAAAGAGGTCAGACGCGGTGATGGGATGGTCGGCAGTGGCGAGGACTTCGCGCACGATGGGCAGGAGCGCTTCGTTTTCCTTCTGTGCCTTCGTCGGCTTAGAGGAGCGCTCGGCGTTCTTCTTGTCCATTGCGGACAGGAGCGCGGCAGCTTTTTCAGAGATTTCAGCGGAAACGTTTTCCATGGACAGGACAGCATTGTAGAATTCACGAGTAGTCATAATAGACCCCTTTCATTTTAGCGACGGTCGCCACCCTATTTTTTATATTCAAGAGGTTTCCTCTCTTGATTACGCCTTTATTATACCATAGATTTTTGAATTTGTCAAGAGGAAATTTTACTTTTTCAATTTCTTTTTGTTTCTTTCCCTCTTGACATTATGAATTATACCATAATCCGCGCGGAAAGTCAAGAAGAATTTTTAGAAAATTTGTCACATAACGTGACTTCGCGCGAGAAAGATTTAGACGATGAACGTCTAAAGTAAACATATAAAAAAGAGGACGCGTGACGCGCCCTCAGAATTCATCAAGATATTCATCATTTTCATTCTTGATACAACAGATGTCGTCATAGTCTTCAACCTGACTGCGGAACGCGTCCAAAACCTCATCGGTAAAAGCGTCGATAAGCCGCATATCGTCAAAATCTGGGTCTGCGCATGGTGCAAATGCGTCGTCGATTTCGATTTCCTTTTCGTTATAATAACCAACAATAACTTTCATTTTTTCAATTCCTTTCTTTTCGGTTGTTTCTTTCAACCTTGTAACTAGATTATAGCATAAGAATTATGATTTGTCAAGAACTTTTTTTAGACGGTCTACGTCTAATAGAAAAGGGGAATACGCTTATCGCGCATTCCCGCAAATAATTCTTTTCATTATCTGTTCAATAACACTGTGGCTGTTCGGAATACAAAAAGGCAGTTTTATATTCAGTCTTCGTGCTTCGTTGAGAATGTCTGCGTGAATGTCATCATATCCCGCAATGCTACTCAAAAGACGCGTTCTTGCAATTTCTGCGTCGTGGTCTGCTTTTTTCCTGTCTGGCGTGTTTTCTGGATAGAGATTGGCAGAGAGGATTGTTGCATAGGTGTCAAAAACACGCATTTCAAGTGTAAAAGTGCTTTCATGTAAAAGTTCAATCCGATTATTGATTGCGGGATTGGTAGTTGGCTGAATTTTCTTTTTCTTTTTGAACATTTTGGAAACTTCCTTTCTTTTGTTTGGTAATTGTATTATATAATAAGAATTTCAATTTGTCAATAGTTTTTTTTAGACGGCTCACGTCTAAGACAAAAAACAGAAAAAGGTGACGCTTTATGCATCACCTAATTGAATGAAGGAAGTCAAAAATCTCTGTCGCGTCATATGCCGTCATTCCCGCGCGTGTCCATTCTTCCCGATTTGGCTTTTCATCATCAAAAAGAAAACCGCCGCGTAACGTGCCAACTTCGCTTTTTGGTGTACCGTAATGAACAATACAGATTTCATCGAATCGAACGCTTTTCAGATGACGCGAAAGCCATTCAATTTTTGCGCGGCGGACATCTTCAAGAAATTTTTCATCACGGTCTTTACTTCCCCATGATACGACCCGAATTTTCCATCCCTTGCGCTGAACCGCGTTCAAACGTCGCGCCAGTCTTGAAAGATTGAGAAGTGCGCGCGCGTCTCTATATGGGCTTGCATCATGCGCGCGAATTTTCGGAAGCCAATTTTCAACGCCATAGAAATCGACAATTGTGCCGTCCATATCCAAACTAATAATTTTTTCCATTTCAAAAACTCCTTTCTTTTTGTATCTAAATTATATCATAGTTTTCTTTTTTTGTCAAGAAGAATTTTTAGAAATTTTGTCATATAAGATGACTTCGCGCGAGAAAAGTTTAGACGAAGGACGTCTAAAAGAGAAGAGGACGCTTTACGCGTCCTCTCCTACGATTTTCAAAATATCATCAGGAGGCAGTTCACAAATTCTTGAGAGAATATCAATCGCAGTCAGCCATCCTTCGACATCATCCCCAACTTCTTCTTTATTGACAAGCGGCGCGCCCATTGCTTCAATCAGTCCACGCTGGTGTCCATAACTTCCGCTATGGCACACGCAGTCGGCTACTCGTTCGCCTGTCTGAAAGTCCATAAAAATGACTTGAGGACGTCCATAGCACTCGGTGACGGAATAAGTATACTTTTCCGGTGGGCAAATCTTCAAGTAGTCAATGAGTTTGTCCATTTCGGTCTTTTCAGGAATACCGCCGTACATTTCTTCAAGTTCATTGTAATTCATTTTAGAATCTCCTTTTCCTTTCATTTGGTAATTATATTATATCATATTTTCTGAAAAAGTCAAGAACTTTTTTATTAGACGAACCACGTCTAATTTCCCACTAGAAGAAACGCGCGGTGATGGTTGCCCGCGCATTTCAATGTAAACAAAACAAAAAACACAAAAGAAAGGAGACTCTATTTCTTTCAACCACCAGAAGGAAATAGTATCAATAAAGAAGATTTTTCCTAACCCACCCACAACCATCTTCTCTTGATTACGTAATTATTATAGCATGTTTCACGCGGCTTGTCAAGAGGAATTTCAAAATTTCTGGAAATTATTTTTGTAAAATTTTCTGAAATTCTTTCCTCTAACTATCTATATTATACTATATTTTCTGAAAAAGTCAAGAAAAACTTTTAGACGAAAAACGTCTAAATTGATGTAGAAAAAGAGTTGACGCATTACGCGTCAACTCCGTATTCCTTCATTTCTTTTTTCAATTCTTCAATTTTATCAGCGGGGAGATACCAACAATAATGTTTGTCATCATAAAGATAAAGCCCCGTCGTTTTTCGATTATTGCCGCCGTCGATGCTCCACGGAGAAATAATTTCACAGAATCTGAAAACTTCCTCAATAAAAGGAATTGCGCTTTCATCTTCAATATAAATTCCCCAAACTTCATCATAAAAATTAGCAATTATAGTATCAAAAGAAAGAACTTGCTTGTTCCCATCGAAAAGGATAACGCCGTTGAGATGGTTGCCGATTTTTTCTAAAATTTCGTGCTGCTGGCATTCAATTTCATTGTCAAAAACCTGTCCGCAGAGGTCGCAAACATATTTTGTAATAGTAGTCATTTTTTATTCCCCTTTCATTTGGTACTTGTATTATATCATAGAATTTTTCTTTTGTCAAGAATTTTTATTTAGACGATAAACGTCTAAAAATTTTCTAGTAGAGAAATGACGCATTACGCGTCATCTCTCAAGATTTCTTCGTTCAGAATATAACAATGTCCATCGTCTTGAATTTCGATATTGCTCAAAACATTTTCTAATTCATCAACGGCTCTTTGTAATTTGTTGTCCCGTGTAAATTGCAACGCACTTTTCAACCAAAGCCGCGCATTATTGATATCAATAAATTCTCTGTCTGAAAAAGAAATCTGCCGTCTTTTGATAGTAATATTTTCAACTTTCATTTCAAAAACACCCTTCAAAAATTTTGAAAATATTCCAATTTGCGAGAAAAGGCCGCGCGAAAATCACATTGAAATAAGAAAAAATAAGCCAAAGAATTATAAGGATTCCAATTACACCAAAGAAATTTCCAAAAAATTTTTTAGTCTTCATAGACTTGCGCATAACAAATCCACTCTCCAATACAAAGGTTCGCGCGGCGCATTGCGTCCACAAAAGTTAGCCCAAAAATCATTGAGCATTCAAAGGTTTTCAAGTTCTGGATAAAGTAAGTATACATTGTTTTCTCCTTTCTTTGATTACATTATATCAGAATTTTTTGAAAAAGTCAAGAAAATTTTTTAGACGAATTACGTCTAAGAAGTTAGAGCTGACTCAAGTCAAGCTCTTTCCTTCTATATCTGGCAAAATTGTCAGCTTCCAGCTTGTATGTAGCTTTGGATGAGAGAAGGCAGCTCATCCAAAGTAGCAATGTTGTCTTCGCTAATACCATGCTGACCCCTGAAGCCATTGTCATGTTCTACCAAAACTGTCATGATATATTACCCCTTCCATGTTATGCGTCATTCTAATAAACTTCGGGCAATATTCATTTTCCGCTGTCCTTGCCTATATTATATCATATAATAGTGAAAAGTCAAGTCTTCTAACATGGCAGAATGGCGTCTAATAGTTAGACGAACTCCGTCTAAAAATGAATAAAAGTCACATAAGATGACTTAGACGAGTCACGTCTAAAAGTCATACTACATTGCTTTTAGACGTGACCGGGTGATGTCATGTAAAGTGACATCAATTGATAAAAGAAAAGACGCTTTACGCGTCTTTTCCTACATAAACGATGATTTCATGGTCTCTTGTCAACTCAAGTCCCTTGACATACCATTTTTCAATTTCATCGGGAAAGAGGACTTCACCTGTTGCAGAGTTGATATAGAGGCCGCAACCGTCGTTTTCATAATTAGAGTTGTCATACACCCATTCAGCGCCTGTTTCATCGTCATAAACGTATTCGGGGTAAGCATACGCGACATAGTCGCAGAAGTCAGCTAAAGTAATAGTTTTTTTCATTTTATATTCCTTTCTGCCCGTCATGCCGATAGCTCAGCGTCATGTAATTTTAGGTTACGCAATCCATCTTAGGATGCGCCACTCGCCGATGTCAGTCCCATTTTCATCTATGGTTACGATGTCGCCTGATGCGACTTTTTCTTGTACGGTAAAGCCAAGACGCGCGCCGTTCTCTATAGCTTTTTCAAGATAAGTGACTACTGTATCCGCGTCGCCTAACGTTGCGAAATACTGGTCTGTCACTTCTTTTGTCATGTCATAGCGCACAATCAGTCTAAAATTCATTTCCATGTTACATAGCTCCTTTCATTTTACGGGCTGGGCGCTTAGAGCGCCCACCCATTGTCCAGCCATTCGGAAAACGGCATTGCCCGCCCCGCAGACACAGAAAACTCCAGAATGTCAAGTAACTTGAAATACTTCTTACCGTGCGGTGCGTTCAGCTTATTATTCCAAAACGTTTGAATTGTCACTTTACGCTCACCGTTGGTAGAAGTCTTTTCACGAAGAAGTCCAGCCTCTGCAAGCACTTCAAGGAAAGTGTCGCGTGTCATAACATAGGCTCTCTGTTCCGTCAATTCTTTGTCGGGATTGATGACAGGACAATAAATCACATAACGCGACCCCTTGACCAGCTTGTCACCTAACTTGCCAAGCTCGCCTGCCCCGGTTTTTACTTCATAGCATTGCGCGGCGCGGCGCATATCCGTTCGACCGGGAGCTGCCACTTTAGACTGCATATGCAATCTTTCTTTGCAGAGACGTTCAAAAGCCTTGCCGTTACGGCCGCAATCACTGTCTGCGTAACCATACTTTTCAATTGTCATTTTAGTTTCCTTTCCGCGGTCTGTCCCGCTGTCGATGTTTTGTTTTTGTTTACGCCCATATTTTACCATAGGCGTCTAACAATGTCAACAACTTTTTTCACCGGTTTGTCATATAATATTCCGTCAATTTCAACAAACTCAAGTCATGTTATGTAGTAGGCTCTTGTGCAGAATGACGAACCGAAGAATGACGTATAACGGGGTGGGTTTTGTCATTTGATATGACAAAATATAGACCGGGGTACATTTAGTAATTTTACTTTTTCTATGACGTGTTACATTTCGGGGCCTCGCAACT
>ENA-OPBE01002781-OPBE01002781.1-human-gut-metagenome-genome-assembly--contig:-NODE-2781-length-12581-cov-2.071691_pt1 | contig 12581 bp, 12 predicted proteins | sample MGYA00241066_ERZ501448 | MGnify/ENA primary metagenome ERZ501448 (study PRJEB25962, sample SAMEA2042585) | human gut metagenome | biome: human gut; feature: human-associated habitat; material: faeces...
TTCGGTGCGGCGCGGATCTTAGGCGATCCGGATGGAAGCTACATCGGGTATGATACAGAAACCGGAAATAATATCTACATAGACCCGTCTCTTGCCTGTCAGAACGTAGCCGGCAGTGTTACAAATGCCCTTGCTGTGGCATTTACCGGAACGCTTGGCGGTGGTAAATCAATGTCTGCAAATAACATCATTTACCAGGAAGTTTTACATGGCGCAAGGGCGCTGATCCTTGATCCGAAGTCGGAACGCGGGAAATGGAAAGAAATGCTTCCGGAACTTTCGGATGAAATTAACATTATCAACCTGACCAGTGATGAGGGCAATAAAGGAATGCTTGATCCGTATGTGATCATGCAGAATAAGAAAGATGCAGACAGCCTGGCGATGGATATCCTGACATTTTTGACTGGTGTCAGTATTAAAGATGGAAAACGTTTCCCGCTTTTACGTGATGCGGTAAAGGCAGTTACAAAAAGATCGGATAGCGGACTTTTATATGTGATCGATGAATTAAATGAGATGGAGGATGAAGAAGCGCATCTGCTTGCAAGCCACATAGCAGCGTTTACCGATTATGATTTTGCGGGATTGCTGTTTTCAGATGGAAAAGTGACGCGTAAGATCAGTGCAGATAAGGCTTTAAACATTTTGCAGGTGCAGGATCTGATGCTGCCGGATTCTGAAAAAAATGTGGAGGAATATACCAGTATCGAATATTTAAGTATTGCGGTTATGATCGCGATCGGAACTTTTGCATTGGATTTTATTTATTCAGACAGGAAAATTTATAAAATTGTTGCTTTAGATGAAGCGTGGAGCCTTCTGCAGGTAGCACAGGGAAAAGCGCTGTCAAATAAGCTTGTACGTGCCGGACGTTCCATGCAGTCTGGCGTTTTTTTTATCACACAGAGTTCCTCGGATCTTTTGGATGAGAAGATCAAGAACAACATCGGTTTGAAATTTGCATTCCATTCCACGGATAAGACGGAGATCCGGAATACATTAAGATTCTTTGGGCTGGATCCGGATGATGAAGAAAACCAGAATGCGATCATGGCATTAGAAACTGGGGAATGTCTGATGCAGGACATTTACGGTCGTGTTGGAAAAGTACACACGCAGATATTGTTACAACATGTATTTGATGCATTTGACACCAGACCTCCAAGAAGGGAGGAAGCTTCATGAAGAAAAAGTGGAGAATGAAAACGAAAAGACCGCGAAAGCTGCACAAACGAATCCTGTCAGCATTTCTTGTATGTATACTTCTGACAGGATTGCTTTTATCGGCTGCCAATATGGAGGTAGCTGCGGCTTCCGGACTGGTAGATGAAACGATCGATGCTGGAAATCTGTATAGTCAGTACCGGTGGGATAATTATCAGATCGATTTCTATGTGGACACTTCCTGGGACTGGCTTCCCTGGAATTGGATGGACAGGATAGATAATAAGATTTCATCCGTTTTTTATGGAATCAGTGACGGAATCTGGCTGATCAGTGTATTGCTGAGCAGCGGAACGGGATATATTGTGCAGCAGACGTATTCGCTTGATTTTATCGGTGATATGGCAGACGACATCGGAAAGAACATTCAGATCCTGGCGGGCATGAATACCGGATCGAAGAAATTCAATGCGGATGGTTTTTATACCTGGCTGTTACTGTTTATCGTATTGATCGTGGGCGGCTACATGGCATATGCCGGGCTGATCAAAAGAAAAACCACAGAGGCAGTCAGCGCAGCGGTAAATATGCTTGTGATCTTTCTTTTAACTGCCGCGTTTATTGCTTATGCGCCGCAGTACATTAAAAATATCAATGATTTTTCCGCGGATTTAAGCAATGGTGTCCTGGAGCTTGGGGCAAAACTTGTCATGCCGGGAAATGATGAGATGGGAGTAAAAGCAACAGACAAGATCCGGAATAACCTGTTTGCAATTCAGGTCTATAAACCATGGCTGCTTTTGCAGTTTGGTACGACGGATGAAACTGCAATCGAATCAGAGCGTATTGCAGCGGGAGTTGATGGAGATCGTATTAAATCAATTTTATCTGTCAGTCCTGTAACGAATTTCGGAGAAGACCGTCAGACTGCAGTAAAGACAGATATTGAAACTTATAAAAATGTAAATATGACTGTGACGAGTGTAATAGGCAGATTTGGGACGGTCCTTTTGGTATTTTTCCTGAATCTGATCATCAGTATTTTTGTGATCATAATGTGTGGGCTGGTTATATTTACCCAGCTTTTGTTTATCATATTTGCGTTGTATCTGCCGCTGAATTTTATTTTATCCATGCTGCCAACTTATAATGGTCTGTTGAAAAAGGCGGTAGAGAAGCTTTTTAATACGATCCTGATGCGCGCAGGATTAACACTTCTCATTACGATTGCGTTTTCTCTATCTGCAATGATCTATTCCATGTCGGGCGATTATCCGTTTTTAATGGTTGCATTTTTACAGATCGTTGTTTTCGTCGGAACATATTTGAAGATGGATGAAATTTTATCTATGGTTGCGTTAGGAGATGGCGGCAGCAATAAGCGTGGTCGTTTCTTAAAGAGCATGGGAAGATATATGGTTATGAGAAAATTGTTTGGACGAAGGTATTATTCTGGCGGCAGACGTGCTGCAGTAAGCAGAAGTGCAGGAAATGGAACTGGCGGCGGTACAGGTGGAAATGCTGGAAGCAGTTCTGGAAATGAACCGGCGCCTTCAGGTGAAAGCAATTCACAGAGGGCATCATCACATACAAATAATAGTGGCAGTAAGCCTGTAAGAGAACCAGTCCGGGCAAATGAAAATGTGAATGGGACGGAAAACAATGGATCGTCTGAAAATGAAAGAACGACAGTATCTTACGGCAGTAAAACACAGTCTGCAGGTGCAAAAGCCGGAAAGCGTGTCGGTATGGTTATGGATTCCGGAAAACGCTTAAAAGACCGCATGAGCCTGGTAAAGGAAAATGTAAAGAATACACCGACTGAAATAAAATATCAGGCAGGATTGCATCGGAAAGCAATAGATCGGAACGTAAAAGACTTTAAAGAGAGCATAGCTGGAGAACGGAACAGGAGAGAAACGGGACGTCTGCAGGAACGAAACCGGATTCAGACAGATGCAGGAAGGAAACGCCGTGAAATGTATCTTGCGAAGCGAAGAAATGAAACTGCGCTAAAACGTTATGATGGAATTAACATCCACCAACGGATTCCGGTAAATGGAAAAGAACTGGATAAATACCGTGGTGTGGATGGCTTGAACCGCGGCGCAAAAGCAGGAAAAAGCTTTATTGACAGCAGGGGGCAGGTGCGGAAAGCATCAGATGAAAAATTACAGAACATGGCAAGAAGTGAAGAACGGATCAGGAAAAATGACCAGAAAGCAGAACACATAGGAACACCGTTAGAGGATATCCGTTATAAACAGAGTGTAACCCGTCTTCCGTATTCAAACAAGGATGTAAGAAAAGAACTTGGAACTTGCGGAACAATGTTAAGCAGTCCGGATCAGGAAAAATTTAGGAAAGACCTGCATCAGCAGAGAAATGAAGATCATGGGCTGCAGGAGAGAAATGGTGGACAAAATGTAAGAGAAACGGAAACAGGAACAGAGTCTGTACCTGGCAGAACCATTATAAGGTCTGGCGGAAATGCAAAAGACTTAAGAAGTGATGTTTTAGCAGAGCGAAGGAGCGCAGGACATGCAGAACCGCATGCAAAAAAGATAATAGGATTGAAAAAGGATGATCGGAGGACAGACAGGAGGAAATAAAAAGAGATGAAACGTGTAAAACGGATCATAGGTACGTTATGTATTTTGTTTCCTGTTTTTCTGTTTTTGATTTGCGGCGTGATGCTGATCGGAATATCCGATGATGGTGAAGACGGGGATCCGGCGCATGCATCCGGTCTTGGTTTGTCTGACAAAGTAAGGGAATATGCAGCCTTTGTCGGGGATGCGGCAGCGGAATACAATATACATGAGTATGAAGTATCTGCTTGCCATCATGATGGTTGAGACTGGAGGAGAAGGGAATGATCCGATGCAGTCACTTGGAAACAGTGGACTGACAGAGGAAGAGAAAACTCCTTCGGAATCCATCAAAGCTGCAGTTGCGTATTTTGCCATGTTGCTGCAGAAAGCGGACACGTTAGGTTGCGATCTTGATGCAGTGATCCAGGCATACAATTATGGAGCCGGATATATTGATTATGTATCAGTCAGGGGAAAGGCTCATACATTTCAGTTGTCGTGTGATTTTGCCAGCAGCAAATGCGGCAGCAGAAAAGTAAAGTATAATAATCCGGTTGCAATCGCACAGAATGGTGGCTGGAGGTATGACTATGGAAACATGTTTTATGTATATCTTGTAAAACAATACCTGGAGTCAGAGCCGTTACCGGCAGATACGGCGAATGCAGTTCTTGCGGAGGCTTATAAGTATCAGGGATGGAAATATGTCTGGGGTGGTTCAAGTCCGCAGACATCCTTTGACTGCTCCGGGTTAACGCAATGGTGTTTTGGACAGGCGGGAGTGTCACTGCCAAGGACAGCACAGGAACAGTATGAAGCCGTGCAGCATCTGGAGTTGGAGGAAGCGCAGCCGGGAGATCTGGTCTTTTTCACGAAAACATATAAGACAGACAATTACATCACGCACGTTGGGATCTATGCCGGAAATGGAAGGATGTTTCATGCCGGTAACCCGATCGGCTTTGCAGACTTAAATACGAATTTCTGGAAAGAACACTTTGTATGTATTGGAAGGGTCAGCATGCCGTCAACATAAATGCGATGTCGCAACGGCAGAAAGGGAAAAGAAATGGAAAAAGGAAACAAAACAGGACAGGAAAAGAAAATACAGCGTATGGTAAATGATCTGATTAAAATGGCAGAAAGAAGAGGTGCTACTTATTATGGAAGCTGGATTGAAGATGAAAGGCAGTATGTTGCAGGCGCTCATTTTTGTGTATGTTTAAACAAACCTGTGGAATTGCCGGAACGGGATGGTTCGTATGTAAAGAATCAGATGTATGACTATATGGAAAACGCACGAATCATGAATGAAAAAGAAACGACATTGCCGGATGAACTGGATCAGATGGTAAAAACTTTGAAAAAGGAAAGAGGAAGGTGCAGATCGAAACGTATCTTTTGTTTCCTGGGAGACAGGGAAGCTGCAGTAAATGCGGAATATTTACTTATGCTTAGTCAGGTGACTGGTACAAAAAGCGTCTATCTGTCAGAGAAAAGACCGGAAAAGAGCATAATCTATGGAAGCGGGGAAAATGGAGCATTTATTGTGTTGCCGGTATCTTTTACAGAAGAGGATCAGAAAAATTTCTGGATGGAATAGGAGATATTTATATGAAGAAAGAACAGATAAAAGCGATGATTGGTAAAGCAAAAAATAAGGTCTGGCTGTTTTTAAAAAAGATATATGCAAAACTGCCGGAAAAAATGAAAGTACATATCAGGAAATTAAAACCAAAAGAAAAGATAAAAGGTGAGTATAAAGGCAGTGATCAGGCAGAAGAGATGCCGGTTTTAAAGGTATCTCCAAACAGGAACTGGATTCGGTTGTTCTGGGTTTTGTTAGTGATCAGCATTATCTTAGGAATTTACAATAATTTCACATCAGTTGATACGGTCACAGTTGAAAAAGAAACTGTGATCGAGGAGAAATTGAAAGATACAAACGCCCTGGAGAGTTATGTAAAAGGTTTCGCAGGTGTATATCATGCCTGGGAAAACACAGACCGGGAGATCAGCAAGAGAGAAAAAACACTGGAAAAATATCTTCCAGAGACGCTGCAGCTTATGGATCATGGAATGATCACGACCGACTGTCCGACTGCAGCGGAGGTTGAATCCGTAGATATCTGGTCTGTGAAGGATCTTACGGATACAGAATACGAAGTAACGTATGGTGTAAAACAGCGGATATCGGAGGGTGAACAGACCACGGATCAGAGCAATGTGTATCAGACAGTGGTACACAGAGATGAAAATGGAAAAATGTTAGTTGTAAAAAACCCGACAGCGTATGCACTGCCGGGAAAATCTTCTTATGAAGTAAAAGCGAAAGAAACAGACGGGAGTATAGATTTAAAAACCCAGACGCAGATCGAAGATTTTTTGAATACGTTTTTCAAGCTGTATCCCCAGGCATCGGCAAAGGAACTCGTCTATTATGTAAAGGATAGTGTCCTTCCGGCGATCGGAAAGAATTATGTATATGATGGACTGGCAGGAAAAGCCTATTATATGGAAGGTGATCAGACGAAAGCAGAAGTTTATGTAAAATACCTGGACCAGGATCTGAAGATCACGCAGGTCATGCAGTATAAGCTGACGCTGGAGAAGGGGGATAACTGGAAGATCGTGGAGGCAGAGTGATGAAAGAAAAGATAGAAAACTTTATCATGAAATTTTCATATCGGGAAATACGCAGGCGGAAAATGCAGGCTTTTAAATGGAGACTTGAGACATTAAGATTAATGGAAAAAGAAGAGCTGGAGTTTGAATATGTAGAACAAAAAGTGAAATGTGAACATAAAAAGAATGTTTGTGAAGTGCTGCTGATGATTGTTTTACTTGGAATCGTAATGGGTATCTGGAGAGAATTTTTTGCTTTTATAAGAATTTCATATCAGTACACTGTAACTTCCGGGTATGATGGCATAAAAGAAATGAACATTTGTTTTTTTTATTGTCTGTTATTTTGGCGGCGGCGTTAACACTGGCAATATTGATACCTGTACGTGATGGTGTTGAAGATATGAAAGCTGCAAAGAGAGATTTGGCGATCATTGAGATTGCAATGAGAGAAAAAGAAGATGAAAGATAGCAAAAAGACTTCATTCCGGTGTAATGCTGGGGTGGAGTCTTTTTTTAGTGTTAAAATGTTATTTTATAAAATAAAACAAAATAAGAGGACACTAGCAGACCTTAACCGCAGGGTGGAGTTTGTGGGTAAGTGGCTGTTTATGGAATCGTTGGTAACCGGGTGGAGAATGTTGTGGGAAAATAGTGGGAAAGATTCTTATCTTTTTCCATGATTTTTCCATACATTATCCACGCGGTTATCAATGATGGAATAGCGGCTTATCCATAAAATCCATGCTGTTTTTAATAATATGTGCTACTTGCGAAAGATGGATAACATTTTGTGGAATACATTGTGGAATACTTTGACGTAAAAAGTATACTTTTTGAGGTAAATTTTTTTCTAAATAAGAAAATTTTAAACATATGAAAACCCAGTAAAATCAATGCATTACTGACTTTACTGGGTTTCTTTGAGTAAGCAGACAACGGGAATCGAACCCGCCTCCTCAGCTTGGGAAGCTGATATACTACCGATGTACTATGTCTGCCCGTAATGAAATAACTACTAATTATTATAGCAAAACGAAAAAAGATTGCAACCGTTTTTTTGACGGTGTAAACTGAGAGAGAGAAACATTGGAGGAAACGATAACGATATGAAATATCCAGAATTTTTACCGGAAAACGGAACGATCGCGGGAGTTTGACACATTGAAATGCAAAAAAGTACCGCAAAGCCTTGAAATAGGCTTATTTTTTTGTCAAATTTTTATTTTTATTATATAGTAATATTTAGTGATATGTGGTATAATGGTGACAGAGGTGATTATTGTGCGTATAACAACATCAAAATCAAAAAATTCTGAGTCCTTTTACATCACTCAGTCCTATACAAATGCCAATGGGAAAAGTACTTCCAAAACCATCCGAAAATTAGGTACGTTAGCTGAATTATCGGCGCAGCTCCACACGGATCGTGACGGAGTTGTTGAATGGGCAAATGAACAGGCTCGTCTTGAAACACTGAAATATAAAAGTGAAAAAGAGGATGCTACTGTCATGATCCCATTTCATTCCAACAGACTCATGGACTATAATAAGCAGAAACTTTTTTCTGGCGGATATCTTTTTCTTCAGTCTATTTACTATGGACTTAAGCTCGATTCTGTCTGCCGAAAAATCAAAAGCCGACATAAATTCGAGTATGATCTTAATGCGATTTTATCTGATTTAATTTATACAAGGGTTCTAGAACCTTCCAGCAAAAGTTCTTCCTTCCGAGCAGCAAAACAGTTCCTTGAGCCTCCCACTTATGAACTTCATGATGTGTACCGAGCTCTTTCTGTTCTTGCTTCTGAAATGGATTTTATTCAATCAGAAGTTTATAAAAATAGCTTTTTTCTCGGTGACAGAATGGATCGGATCCTTTATTATGATTGCACAAACTACTACTTTGAAATCGAACAGGAAAATGGAGATAAAAAATACGGAAAAAGCAAAGAGCACCGTCCGAATCCCATTATTCAAATGGGACTCTTTACAGATGGTGACGGAATACCTTTGGCTTTCTCACTCTTTCCTGGAAACCAAAATGAGCAGAAATCCTTAAAACCTTTAGAAACAAAGATTCTCCAACAATTCGGCTGTGATAAGTTTATCTATTGCAGTGACGCCGGACTTGCTTCTGAGGATAACCGTGTTCTTAATCACATGGGACAGAGGGCATTTATTGTCACTCAGTCCATCAAAAAGCTGCCTGCTGAAGACCGGGCATGGGCTTTAAAGAAAACTGGCTTCAAACGTCTCTCAGATGATAAACCTGTTGACCTCACAAAACTGACAGATGATGACAAGAACCAGCTTTATTATAAAGACGAACCATTTACAACAAAAAAACTGGATCAAAAATTAATCATAACCTACTCCCCTAAATATGCCGCTTATCAGAAAGCCATCCGTGCGGAGCAGATCTGTCGGGCAGAAAAAATGGTTGCAAATGGCTCTCTAAAAAAACAGCGCAAAAATCCAAATGATCCTGCAAGATTTGTAAATAAGGTAGCTGTAACCAACGAAGGAGAAAAAGCTAAGATCCACTATTATCTCGATACGGATAAGATTGCTGAAGAAGAAATGTATGACGGACTTTATGCGGTATGTACAGACCTGCTTGATGATGACGTTGCAGATATCTTAAAAGTCAGTGAAGGAAGATGGCAGATTGAAGACTGTTTCAGAACTATGAAAACAGACTTTGAAGCCAGACCCGTTTACTTAAACCGTGAAGACCGAATTAAGGCTCATTTTCTTACCTGTTTTCTTGCTCTGTTACATTTCCGGTTATTAAACCGCTCCTTGAAAGGGACTTATACCACAGAACAATTACTTCACACTTTAAAAGACATAAAATTTACGGATATAGAAGAACAGGGCTTCATGCCGGTATATGAACGTCAGGAAATCACTGACGATCTCCATGAAACCTGCGGATTCAGAACGGACTATCAATTCATAACAAAACGGAAAATAAAAGGAATTCAGAAAAAAAGTAAGCGGAGATAAAACATTACTATATTTCGTGTATGCAGATAAAAGTGCCACGCCCCTTGTATTTACAGGGATTGTGGCACTTTTTTAACTAATCAACTGTCAAAGATGAGAGTATAAAGCATATCTTGTACAAAAACAAGTTGAAAGATCTTTTATGCATTTTATTCTCTTATATCACTAAAATTCTGTGATTACTTAAATTCTACAACAACCTTTCTTTCACCGGCCACATTTTCAAACATGCCCTTGATCACTTTCTTTGCATTCTCATCTGCATTATCAAGGAAACCATATTCATCGGATTCGGCCTTTTTCTTTGCCTTTTCTTCCGCTTCTGCGACAACTTCTATCACAGCTTCTTTATCAATACTCATGATTGCAAAATTCGTGTCATAGATTTTCAGATCACTGGATTTGATCTTGATTGAATCTTCGTTGATCGTACAATGTGGGATAGTGATTCTGATCTCATCATCTGTTTCTTTAATCTTCGCCTTTTTCACATCCAGGCCAGCAGTAACCGTTGTCTTATACTGCACCAGGAATTTGTTCTTGTTGATCAGCGGGATATTACCCTTTGTGCTTTTGAATACATCTGAGATAATCATCTTCTGGGTAGTCAGTTCCGCCGCATCTTCAAGCGTGGTTTCCAGTGGAATACTTTCTTCTTTTGGGCTGGTAATATACTTGTATGCGGATATCGAGCCGACACTGATTACGACGGCAAGAATTACCGCAATGATTACTTTCCATTTGGTCTTCATAGGATTCGCCTCTCTTCTTTTGTATTGCCTTATATCTTGTGTTACTTTATATCATATCACATTATCTTTTCTTCCGGATATCTATTCCATATAATCCAGTTCGAATATTGCAATCTTCTCTCTTGGATCTTCTCCCGGGAACAGATCCATACATACGATCTCATCTGTGAACATCAGCTCCTCCACCGTCATCAGATACGATATATACTCATCTGACGGATAATAGAAGAATAACTGAATCCGTCTCGGCTCTGCATAATAAGATTCTAATATCCTTGCCATCACTTTTCTTAATATCTCCACCGAAAACGGATTAAAAAAGTACATACGGTCTGCCGTCTCCGATACTGCAAATTCTTCCGCATTCGCAAGTTCTATCTCCACCCTTCCGGACGATACCGCATATTTTTTATTCTCTGCTGCTTTCTCATAGATTCGCTCATCATATTCGATTCCGATAGACTTACATCTTGTCTGATATGACAGGAAGAAGTCTACTCTTCCTTTTCCACAGCCATAATCAAGCAGTATATTCCCCTTACGGATATATCCTGCATTTGCCAGCCTTTCCAGCACAGAATACGGCGTCGGTTCGTAAGGGTAGCGATACTGGTCTGCATGAGTGTCATCTCGTCCCATCGTCCGAATATTCAAAAGCTTGTCCCATCTTGATTCGTTCTTATCTTCTTTCATCTTTTTTTATCGCTTTCTGCTCTTTCACTTCTTTTATTTTTATCACGCTTCATCCTCCGTTTTCAACCGCTTTTCCACAAGTCTGGTAAATGATTCTGCAAATCTTCTGTCATCTTCGTCTGTCCTTTTTGACGGACCTTTCAGATGATGCTTCTTCTTCGCATTTCTCGCTTTCTTCGCGAGATGTCTTTCCATCAGCATACGATCAATATTCTCATTCGTATACCATTTGCCATTCTGATGGATTCCATATGCACCTTTTCCAAGAGCCATCGCTGCGACACCATAATCCTGTGTTACCACGATATCACCTTTATGGCAGAGACTGACCAGCTTAAAGTCCACAGCATCTGCTCCGGCTCCTACCGTCACTACCTCACTGTAATCCGAATATAACACATGATTCGTATCACACAGAAGAGTTACCGGAATCTCATATTCTTTTGCGATCTGTTCAACGATGGCTACCACCGGGCAGGCATCGGCATCCACATATATCTTCATAATACTTTTCCTCAAATACTTGTTAACAGAAAAACGCCACACATGTGACGTTTTTCCCTATTTATCTATTATCTACAGAACCTTCCATTGGCATCTTCTTGCCAATTATCTATCATTACGAACTAGAATGATCTCACCTTCGGTCTGTAGCGCATATCAGATACTGTATACACCGTTACAAATGCTTCCGGATCTTTCTGGACAATATAGTTCATGAGTTTCTGATATTCACTCTTATCTACAATCGTAATAATCTCTCTGTACTTCTGCATATTATAAGCACCCATCGCTTCATAGAATGTCGCTCCACTGTGCAGCTCATGTAAAATAAACTGTCGTACCTCTTCTTCGTATTTTGTAATAATGCAGACTCGTCTTTTTACATTCTGCCCAAAGATGAAATGATCCAGCACAATACCATTAAAATATGTGCCAAGCACACTTAACACTACCGCTTTTTTATCAAAGATCAGAGCAGACAAAAGTGCCACACACATTCCTGAAATTGACATAGCTTTTCCCAGTTCGATGTGAAGATACTTGTTCATGATCTTCGCTACGATATCCAGTCCACCGGATGACGCATTCATGTTGAATAAAATGCTAAGACCAATACTTACCACCAGAATATAACATAACACATCCAGCTCACTGCTGTTCGTCAGTGATTCAAAATCTGGAAATACATGTTCAAATACCGCCAGATACACTGGCAGCAAGATACTCGTATATACCGTCTTCGCCCCAAATTCTTTCCCGCAAGTTACAAATCCGATCAGCAATAAGACCACATTCAGGATCATCGTAACCGTTGACACATGCAATGGTACATAATGTGCGATAATAATCGCCAGTGCAGATATACTGCTGATCGAAGTCTGACTCGGAATCAGGAAGAAATACACTGCCGCGGCGATAATCCCCACTGCTATCGTCATGACGGCGGTTTCTTTTAACGTGTCTGATGTGAAACCTTTTTTCTTTTGTTTGTTCATTTTTTATTCCCCACTTTTGTAAATAGTTTTATCAATATTTATATTATATCTCTAATGTATCCTCGTAATAATTATTCTTTTTTCATCATATACATTGTTTTCCTTTATACTCATGGATTTGCGCAACATATGCTAAAATTTCATTATCCCAAGTTCGTTCCTTGAGTTTAGAATAATCAAATATCCTTATTTAAAACTCCTTTCTCCCAATAATAGTACTGTTTTGGGAGATAATCAAG
>ENA-OPBE01002795-OPBE01002795.1-human-gut-metagenome-genome-assembly--contig:-NODE-2795-length-12529-cov-2.225188_pt1 | contig 12529 bp, 13 predicted proteins | sample MGYA00241066_ERZ501448 | MGnify/ENA primary metagenome ERZ501448 (study PRJEB25962, sample SAMEA2042585) | human gut metagenome | biome: human gut; feature: human-associated habitat; material: faeces...
AAACCCGCCCCTCATCCGGCCCTGCGGGGCCACCTTCCCCCTCGGGGGAAGGCAAAGCAACAAGGCAAACAAAATCTCCCGCCCTGCTGGTCAGGGCGGGTTTTTTATGCTATAATACCTGTATATAACAAAGTAAAGGAGCCTGCCCATGAAATGGCTTGCCGTTGACTATGGCGATTCCCGCACCGGGCTTGCCGGGTGCGACGCCGGGGAGACCATTACCTCCCCCATCACGCCGCAGATCGAAGAAAAAAGCATGAACAAGGTCGCCGCCGCCGTGACCGAGGTCTTTGCCGCCCGCGGAGCCGAGGGCCTCGTCTGCGGTTTGCCCAAAAACATGGACGGCACCGAGGGCAGCCGTGCCAACAAGAGCCGCCGCTTTGCCCAGCGCCTGGCCAACACCGCGGGTGTGCCCGTCGTGCTGTGGGATGAGCGCCGCACCACCGTGTCCGCCGCCGCTATCCTGGCCGACAACGATACGTTTGGTGCCAAGCGCAAGGAGCGGCTGGACTCGGGGTCCGCCGCCGTCATTCTGGAGAGCTTTCTGAACTGGCGCGCCCACCACCCGGACGAGGAGCCGCCCGAGCTGGTCCGCCCCGAAGCATAAAAAGGAGTACGAACATGCCGAACGCAAATGAACCCCGCTTCCCTACCCATGTCGCCATCATCGTGGACGGCAACCGCCGCTGGGCCAAGCAGCGCATGCTGCCCGTCAGCGTGGGCCACAAGGCCGGCTTTGACCGCCTGCGCGAGATCACCCGCTATGCCGTCGGTGACCGCGGCGTCTTTGTGCTGTCGCTCTATGTTTTCTCCACCGAGAATTTCAGCCGCGACGCCAAGGAGGTCGGCTACCTGATGGACCTCTTTGCCAATAACTTCCGCACGATTGCCGACGAGATGAACGAGCGCGGCTGCAAGGTCCTGTTCAGTGGCCGCCGCGAGGGTCTGCAGCAGCGCGTGCTGGACGCCATGGACTATATGATGGACCTGACAAAGGACAACGAAAAGGGCATTGTCAACTTCTGCCTGAACTACGGCAGCCACGCAGAGCTGACCGACGCGACCCGCGCCATTGCCGCCGAGGTCAAGGCCGGTACGCTCGAGCCCGAGGCCATCGACGAGAAGGTCATTGAGAAGCACCTCTACCGCGACCTGCCGCCCGTGGACCTGATGATCCGCACCAGCGGCGAGGAGCGGCTCTCCAACTTCCTGCTGTGGCAGTGCGCCTACGCGGAGTTCTACTTCACGCCGACGCTTTTCCCCGACTTCACGAAGGACTGCTTTGACGAGGCCCTGTCCGTGTACGCCCGCCGCGACAGACGTATGGGCGGGAATACGAAAAAGTGACCCCCTCAAAATGCCTTCCCCCTTGGGGGAAGGTGGCCGAGGCTCCGCCCGAGGCCGGATGAGGGGCGGGTTTGCTACGGTTGCCCGTAAACGGGTCAGCTTGGTCAACTCTGCCCTCATCAGTCACCTTCGGTGACAGCTTCCCCCGAGGGGGAAACTTTTGAAAATAGCATAATACACAACCCGCCCCCGCAAACTTTGGCATATCGGCCAAAAATTTGCGGGGGCGGGTTTACATATACTGTCTTATATCAGCCCACAGTGTCCAGACCGTTGTCCTCGGCACTGCTGTAGGTCGTGATCGTCACGCTGTTGATCGTGATGGCGGCCTCCTCGGTGGGGCGGTAGGTGTCGTTGCCGTCATCGTCCTTCACTGTGTCCACGCAGGCCATGGCGTCCACAACGTCCATGCCCTGATAGACCTGCCCGAACACTGTGTCGGTGTTGTCAAGATACGGCAGCCCGCCCACGGCGGCGTAGGCCGCGATCTGCGCGTCGGTGTAGCCGTTGGCGGTCAGCTCGGCCTGCCGGTCACTGCTGCTCACGCTGTCCGGCAGGGCCGTCACAAAGTAAAACTGACTGTTGCCGCCGGTCACGTCGCCGCCCGCGGCAAACGCGGCGCAGAGCGCCCCGGCGTAATGCTTCAGATCCGCGCTCGCCTCCGGCGGATACGGGTTGTTGCTCCAGATCGTCGAACCGCCTGTGCCTGTGCCGGTGGCATCGCCGCCCTGCACGGCAAAGCCGTACTCGCTGCGCCAGATCGTCGTATTATCGTAATAACCGCTGCGGGCCAGGCCCACAAAGTTGTAGACGGCCATCGGCGCGGCATCCGGGTAAAGCACGGCGCGCACCTCGCCTAAGGAAGTGTCAAAGATCGCAATCGTGTCGCCGTCCGCAGGGGTGTTGAACTGCCGCTCGGTGCTGGTGAAGTCCGTAGGCCGGGTGGGCGGGGTCTTTGCCGCGCCCTTGCTGCAGGCGCACAGCAGGGCCAGCGCCAGCGCGGGCAGCAGGCAGAATCGTTTACGCATAACGGGTCCTCCGTGAAAAATCCAATTAAATTCATTATACCACAGAACTTCCCGCTTGAACACCCTTGACGTTTGCGAAAAAAAAGGGTACACTATAGCTATCAAATACGAACGACCACAGGAGGTCACTTATGTCTGACGAACTGAGCCCGGAAATGCTGGAAGAGGCTGCCCCTGACCTGCTGACGCTGGAGGATGAGGACGGCAAGGAGGTCACCTTTGAGGTGATCGACGCTACGGAAGTCAACGGCACCCGCTATCTGGCTGTCATCCCCTATCAGGAGGATCCGGAGAGCCTGCAGGAGGACGCCGAGCTGATCCTGATGCGCATTGGCACCGACGACGAAGGCGAGTATATGGACATCGTGGACGACGATGAGGAACTCATCACCGTCGGCAAGGTGTTCGAGGAGCGCCTGCGCGCGATGTACGACATCGACGATTCTGAATTGCAGTAAGAGGCCGCGAGGCTTCTTCACCCTGCGCGGTTCGATTTGTTGCGGCCTTATAGAATCCTACTAATCAAATATTGGGAATCCGGGTCGGGGACCGGATTGCAGGCCCTCCCGCCGTTTGGCTGAAGAGGGGAGCATGAACATCCTCGTAGGGTACCCACCTGCCTGTACCGGTAGGTTTTGATTGGTTGCAGACGGCTGTGCGGGGTTTTTACAGCACACATCCCGGGCAGGGCTTTACCTGTCCGGGTTTTTGGGTTATACTTTGCGGGGAAAGGGGTGTTTGTTCAATGGCGGAAAGGATCCGCGTCGGGGACAGGCTCCCCTTCTTTTTGTATGATACGCCCTACAGCGCGGGCAACCGCTTCCGCGACCTGCTGGACGCGCAGGCCCCGCTGGTGCTGGTGTTCATGGCGAACTTCGGCCATCCCATCACCCGCACGTTTGCCAGCCGCTACGCCGATACATACACGTCGCTGCACGACGGCGGCTTTGCGCTGGTCGTGCGCTCCCGCGCGGACAAGCTGGCCCGCAGCATCGGCCCGGACACGCTGCCCTATCCCCTGCTGTGCGACGCGGCGGGCGTTCTGTATGAGCACTTGAGCATCCCCACGAGCAAAAGCACGCTGATGAGCTACTCGCTCGAGGGCTGGCGCATCCTGCGCGAAGCCAAAAAGCAGGGCTACCAGCCCGTCAAGGGGGCCGAGCAGCAGCTGCCGCTGACGCTGATCCTGGACCGGGACGGCACGGTGCTGTTTTGCCATTACGGCGCGAGCCTGACGGACGTACCCGAGGACTGCGCGGCCATCCAGAGCCTGCTGGAGGAGATGGAGCTGACGCCCGGACTGGAACCGGAAGAAGATGAGCTGCCTTACGAGGAACTACAGACCGCGGTGGCCGCAGAAAGCCGCCCCCGCAGCCGCCACGGGCGAGAACGGCCGGAGACAACCGACGAATTCAGGCCCATCCGCCCGGTGCATGCCTACCCGGAATCGGATTTGGAAAAAACATCGATGTTTGGTCTGTTTGATGACCCCTATGACGATAAATGAAAAAGTGCCTGCCGGTTCAAAAAACGGCAGGCACTTTTGTTTTGCTGCTATGCAGAGATGCAGGGCAGATATTCTGTCTGCCCGCGCTTACCGCATTACGGCGGCCTTGGCGGCGCGCACGGCGTCGGCGTCGGTCTGCTGGATATGCCATTCGTCCAACCCGGGCAGGCCCATGGGGACACCCTCGCGGCGGAAGGTCATACCGCTTTCCAGCAGCGTTTTGCAGCTGGCATGGAACGCCCGCGCCCCGGGCAGGGCCGCGCGCAGCTCGTCGATGACAGCGGCGTTCACACCGGCACCGATCAGCACCTCGGGGCCGTCCAGCTCGTCCCGCAGGCGCAGCAGCGCGGCCAGCTGGGAAATGCCCTTGCGGCAGCTCCCAGCACCGCCGCTCGTCAGCACCGTGTCGATGCCGAGTGCCGCCGCGGCGCGGTAGGTGGCGCACAGATCGCGGGAAACGTCGATGCAGCGATGCAGCGTGACGGGCGCACCGCCGCAGGCGTCCAGCAGCGTGCGCATGGCGGGCAGATCAAGCGCACCCTCCGACGTCAGTGCGCCGATGACGAAGCCATCCGCCCCGGCACTGCGCAGCGTCTCGATCTGGCGGCAGAGCAGCTCGAGCTCGTCGCGGGTGTACAGGAAATCCCCCGCCCGCGGGCGCATCAGGCAGCGCACGGGCAGGTCCAGCTCGGCCTTGATCTGCCGCAGCAGGTCGGCGTAGGGCGTCAGGCCGCCCACGGCCAGTGCGCTGCAAAATTCCAGCCGGTCCGCTCCCCCCTGCTTTGCGGCGCGGGCGGAGGCAAGGCTGTCAACGCAGACTTCCAACAGCTTCATGTCAGGTCACATCCTTTTGCTTTTTCCCCATTGTAACATAGGCTTTGGGATACGGCAAGCCCCGCGCGGCCAAGGCTGCGCGGGGCTTGCCGCAGTTATAAGATTCACAACAAATAGGGGTAGGCATATTCAGGCAGCGTGCCCGCCGCGCACAACGCACAGTTGTACGGCGGGGCGGCTGGTGCGGGCAGGTACGGCCCTGCGCGGCTCCGCTGCCGGGGTGCCCAGCAGGATGCCGCAGGCTGCGTTGAGCATGACAACCGCAGCAAAAAGTCCCAGCAGTGCAGCCCACAGCGGCATGGTGCCGGAGGCCGCGGCGCTCACCATAACGCCGCCCAGCAGGAGGGACGCCGTTACCACGAGCCTGCAAAATTTGTGCTTGATGAGTTCCCAGTTCATACCGTTACCTCCAAAGGAGCCGGCCCCGCAATGGCCGACTGCCGCAAATTCAACAACGGATAACAGCGTTCCGTTTGTTGTCTTAACTATAATACATCTGTAGGTTGTTGTCAATATGTTTTTACAACTTATTTTTGAAAATAATTGCAAAAAACTCTTTACAAAAACCACAGACGGTTGTATAATGAAACTAAAGAAATGGGACCGTCTACAAGATGCGGTTTTACCCTACTTTATATAAAGGAGTTTTCCCGATGTTTGCAGAGCGCTTGAAAGAGGCCCGCAAGGCCAAACGATACAGCCAGGCCGAGGTGTCCAGGATGCTGGGGGTAACGCAGCAGGCTGTTGGCAAGTGGGAGACCGGGCGTTCCACCCCGGATCCGCAGACCGTGGCGCATCTGGCGGAGATACTGGATACCCCCACCGACGTTCTGCTGGGTCTGCGCAAGGAGTCGGGCGCGGCGTCCGCTGTGGGCCGCAACGCCTTCAGCCGCTATACGGAGTCCCAGATCCCCGTCGTGGGCACGGTGCGCGCCGGATACGGGGCCCTCGCGTTTGAGGAGGACTACGGCAAGGAGTATGCCTGTGTCAAGGACCCGGAAAACTACTTCTTCCTCGTCGTCAAGGGCGACAGCATGGAACCGCGCATCTCTGACGGTGACCTGGCGCTTGTACACCGCCAGAACACGCTGGACAACGGCGATCTCGGCGTTCTGGTCTACGGGGCAGACGGCGAGGGCACGCTGAAAAAGTACATCCAGCGCGGCAACTCGGTCATCCTGCACCCCTTCAACCCGGCCTATGAGGAGCTGGTCATCAAGGGCGAGGAACTCGACCACCTGTATATTGCCGGCAAGGTCGTGGAGACCAAGGCCAAGTGGTAAGGCTGCCTTACAAGTTCAATTATAGCATACGGTAAGTCCCATAATTTGGACTTTCAACCCTAAAACAGAAGAAATTTACAAAAATGCTGCCCGCGGCACACCTTGCAGAACAAGGATATGCGGCGGGCTGTATTTTTTATACCCTTTTTTCAGGAGGCAGGTGCGATGGACCTTGCGGAAAAACTGGAAATCCTGGCGGACAGCGCCAAATATGATGTAGCCTGTACCTCCAGCGGGGTGGATCGCCCCGGACGGCACGGTGCACTGGGCAGCAGTGCGGCGGCGGGCATCTGCCACGCCTTCACGGCGGACGGGCGGTGCGTCTCCCTCCTGAAGGTGCTCTACTCCAACGTGTGCAGCTACGATTGCAGCTACTGCGTCAACCGCCGCTCCAATGACAGACCCCGCGCGACCTTCACCCCGCGTGAGCTGGCGGAGCTGACCATCGGCTTTTACCGCCGCAATTATATTGAAGGGCTGTTTCTGTCCAGCGCTGTGCTGGGCACGCCGGACCGCACGATGGAGCTGATGATCGAGGCTCTGCGCATCCTGCGGGAGGAGTACCATTTTAACGGCTACATCCACGCCAAGACGATCCCCGGCGCGGACCCGATGCTGGTCGAAAAGATCGGGCGGCTGGCGGACCGCCTGTCGGTCAATATCGAGCTGCCCAGCGAGACGAGCCTGACCACGCTGGCCCCCGACAAAAAGAAAACTGCGATCCTGCGCCCCATGGGGCAGATCGCAGTGCAGAGCGCGCAGAGCAAAAAGGAGATGGTGCTCTACCGCGGGGCCAAGCCGTTTGCGCCGGCTGGGCAGAGCACCCAAATGATCATCGGGGCGACGCCGGAGACAGACCGCCATATCATGGACCTGACCGAGGGACTCTACGGGAAATACTCGCTGAAGCGCGTGTTTTACTCGGCCTATCTGCCGGTGGTGGAGGATCGCCGCTTGCCCGCACTGCACACGGCCCCTCCCCTGCTGCGGGAGCACCGTCTGTATCAGGCGGACTGGCTGCTGCGGTACTACCATTTTTCGGCGCGGGAGCTGCTGACCGAGGACGAGCCGAATTTTGACCCCTACCTGGACCCCAAGTGCACCTGGGCCGTGCGCCACCCGGAGTTTTTCCCCGTGGAGGTCAACACGGCCAGCCGTGCCGAGCTGCTGCGGGTGCCGGGCATCGGCCCCAAGAGCGCCCGGCGCATCTGGCACGCCCGCAAGCAGGCTTCTCTGGGGCTGGACGAGCTCAAGCGGATGGGCGTGGTGCTCAAGCGGGCGCAGTATTTCATCACCTGCCGGGGCTTTGCGGGGGCGCACCCGGGCCGCGCGGAGATCGCGGGGGCGCTGCTTGACCCCAAGGCGTTCAGCGTGGGGATGCAGCAGCTTTCGCTGGACGATTTTGTACCCAAGGCCCTGCCCGACGCTGCCCCGGCTGTGCAAAGGCTGGAGGCGCGCGGCATGGCGGCGGACGTGGCCGCCCGGACGGTGCGGCAGGAGGCACTGCAATGTCTTACGAAGCGCATGTGACCGACACAGCCTACTGCTATGACGGCAGCTTTGCGGGTTTTTTGTGCTGCGTGTTCGAGAGCTACGCCCGGAAGGAGATCCCCGCTGAGGTCTGCCCGCCCGAGGAGGGACAGCTGAATTTCTTCGGCACGCGGCAGATTTTTACCGACGAGCAGCACGCGCGGCGGGTCGCGGCAGGGCTGGACCGGCTTGGCCGCGAGGTGAAGGACCGCGTGACGACGGGCTTTCTCTGCACCGACCCCGGCAAGGACCTGACACTGCTGCGGTTTGTGCGGCTCTGCTTTGCGCAGGGGCCGCGCGCCGCGCAGATGCTGGGCGACCCGGACGCCGCCGCGGCGTTTGCCCTGGAGCGGGCTGTCGACAACGAGGCCTGCAGGCTGATCGAGTTCATCCGCTTTGAGGAGCGGGACGGGATGCTCGGCGCGGTCATCCACCCGAAGCACCGGATTTTGCCGCTGCTGCGCGGACATTTTTGCAGCCGCCTGCCCGATGAGAACTTCCTGATTTATGACGCGGCCCACGGCACGGCCCTGCTGCACCGGGACGGCCAGGTGCGCTATCTGGCGATGGAGCGCTATATTCCCGGAACCGACGAGACAGAGCTCGACTGGCAGCGGATGTGGAAACGGTTCTTTAAGGCGTTGACCATCGAGCAGCGCCGCGACGAAAAGGCCCAGATGAGCCATGTGCCCAAGCGGTTCTGGCAGGATATGTGCGAGATGCAGCCGGATTTGGCTTCCCCCGCGGGGGCAGCTGTCCGCAAAGCGGACTGAGGAGGGGCGGACTTGGAGCTACTCATAGTCATACTCCGGGTTCGCGGCCTGGTACTCGGTCAGCCAGCGGAGCAGACGCTCGGTGTCGGCATAGGTCATGCGGCCTGTGTCGGCCAGGGCGCACACCATGGCGCGGATGTCACCGCCGTAGAGCGTCTGCAGATGCGCCTGGCTGACCGCGCCGCAGTAGGTCAGACGGCGGACTAGCGGCGTGTACAGATTTTTATTGCCCTGCTTCTCGGTGCGGACGAAGTTTTTCTTCTCGAGCCGCAGCAGGAAATTGAGCAGCGTCGAGTCTGCCCAGCGGCATTCGGGCGGCAGGTGTGACGCGATCTCGCGCCTGGTGGCGGCGCGGCTGCAGGCCCAGAGCGCGGCCATGACCTGTTCTTCACTGCGGGAAAGCTGTTCCATGATGAACTCCTTTTATAATATGCAGTGCCTGTAGGGGCCGGGCATGCCCGGCCCGCAGGTGCAAGGCAGACGGTAGTCTGTGGGAAGGCTGCGGGCCGCACAGGTGCGGCCCCTACAGAGCGAGGAAGAAGTAAGTTCGATGTTTTACAAATGTGGTAAAAGAACTGAATATATTTTACAACTGTGGTAGATATAAATGCAAGACAAAATATTGCACAAATTTTGTGCCCGGAATTTGACAATAACGGCAAATATCTTTTACAAATGTCTCATAAAGCGTTTTCGGTACAAAAACAATTAGTCACAATACAAAAACACATCCACGATTTTCGGCTTTTTTCGGTATTTTGTCCGCTTGCCCGCAGGGGGGCAAAGCTCCTATAATATTGGCATACCGCAACGGCGCGGCAGATGCGATCCGCCGCCGGCGGGTCGCATTTGATTTACTGTAGGAGGAAATAAAGATGGCTAGAGTTTACAATTTCAGCGCCGGCCCTTCGATGCTGCCGGAGGCTGTTCTGAAAACCGCACAGGCAGAGCTGCTGGACTACCGCGGCTCCGGCATGAGCGTGATGGAGATGAGCCACCGCAGTAAATGGTTTGACGAGATCATCACCAACACCGAGGCCGCCATGCGCCGGGTACTGAACATTCCCGACAATTATAAGGTGGGCTTTTTCCAGGGCGGCGCGACCCAGCAGTTTGCGATGGTACCGCTGAACTTTATGACCACCGGCACGGCGGATTATCTTGTGACCGGCAACTTCAGCAAGAAGGCAGCCGAGGAGGCTGCCAAGTTCGGCACGGCCCGCATTGCCGCCAGCAGCAAGGACAAGAACTTTACCTACATCCCCGACGTCGCGGCCATCGACTATGACCCGAACGCCAGCTATATCCACATCTGCCAGAACAACACGATTTTCGGCACAAAATATGTCGATGTACCGCAGGTGGACGGCATCCCGCTGGTGGCAGATATGAGCTCGATGATCTGCTCCGAGCCGGTGGACGTCAGCAAGTACGGCGTCATCTACTTCGGCGTGCAGAAGAACATTGCCCCTGCCGGTATGGCTGTGGCCATCGTGCGTGACGACCTGCTGGGCAAGGCCGCCAAGGGCCTGACCCCCGACAAGATCCCCACGATGATGAACTACACGACCCTGCTGAACGCCGACAGCATGTACAACACCCCGCCGTGCTGGTGCATCTACATGACTGGCCTCGTCATGAACTACCTTGAGAACGAGATCGGCGGCCTGGAGAACATGCAGAAGCGCAACGCCGCCAAGGCCAAGGTGCTGTACGATTACCTCGACGGGCAGGACTTCTACAAGAATCCCGTCGAGAAAAAGTACCGCAGCATGATGAATGTGACCTTCACCAGCCCCGACGCCGACACCGACAAGGCGTTCTGTGCCGCGGCCAGCGAGGCAGGCTTCGTCAACCTGAAGGGGCACCGTCTGGTGGGCGGTATGCGTGCGTCCATCTACAACGCCATGCCTGCCGAGGGCATCGACAAGCTGGTCGACTTTATGGAGAAGTTCCGCAGGGAGCATTGAGCTGCTGCACAGTAGGGGCCGGGCGTGTCCGGCCCACGGCACTGTGGCAGCCACCCGTGAGAGGGTCACTGCGTAAGGCTGAGGGCCGGGCATGCCCGGCCCCTACGGCGCAAAATAAGGGGAACAGGGAGTAACGATATATGTATACCATCAAAACATTGAACGCCATTTCGCCGGTGGGTCTGGCCAAGCTGCCCGCCAACCAGTTTGAGATCGACAACGAGGCCGCTGCACCGCAGGGCATTCTGGTGCGCAGCGCCGATATGCACGATGCCCCGCTGCCCGACAGCCTGCTGGCCATCGCCCGTGCAGGTGCCGGTACGAACAACATTCCCGTGGAGGACTGCACGAACAAGGGCATCGTCGTGTTCAACACGCCGGGCGCCAACGCCAACGCCGTGGCCGAGCTCGTCGTCGGTGCGCTGGTCGCGGGCAGCCGCAATCTGGTGGACGCCGTGAACTGGGCGCAGACCCTCAAGGGCCGCGACACGATTGCCAAGGACGTGGAGAAGGGCAAAAAGGCCTTCGTCGGTCCCGAGCTGCGCGGTAAGACGCTGGGCGTCATCGGGTTGGGTGCCATCGGTGCGCGCGTGGCCAACGCCGCCGTCGCGCTGGGCATGGAGGTTTTGGGCTATGACCCGTATATTTCCATCGATGCTGCGTGGAGCCTGTCCCGCAGCGTGCAGCACTGTGTCACGCTGGGCGATATGTTGCCCCGCTGCGACTACCTGACCATCCATGTCCCCTACCTGCTTACGACCCGCCACACAATCAACGCCCAGACGCTGGCAATGTGCAAGGACGGCGTGCGCGTGCTGAACTTTGCCCGCGGTGAGCTGGTGGACAACGCCGCACTGCTCGACGCACTGAACAGCGGCAAGGTCGCGCAGTATTTCTGCGACTTCCCCACCGAGGAGCTGCTGGGCATCAAGGGCGTCTGCTGCACGCCGCATCTGGGTGCCAGCACGCCGGAAAGCGAGACGAACTGTGCCGTGATGGCCGCCGCCGAGCTGAGCGACTACCTGAAAAACGGCAACATCGCCCACAGCGTCAACCTGCCGGATGTCAGCCAGCCGCGTGTGGGAGGCCGCCGCATCTGCATCATCCACAAGAACGCTCCGGGCGCGATCTCGGCCATCACGGGCATTTTGACCGAAGCGCACCTGAACATTGAAAACATGGTGAACAAGGGCAAAAAGGATGTCGCCTATACCCTGCTGGACGTGACGGGCAACGTCACCGATGACCTCGCCGTCAAGCTGGGTGCGATTGAGCCCGCCATCCGCGTGCGCGTGCTGTAAAAGTATCAACTTTGCGAAATCTCCCCTGCTGAACCAATCAGCAGGGGCTTTTTTGTGGATGATAACCATGAAACAGAATGAATCGCTCGCGGAGACGCGGGCGGTTTTTGTTCTCTTTGCCCAAAAACCAAACAAAACGGAACAATCGCCCGAATACGGCTTTTTTTGCGGTGGGTTTTATGGTAGAATCAATGAGAACTCAAAAAATGCAGAGGGAGGCCGCAGCATGACCAACGCGCCGAAAACCGTATTAGCCATCCATGACCTGCCGGGCTTTGGCCGGGCGGCGCTGTCGGTCATCGTGCCGGTGCTCTCGACGCTGGGCGTGCAGACCGTGGCACTGCCTACGGCGGTGCTGTCCACCCACACGGGGGGCTTAGGAACCCCGGCTAAGCTGGCCAACCCCGGCTACGGCCCCGTGGCACTGGAACATTATCATCGGCTGGGCGTGAAATTTGACTGCATCTACTCGGGCTATCTGGCGGACGCCGCGCAGGCAAAGCTCGTCGAGCAGGCGTTTGAGCTGTGGCCCCGCGCGTTCAAGGTCGTGGACCCGGTGCTGGGCGACGGAGGGCGGCTGTACAGCGGCCTGGGAGCCGACATGGTGCCCGCTATGTATAGTCTGTGCAGCAAGGCGGATCTGATCGTTCCCAATGTGACCGAGGCCGCGCTGCTGCTGGGCGACCCGCTGCCCGGTGTGGGCAGTGCCGAGCAGGCCGCCGCACAGGCGGCCCGACTGACCCGTGTGGCGCCGCAGGTCGTTGTGACCGGCGTGACGGGCATCGGCGGCGGACGCTACATAGGCTGTGTGGGCGCGGCCCGCGGCGGCGAGGGCTATGCCGTAAAAACGCCGCTGCAGCCGCGGATGTTCCACGGCACGGGCGATATTTTTGCCGCCGTGCTCGTCGGGCGCATTTTGCGGGGCAACGTCCCCCAGGCTGCCGTACAGGCAGCTG
>ENA-OPBE01002798-OPBE01002798.1-human-gut-metagenome-genome-assembly--contig:-NODE-2798-length-12522-cov-1.691105_pt1 | contig 12522 bp, 6 predicted proteins | sample MGYA00241066_ERZ501448 | MGnify/ENA primary metagenome ERZ501448 (study PRJEB25962, sample SAMEA2042585) | human gut metagenome | biome: human gut; feature: human-associated habitat; material: faeces...
CGGCTGATGCTAAGGACAGCAGCCATTCTCCATGACTGTGGTAAATTTGTCAGTCTGGTTAATGGACCGCAGTGCTCCTATGACATTATTATTTCTTCAGAAATTATTGGATTGACTCATCTGGAGCGTGAAATTGTGGCGTCTACGGTACTTTATAATACACTACCGATAGACAGCTATGACAGACTGGCAGATAAGATGGATCATGACAGTTATCTTACCGTAGCCAAGCTTGCAGCTATCCTTAAGGTGGCAAATGCCATGGATAGAAGCCACAAGCAGAAATTTAAGAATGTAAAGACATCTGTTTCCGGAAGAAATCTGATTATTACCATAGAGACGGAAGATGATGTGACCTTGGAAAAGGGACTGTTTGAGTCCAAGGCGTCCTTCTTTGAAGAAGTATTCAGTATGAAACCGGTGATTAAAGTGAAAAAGGTCTATAGTTAGGAGAGTATGCGAATGGAAAAAATAAAAGAATATACGAATCCGGAATATTATGAAAACCGTGAGTTGAGCTGGATTAAATTTAATGGCAGAGTATTGAATGAAGCAAGAGACAAATCCATTCCGCTGCTGGAGCGGTTAAAATTTGTCAGCATTACTTCTTCAAATCTGGACGAATTTTTCATGGTACGTGTGGCTTCTTTAAAGGATATGGTACATGCGGGCTATAAGAAAACAGATATTGCCGGTATGACAGCGTCTGAACAGTTAGCAGCCATTAATCATGATACCAGGGAACTGGTAGAACTGCAGTATTCTACTTATAACCGTTCCCTGATTCCACTATTGAATGCAAGAGGAATCTATATTGTAGATGCCTATGAAGATTTGGAGGATTTTCAGGCAGAATATGTAGACCGTTATTTTGAAGAAAATATATATCCGGTACTGACACCGATGGCAGTGGATGCATCCAGACCATTTCCGTTGATTCGCAATAAGACATTAAACATTGTAGCTTTACTGGAAGAAAATCCGAAGAAGGATGACCTCCTTGGCAAAGCAGAAGAGAAGAAGCTAAAGGCAGAGGGTAAAAAGGGAGGAACCATTTATGAATATGCAACCGTTCAGGTGCCATCTGTATTACCAAGGCTGATTCCGATTCCATCCGTAAAGGAAGGCGAGAAATCCTTTATCCTGTTGGAGCAGATTATTGAGAAGAATATTTCCAAATTGTTCTTAGGTCATAAAGTGGTCTGTGCTTATCCGTATCGTATTATGCGTAATGCGGACCTTTCCTTTGATGAGGACGAAGCAGAGGATTTACTGAAAGAAATTGAAAAATCCTTAAAGAAACGGCAGTGGGGCGAAGTTATCCGGCTGGAAGTGGAATATGGCATTGATAAGCGTCTGCTGGCATTTTTAAAGGATGAACTTCGGGTAGAGTCAGAGGATGATATCTTTAAAATCAATGGACCGATTGATTTGACTTACCTGATGAAGATGTATGGACTGGAAGGCTGTGATGATTTACGTTACAAACCATATACTCCACAGCCGGTGCCACAGATCCAGCAGGGAGAGAGTATCTTTGATGCGATTAAAAAAGGTGATATTTTACTGCATCATCCATACCAGACCTTTGATCCGGTAGTCGAATTTATCCGTCAGGCAGCCAAAGATCCGGATGTACTGGCAATCAAACAGACACTTTACCGTGTCAGCGGCAATTCGCCGATTATTGCATCACTGGCACAGGCAGCAGAAAATGGCAAACAGGTATCTGTTCTGGTAGAATTAAAAGCCCGTTTCGATGAGGAAAATAACATTGTCTGGGCAAAAAAATTAGAGAAAGCAGGCTGCCATGTCATCTATGGTCTGGTGGGCTTAAAGACCCACAGCAAGATTGCACTGGTCGTAAGAAGAGAAGAAGAAGGCATCTGCCGTTATGTACATCTTGGAACCGGAAACTATAACGATTCCACTGCAAAGCTGTACACAGACTGTGGTATCTTTACCTGTTCGGAAGCAATCGGAGAAGATGCAACAGCAGTATTTAATATGTTATCCGGTTATTCTGAACCGCTGTCCTGGAACCGGCTGGTGGTAGCACCAATCTGGCTGCGGAAGCGTTTCTTGAAATTAATTGAGCGTGAAACAAAATACGCCAGGGCGGGAAAGACAGCCAAAATTGTTGCCAAGATGAATTCTCTTTGTGACCGTGATATTATTGCAGCTTTGTATGAAGCATCAGCAGCGGGAGTGCAGATTGATCTGGTTGTACGTGGAATCTGCTGCCTGAAGGTAGGCATTCCAAAGATCAGTGAAAATATCAGAGTGCGTTCCATTGTAGGAAATTTCTTGGAGCACAGCAGAATTTTCTATTTCTATAATGATGGACAGGATGAAATTTACATGGGAAGTGCTGACTGGATGCCACGTAACTTAGACCGCCGTGTAGAGATTATTTTCCCCGTAGAAAATGAAGAGTTAAAGCATAAAGTAATGCATATTCTGGATGTGGAACTGGCAGATAATACGAAAGCACATCTCCTTCAGAAGGATGGCACCTATGAAAAGGTTGACAAACGTGGAAAGGTGCTGGTGAATTCACAGCTGCAGTTCTGCAGGGAAGCAGAAGAAGCAGCACCAAAGCCTGCGGATGTGGTAAAAGACCGTATTTTTATTCCGGCAGAACCGGTAGAGGACTAAAGAAATCAGACACTTTTTCCGATATATATTATGAAACCATTGAAATAAAGCTCCAGGGAGGGGATTGTCGCATACGGATATGACGGTTATTTTAAGGTTCCGGTTGTTTTGCTCGTTCACGAGCAGGAAAGACAGCAGAATAGAGGGTATTCGGATGAATCCAGCCGGAAAAAATGTTCCGAAAATGAATTTGAACGAATCTTTCGAAATGCATTAGACGAGGTGAAAGACAAAAAATAGAAAGTATCTATAAAGAGGGACTGTTGTTTTACAGAAATTGTAAAATGACAGTCCCTCTTGGCGTACATGAGTAGTAAGCTATCTGCAATGCAGCGCATTTTTAATATCCGATAAAATATAATAAGGAATCGGCATATGTCTTGTTCCGTTTCCCATGGAAATATAAGGTTTGTTACTTCCGTGGAAGTCAGAGCCACCGGAAATAAGCAGATGATATTTTTGTGCAAGCTTCTTAATGTTTCGTTCATCGCCAAGCTGGTAGCTGGAATAGACGGCTTCAATACCATCTAAATGGCTTTCTTCTACCAGTGTCTGAACCAGAGCGTCCAATCGGTCTGCATTCATGCGATAGAGTACCGGATGAGCCAAAATGGCAAGACCACCGGCATGATGAATCAGGGAAATACCTTCCTGCGGAGTGATTTTAGGACGGTCTACATAATAAGGACAGTCATCCCCGATATATTTACTGAATACTGTATTCATATCTTTGGCAAGACCATGATTTACAAGGTATCTTGCAATATGTGCTCTTGTAATGACTGCATTCGGAAATTCTCTGATAAGACTGTCATAATCAATGGCAAGGTGTGCCTCCTGCTGCAGTTTATCAACCATCAGGCGGTTGCGGTCTGTGCGGGAAGAACGGAATGCATTTAATTTGTTATTAAATACTTTATCGTCCGGGTTAATATATAGCCCGACCATATGGATTTCACGGTCATCCAGTTCACAAGAGAGTTCAACACCGGCAATGACTTCCGGTGCATCCGGGGAGTTAAGCCGCAAGGTTTCTTCCTGTGCTTCTTTAATACCATCGATACAGTCGTGGTCAGTAAGGGCAAAGGCACATATCGAATGACGTATGGCTTCATGAACCAGCTCAGATGGGGTAAAAGTTCCGTCAGAGCAGGTTGAATGTATATGTAAATCAATAAATCCTGTTTCCATGGTATAATCCTTTCTAACAGCTCGAAATAATTATTTTTTAGAATTATTTATGAATATGATTATAAGAGTAATCTTTCGTTTTGACAATCCGGAAGAAATGAGAAAAATCTTTTGCGTATAAAAACAAAGTCCTATATACTGCAATTAGGAAAAATAATCTGCAGGGGGCAGGAAGCATGAAAAAAAATTTAGAAGTAAGTATGCTTGGAACATTTCGAATGCAATATGGAAATCATTCCTTTATCATAGACCGGAAATCAACGACAAAGACGAACCGGCTGCTTCAGATCATTCTGCATGCGGGTACAGAAGGGGTAACAAGGGAAGAACTGGTGGGAAGACTTTGGGAAAATGAGGAGGTTGCAAACCCATCCAACAGTTTCCGGGCAATTCTTTTCCGGGTGCGGAAACTGCTTAAGGAGCAGGGACTGCCGGAGAGCGATTATATTATAAGCCGAAAGGGAGTTTATTGCTGGACGCCGGAAATTCCGTATCATTGTGATTGCATTTCTTTTGAAGAGAAGGCAGAGCATGCATTGAAACAGGCGGAAGATTTTGGAAAAACAGAATTAGAGGAAGCAGTCAGGCTGTACCGTGGAGAATTTTTGCCGGCACTGGGAGCATCAGAATGGGTAATTTTCTGGGCAACGAAATACCGGAAATTATATATGTCCTGTGTAAAGAGACTGTGCGGAATTTACCGGGATGAGCAGGAGTATCAGAAATTATATGAGATAGCAGAAAAAGCAGCGGTTCTTTATCCACTGGATGATTGGCAGGTATACCAGATGGAGGCATTGATTGCCATGAAGCGTTCCAAAGAGGCGGTGGCATTATATCATAAGACAGAAGAAATGCTGCTGGCAGAGCTTGGCAGTGAGCCTTCAAAGTCTATGCTGGAACAATTAAAACGAATCAGCAGCTGTGTTACGGAGGATGCCACTCATATTCAGGCAATACAGGAGAAGTTGGAAGAAGAGAGAGAGGAAGGAGCATTTTACTGTTCGTATCCTGTTTTCATTGAAAATTACCGCTTTGCAAAACGGGTTTTGCAGCGTACGGGAAAGAGTGCGTGGCTTCTTATGAGCACCATTACCGATGGGAAGGGGTATGCTTCAGAAGGTGGTGTTCATTTCGAATACATCCGGGCAGAACTGGAGCAGGCATTGAAAAACTCCCTGCGCAGCGGTGACCTGTATACCAGGTACAGCACAAACCAGTATCTGATACTTTTAATAGGTATTGAAGAAGAAAATTGCGGACTTGTGATAGAAAGAATCAATGACAACATGGAACGGACGGCTGGAAAGAAATATGTGAAATATCATAAGGTATTGGTGAATGGAACAGACGAGTAGATACGAGGAGAAATACAATACAAACAGGAAGATTTAAGTACAATTCGGAAGAATAAAGAAAAAATAGAAAAATATAACGCTTTTTATAACACAGAGTAGGCTATGATTGGTTATACAATTCATAAATCAACAGGAAATGGATAAAATGAATAAAAGGAGAAAAAACATGAGAGTAGCCAAAATGTTGGGAAAAAGAATTACAGCTTTTGTAATGGCGGCATTGATGGTATTGTCCTTATCCGGAATAACCGGGATGACAGTAAAAGCTGCCGAAAAGAATAATACAATTACGATGCAGCTGCAGGATACGAAGAAAATCGAGTGTTCTGCATGGATTGCTTACGAAACCAAATGGAGTGTTACCAGTGGAAAAGATAAGGTAACATTAAAAAATACAAATAAGAAAGAGGTATCTGTAACTGCGGATAAGACAGGAACAGTTACCTTGAAGTGCAAGTATAAGAATTATCTCTTTCAATGGAAAACAGAAAAATATACCATTAAAATCAGTAAGAGAACTCCGGTATTTGAAGAGAGCATTTCAAATCTGACTTATAACGGAAAAGTCCAGACACTGAATGCAAAGAACTTTGTAAAGGATGGTCCAAAGAGTGGTATTGCTGGAACCTGTGACAAAGAGATTTTAAATGCAGGAACTTATACTTATACGATTACAACACCGGCAACAGATGTATATGAGGCAGGAAGCAGGACTTATACGGTAACTGTAAATAAGGCAGAGGCAGTAATTAAGGAAAAACCATCTGCAACAATCAATCATATGTCCGGAAAACTGAGAGAGTCCCATCTGAATGGCGGAATGGCAGTAGCGGTCAATGATGAGAACCAGGAACTGGAAGGCCATTTTGAGTGGCAGAGCCCGGATGAGACACTGTGGTTTAATACTACCGGAACTGCAATCTTTGAAGATGTAGACCATCATGTAGTATTTGTGCCGGAAGGAGATGCAGCAGAGAACTATAAAGAGACTGTATTTATTGTACCGGTAAGAACCTATTTAAAAGCATTGTATGCAAATCTTACAGCCAGTGATTTTGAATATAATGGCAGTAATGATGAGAAAAACTTAAGCTGTGATGCGAATGCATACAGCTGGGGAATTGAAAAAAATCCAAGCATTTCCATTACTTATACTTATTATGATGAGGCGGGAAACAAATTAAGCAAGGCACCGGTGGATGCAGGAACTTATACGGTAATTGCAACAGCCAGTGCAAAGAAATTTGAATCCGCAGACAGTAATGAAGCAACCTTTACTATCCGGCAGAAAACGTTGACGAATGAAATGGTAACTGCAAAGGATACTGAGTATACCGGAAACACAGTTGCAGTTGTGGTAAAGGATGGAGACAAAACATTAGTAGAAGGAAAAGATTATACTGTAATATACAGTGGAAGTAATCCAAATGCAGGAGAGACATCAGCAGCAATTACCGGAATCGGTAACTATAAAGGAACGGTAAATACAACCTATACCATTCTTCCGAAAGAAGTGGAAAATGACAGCGTGATTGCAACTGCAAAGGAAAAATATTATACCGGAAAAGCAGTAACACTCAGTGAAGAAGATGTAACTGTAACTTATAATGGGAAAGTATTAACAGCAGGAAACGATTATACTGTTGGTAATTACAAAGATAATGTAGAAGAGGGAACTGCGCTGGCAACCGTAACCTTTACCGGTAACTATAGTGGAACTGTAAATGTAAGCTTTGGAATCAGTAAGATTCGTGCAAAAGTATATGCCAAATATGGAAATGGAAAACTGCTGCTGTTAAGCGGAAACTGTATTTTAGACCCGGCTGTATTAGAAGAAGCAGCAGATTATGCAACCACAGAGGAAAGCGTAATCCGTGGATTCATCTTAGAGGATGAAAATGCAGGTGTAGTGACAACATATACAAAACTTTTCCGCAATATAGAGGGTTATAACGTATATGTAAAGGTAGCAGATACATTTACACAGAAGGCAGAGTTCTACATCCGGAAAGCAGGAACTGTCCGTCCGGAAGGAACAGTTGGTGATGCAACAGCAAATTATGATTATGTGGGAAGAGCAGCAGTTTCTTTAAATCAGCTGAAAGTGACAACGGATATGTCCGGTTTTACTGCACCAGTGTCTTTTGATGCAGAAAAGAATTATGATGGAAAGATGCCGGTAACCCTTGCATCTGTTTTAGATGCATATGCAGCAAACAGTGGCATTGCAGGGGATGATGCAAGATTCTACCGCATCGAATGGTACCGGATGATTAATCCGAATTCCTGGCATATTGATGGAGAAATTGTTGATAACAGTTATACCGTTACTTTTATGGTAGACGGAAATGTATATCAGGAAGTACGCGAAGTAAAGGGAACGGAAGTTTCTGTAACAGATCCTGTAAAGGCAGAGACAGAGACAACAACCTATGAATTTACCGGCTGGACTTTAGAAGATGGCAGTAAAGTAAATGTTGCAGATTTAAATGATAGTACCGTAGTGTATGCTTCTTTTGATGAAAAGGAGAAAGAAACTGAGCCGACTGAACCAGTTGGACCAACCGAACCAACCAAGCCAGCCGAATCAACCCAGCCGGCAGAATCAACGGAACCGGCACAGCCGGCAAATCCAACCCAGCCAGCATCATCAGAAACAGCGGTAACTCCGGCAGACAATAATACACAGCCGGAGACAGCAGCACAGACACCGGTAACCCCGGCACAGACCCCGGTTACACAGGCCCAGGTGGCACAGACACCAGTCAGACAGCAGCAGGCAGCACAACAGCCACAGGACGCAGAAGAACCGGTGGTTTTAGAAGATGAAGAGGTTCCGCTGGCGAATGTAACGGACGATAATGCAAAACAGGAAGTAACTGCATTAGAAGATGAAGCAGTTCCTCTGGCGGCAAATCCGGCGGGAGAAGATAACTGTATCATCCATTGGATTATGATGATTCTTACGATTGTATTTGCAGGATATAATGTAGTAAGGGCAGTACTTCGTCAGAAGAAAAATGCATAAAAGCAGGAGGCAGAAAGTATGAAGATAGTAGATGGAATCATTGCTGTTATATATGTAATTGCTATGGCAGTGCTGTTTTTCTTGAGAGACTGTGAGAAAGATCTTCCAATGGGAATTCTGGCACTGGCTGTTACCGCAGCTGCAGTAGCATGTATGGTTATCCAGAATAAAAAGCGTGATAGCAAAGCAGCAAGAGCTTAAAAAATAATATAAATAAGTATTGCAGGCAGGACGATAGAAAATGAAAATACATTTTGTCGTCCTGCTGTTTTTCGTTGCCAGCCATTTGAAGAAAGTTCCCGCTTGACATTATTTTAAAATTGAGTTATTGTATTAATTAAATAATACAATGATAATTGCAAAGAAGAAAAGGGAGATTAGGTATGGCAAAGAAAAAGAAGAAAATGGAGTTTGAAACAATGCAGGTAAAGCTGCCTCATGTAAAGGGGCTGTCCATTGTGCTTCCGGTTATTTATATTTTATGGGTGGCAGTGATGTATTATCTCCTGCTTCCGGCACTTAATATTCATTCCAGAGGTTTATGGCTGTTTGTATTAGGCGTTATATTATTCCCGTTAGGAATAATAGGTGCGTTGGTATCGGCAGCCAGGAAGGCGGAAGGTAAGTCCGCAGGAAAGCTGGAAAAGCCGGTAAACGGTATTTTTGCAGCAGTTGGAGTAATCGGAATTCTGTTCCTGATTCTTTTATTTTATGGCAGCAAAATGTTCCATGCACAGGCATATGCAGATATCCTGACCATCGAAGACAGTGATTTTAACAGCGATATCAATACAGCATCTTCTGTATCAAAGATTGCATTAATGGATACGGACAGTGCAGTGCTGCTGGGTAATCGTGAAATCGGAAGCCTTTCAGAAGTGGTGAGCCAGTATAATGTATCGGAAGACTACACACAGATTGATTATCAGGGGGCACCAACGAAAGTATCTGCATTAGAGTATGCCGGCTTCTTTAAATATATGGGAAATAAGGAAAATGGTGTTCCGGGTTATATAACTGTTGATCCGGTAGGGCAGAAGGCGCAGTATGTTCCGGTAAAGGAAGGAATGATTTATGTTCCGTCTGCTTACTTTGGCAAGGATTTAAGAAGGCATATCCGTATGAATTACCCGGATAAACTTTTCGGAAATCTTCATTTTGAAGTGGACGAAGATGGAAACCCATACTATATTGCCAGTGTATACAAATACACCATCGGTTTATTTGGTGGAGAAACCGTCGAGGGTGCAATCAGCTGTGACCCAATCAGCGGAGACTGTCAGTATTATGATGCATCAGAAGTGCCGAACTGGATGGATGATGTCTTTGACGGGGATCTTCTGGTGGAACAGTATAACTGGTATGGAGAATTATCTAATGGATTTATGAACAGCATCTTCGGCAAAAAAGGCTGTAAGAAATGTACGGAAACGGTAGTAGAGGATGAAGACGGAGATGAGGAATCTTACGAAGCAAACTTCGGTTATGTTGCCAAAGACGGGGATATCTGGATTTATACCGGAGTTACTTCCGTCAATGATGATGCCTCCAATATCGGGTTTATACTGGTAAATGAGCGGACTTCAGAAGCACATTATTACAGTATTGCAGGAGCAGATGAAAGCTCTGCAATGGCTGCTGCAGAAGGAGAAGTGCAGGAGAAAGGATACCGTGCATCTTTCCCGTCTTTGATTAATGTAGATGGTCAGCCGACTTATATTATGGTATTAAAAGATGCCAGCGGCATAGTGAAGCTTTATGGCATGGTAAATGTAGAATCTTATAATATGGTAACAACAGCAGCCAGTCTCGATGAGTGCTTTGCAAAGTATCGTAAGATGACAGGCAGTGATGGTACAGAAAACACTGGGAATCCGGAAGAGGCAGAAAATTCTTCCGGAGACAGCAACAGTACTGCAGGTAATGCACAGACAGCAGCCAAGGGAAAAATAATTCCGGAAGGTGAGACAGAGACAAGAAGTTTTGTAATCAGTGAAATACAGTATGTTGAGATTGCAGGAGAGACCTATGTTTATCTGGCAGGAGACGACGGTATGGTATACTGGCAGAAGTTTTCTGATAATGAACAATTGATTTTCCTGCATGAGGGAGATACCGTTACTGTAAATGGAATTATGGATAAAGATAATATTTACTGGATAGATACCATTGGAATCATGCAGTAGGAAGGCGAAGAAATGGAAGCAGCAATCCTTGTAGTAATTATGATTGCAGGATTTACTTATTCAGCAATTAAGACAAAAGAAAGTTGGAAGAACCGCTGCAAACGGACACTGAAAGAAAAATATGGAAAAGAACCTGAGAAAAAGGAATTCAAAAGAGAACTGATAAGAAATTATCTGGATACTGTGGATGGAACACAACAGGTGGATGAGGTCACATGGAATGACCTTAATATGGATGATGTGTACCAGAGAATCAACAACTGTGATTCCACCATGGGAGAAGAAATTTTATATGCAAAGCTTCATTATGCGAAGCAGACGAAGGATGAAGAGGAGCTTTTAGAAAAAAGAATAGCTTTTTGTGAAGCAGATGATGAAAAACGCTATCATCTGGAAGAAACTTTGTCAAAGCTTGGAAAGAGAGACGAGGCTTACTATATTCCATCCTTTATCCAGACAGTAGAGGATTTTGCAATTTCAAATCTCTGGGTTTATCAGATGCTCCGGATATTGCTGGTGGTAGTTGTTGTGGCGGCAGTCGTATTTCATAATATATATGCTCTGTCAGCTTTGGTGGTAGTATTTCTTGTGAATTTGTCGGTGTATATCTTTACGGTCCGGCTGAAGTTTGACCAGGAGATTCATATGATGGGAACGGCGGCATACCTGATTACGGTAGCACGAGAACTGGAGCAGGAATACCGGAAAGACAAAATTTGTGAGGAACTGGCACCGCTGCTTCCGGTATTTGACAAAATGGATAAGAAGGCATTTCTGCTAAATATCCAGAGTAGAAATGCCATGGGAGATGTGTTTGAAATGCTGCAGGATTTCCTGCTGGGAGTAACCCAGTGGCATATCCTTACTTATATGAAAGTATTGAATCAGTTTATGGATAACCAGGATGTTTATCTTAAGATTTACCGGGTGGTAGGAGAACTGGATGCAGCGATCAGCACAGGCTCTTTCCGAAAGAGTCTGCCTCTTGTGACAGTACCGGAATATGAGGAAACAAAGCAGCTTGAGATGGAAGAAATTTATCATCCGCTGCTTCATGGAGCAGTGACCAATTCTATGGAACTTCAGCATAACTGCATTATCACAGGCTCCAATGCTTCCGGTAAGTCAACCTTTATCAAGACCATAGCTGTCAATGTGATACTGGCACAGAGCATTCATACCTGCACCGCAAAAAGAATGCATCTGCCTCATGCAAAAATGATTACTTCCATGGCGGTAAGAGACGATATTTTATCCGGTGACAGTTATTTTATTAAAGAGATTAAATATTTGAAACGTATCCTGGATGCTTTGTCGGAGGATAAACTGGTTATCTGTGTTATTGATGAAATCTTAAGAGGAACCAATACCCAGGAGCGTATTGCAGCTTCAAAAGCAATCATGGAATATCTGGCACATCATAACTGCATTGCAATTGTGGCATCCCATGATAAGGAATTGACGGAGCTTGAAAAAATTGGTTATGACAATTATCATTTTTCCGAAGAGTTTGGAGAAGAGGATATTGTATTTGATTATAAATTGCAGAAGGGACCGGCGAATTCCCAGAATGCAATCCGCCTGCTTTCCTTTACCGGGTTCCCTGAAACGATTATTGAGAGGGCGGAAAATATCAGAAGCGAATATCGGTAAAAATAATGCTTGACGAACGAAATGACATATGGTACTATAAGCAAGTTGAAGAAAGTAGAGTATCCACTCTCACCTTAGCACAATCAAGTGACTAAGTGTTTATAATGAGTATGCAATGAGCGAATCATTTTGAAGTGGATAGTCTGTCTATCCACTTTTTTTGCGGAAATAAACGGAAAGTTGTCTGGCAAAGCTGTGGTGAATTTAATTTTGGAGGTGTACGACCATTAGCGAGTTAATGATCAATGAACAAATCAGAGATAAGGAAGTCCGCCTGATTGGCGCGGATGGTGAACAGTTAGGTATCATGTCAGCAAGAGAAGCATATAAGCTGGCACAGGAAGCAGAACTTGATTTAGTAAAGATTGCTCCTGGAGCAAAGCCACCTGTATGTAAGATTATCGATTACGGTAAATACAGATATGAGCTTGCAAGAAAAGAAAAAGAA
>ENA-OPBE01002805-OPBE01002805.1-human-gut-metagenome-genome-assembly--contig:-NODE-2805-length-12476-cov-2.849368_pt1 | contig 12476 bp, 9 predicted proteins | sample MGYA00241066_ERZ501448 | MGnify/ENA primary metagenome ERZ501448 (study PRJEB25962, sample SAMEA2042585) | human gut metagenome | biome: human gut; feature: human-associated habitat; material: faeces...
CAGATGTATAGCGAGATTTATGAAGATGCTGCATACAAAGATAATAAAACAGTATTTAGAGGATTAACTGTTACCTGCCCGATCTGCGGCCGTGAATTTGGCTGCAATAAAACATATCATGTCTATACTGCTTTGGTAGGAAGAAAACGGCAGTATTACTGCAGTTATTCCTGTTATAAACAAAGGCCTAATCCTAAAGAAAAGAGATGAAAGAGAAGTGAAAGAAGATGAATAAGAAAGTTTTAAGCAAAAAGGTAATGATATCGTTGCTGACAATGTCGTGTGTATATCTGGGGGGGGACATCTGCACTTCCGAAGGCAGAGGCGGCATTATATACACCTGGTGCAATATCTGATACTGAGGCTACAATTTCGGGGTGGGGACAGAATTTATTTGAAACTGGCGGTGTTTACACAGTAAATAATGGGAACAGCAATACGTTGAATGTAACTGCTGGCAGTACAGGTATTTTTAAAGTTGCTGCAGGAGAAACTGTAGTTTTTAACGGAAATCTTAATATCCATCAGAATGGGATCAGTTCTATTTATGCTTTTGGACAGCAGGTGAATACTGGTGGAAAATTAACAGTTAATGGTGATTTCTACTGGCTTAATGATACTCCGTATCATGCTAATGGTGCTCTGAGGGAGAATTTTAATGTTGCAGGTGAGGCTGATTTTAATGGTGATTTGACGATAATTCATGATAATGATCGCATTAATAATACGTCTCAAACTGCCTTTCAGGCCATTGATGGCGGTAAGGTAAATGTTGCAGGCGATGCCTATATTTACAATAGGGTTGGGAATTATATCAGCAGCGGCGCCAATGCTGTTTATGCCAAAAATGGCGGTATCATTAATTTTAATGGTGATACGACCAGGATTATGGCTGTGAGTAATGAGCCTGATGCAATAAGTGCCAAAAATGATACCAGTCATGCTTTTAGCAAAACGCAAGTCAATATTAATTCTAAAACTGTACAAGTACTTGGATCAATAGATATAGCCGGGTTTGGACAGGTCAACGCTGTTTTGTCGGGGAAAGATTCTTACTGGTATGGTGATGAGAAAAATGCCGGCTATGCATTTTTGCCAACGACAGGTGTTTTGAATGTAACATTGAAGGACGGCGCAGAGTGGGGATATTTTGGAGACAGCAGTCATTATTCCCAGGGGAAAGGCGTAACTGCCTTGACATTGGAAAGCGGTGGCATAGTCAATATGTATGACGATTTTCTGAAACAGAAATGGGCTTATTACGGTTTGGATACTGCCTATGCCGCAATCAGCAGTGTTAAGCATGATTATGTGTATATTGGCGATCTAAAAGGTCAGGACGGCATTTTCCAATTGAACTCCAGTGATAAAAGCCAGAGCGATATGATCTATATCAAAAATTCTACTGCCGGAGAAGGAACACATTCATTGCAGGCTTATGCCAATGATAATTTTGCCGGTGTCAGTGCTGACAATACTTTGCGTTTTGCGACAGTTGGAGCAGCTGCAGCAGATAAAATCAAATTTAAGGATACCGAAAACATCTACGGTGAAAGTTTGTGGGATTATAAAGTTTTGATCGGCAGCGAGGAGTATGATGTAACTGATCCTGAGAATGCTCTTTATAATGATAAAGCTTCTGCTAATAATGAAGTAAATGCTATTTTGGGCGCCGGGGCTAAAAACTGGTTTATCTATGGTTACGAAAAAACACCGACAGTCAATGCCCAGTCTTTGATGTCGGGCAGTGATGTATTATATGCGACCTGGGTCAATGGCAATAACACTCTGCGCAATCGTTTGGGCGAACTGGATTACCAGAATGATCATCAGGGCCTGTGGACCCGTATTTATGGGGGCAAGCTGAAGGGGGATAATTTCAGCAATAACTATCGCACCTATCAGATCGGCTATGACGCTGCTTTTGCAGATAAAAACGGCAAGCAGGATGGAGTCTGGTACGGCGGTGCGGCTTTTGAGTATACAACAGGCAATACCGCTTATACAGCCGGCAGCGGCGATATGGATATGGGAGCTGTGTCGGTATATGTCACTAAAAAAGGCAAATACGGCGACAATATAGATATCGTTCTGAAGCACGGACAAATGCAGGGAGAAATTGATACTTTCGGCAGAATAACTGACAGCGGTGACTTTGATACCAAAGGAACCAGCCTGAGCGTGGAATATAACAAACGGATGCAACAGGATAATGGTCTTTTTGTTGAGCCGCAGGCCCAGCTGACCCTGGGGCATATCAACAGTACCGATTATACGACAAAGAACGGTACTAAGGTAAGATATGATGATATTGACAGCGCTGTAGCCAGGTTGGGTTTAGCAGTGGGTAAAGATTTTGCCAAAGGCAATGTGTATCTTAAAGCATCGGCATTACATGAATTTGGCGGTAAGGGAGCCGTACATATGCGGGCGATAGATGGTGCGATACTGAGGGAAGCTAAAGATTACAGCGGAACATGGTTTGAGCTTGGTCTTGGCACTAACTGGCAGACTGGCAAGAACAGCCATGTTTATCTGGATGTAGAACGCAGTTTTGGCGGCGAGTTTGAAAAACAATGGCAGGTCAATGCCGGCATGAATTGGACTTTCTAAAGCGTTATATACTAATGATAGCGCAAAGCGTGTGCTGCTCATTTATTTCTAAAAGAAAGGTGGAATTAATAGTGAATAAAAAAAATATATTGGCAGTATTGATGATAATAGCAGTTTTGATTATGGCAGGCTGTGGCGGCAGCAGTATCGGTGGCAACATTATTAAAGACGATGGTTCTTTGGTTAAGATCATGGATGAATTTAAAAATCTGGATGAACTAAAAGGTAAAGAAATAATGGTCTTCCAGGATGTTAATATGTATACCGGCGAAACAGGAAACAGAGTTGTTATCAATATTTTAAAACCGGGTACTGATGATGAAGTGGATAACTATGAATATCGCGGCGGGTGGAGTAAGGCAAGGCCCGTACAGCTTTCAGGCAGTGGTAAGGCGATTGACAACTGTATTCCTTTAGCTAAACTGGATTTTGCCAAGATTCCCCAAGTTTATAAAAGCATGGAAGCAAAAGTAAAAGATATTGAAGGTGCCAAAATAGATGATTATATGAGCTTTAGATTTTGGCAGGGTAATTGGGATATTTCTGCATCGGCAGAAAGCCCGAGAGCCAAATATTTTGCTGATTTTGACTTAGACGGAAATTTGAAAAAATTTAAGAAAAACTAAGCCATTTCAATCTTAGGATTGCTTTCATGGTGATAAAAATGCTATACTGACATAGTATTTTTGAAAATTAATAAACTAAGGGGATGATTATTGATGCGTTATGAAATCATGCAGCCGGGTGCTTTTGCCTTTTTAAAGGTACAGCTGGAAGCAGGCGAGAGTATTAAAGCGGAATCTGATGCTATGATGGCGATGTCAGGTAATATCAAAGTTGAAGGTAAAATGGAGGGCGGGATGCTGGGCGGCCTGGCACGTAAATTTTTAAGCGGCGAAAGCTTGTTTTTTCAGCATCTGACAGCACATGGGCAAGCTGGGGAGGCTGTTTTAGCCCCGCCGATACCGGGCGATGTTTCGGCCTATGAGTTGACAGGTAATACCTTATGTATCACTTCGGGCGGTTTTTTAGCGGCGGAAGAGAGTGTAAAAATAGAGACTAAGATGCAGAATCTGGGTAAAGGTCTTTTTTCCGGCGCCGGGTTATTTGTAGTTAAAGCTTCAGGTACGGGAATTTTATTCTTCAATTCGTTCGGGGCTATCTATCCGTTAGAACTGCAGGCGGGCGAAGAAATGGTTGTTGATACAGGCCATTTGGTAGCCTGGGATGCTGATATGAAATATAGTGTCACTAAAGCCAGCTCTGGCATTATGTCCAGTCTGACTTCCGGCGAGATGCTGGTATGTAAGTTTACCGGGCCCGGTAAGGTGTATACTCAAAGCCGTAATCCAAGCAGCTTTGGCTGCTGGGTCGGTGGTATTATTCCGTCACAGGGCTAAAATTAAAATAAAAGTATTTAGTTATAATATAAGCACAGATTTTTTATCTGTGCTTTTTGTTATGGAAAAACAGAAAACGGCTTGACGATAATTTTCAGAAAACTTATAATAGATACAGAATATATTATTAGATAATAATTATTGAAAAATGGAGGTTGAGGAGAAATGGCAAAATATAAATGCAGTGTCTGTGGTTATATTTATGACGAAGAAAAAGAGGGGAAGCCACTGCTTGACAGTAAATGCCCGGTCTGTGGAATGACGATGGTATTGATGGAGGAAAACGACAGCGAAGCTGCTGCTTCTACTGCTCTGGAAGCCGCTGCAGCTCCGGAGGAGCTGGCTTATGATCCGGCATACGCCCGTTGTGACGCCAGTTGCCGTCATATGGACGATATCCATGAAATGGCTGTAACAGGTAAGTCGATCATCGGTGCTATGGGTACGCCGATGCCGATGCCTGGCTGGGACGATATCCTGCTGCTGGGCAATCAGCTGAATCCGCCGCCGCTCAATGATCATGACGTGGTCGATACGACGACTGTGATTGGTAAAAATGCCAAAAAGCCGTTGATTTTGACTAATCCGATTTTTGTTTCACATATGTCTTTCGGAGCTTTGTCAAAAGAGACTAAAGTGGCTTTAGCCAAGGGCAGCGCTTTAGCAGGTGCGGCGATGTGCAGTGGTGAAGGCGGTCTTCTGCCGGAAGAAATGGCAGCGGCGCATAAATATATTTTTGAATATATCCCCAATTTATACAGTGTGACACGGGAAAATCTGCGTAATGCCGATGCGATCGAGATCAAGATCGGCCAGGGTACGAAGCCCGGTATGGGAGGACATCTTCCCGGCAGCAAAGTGACACCGGAAATCGCGGCGATCAGGAATAAACCTTTGGGTGAAGATGTTATCAGCCCGTCCAAGTTTCCTGATATCAATACGAAAGAGGATTTGAAAGCATTGGTGACGAGTCTGCGCGAGGAATCTGACGGCAGGCCTATAGGTATCAAGATCGCAGCCGGTAAGCTGGAACGTGATTTGGAGTTCTGCGTTTTTGCAGAGCCTGATTTTATTACGATCGACGGACGCGGCGGCGCTACAGGCGCCAGCCCGAAGCTGGTTCGTGATGCGACCAGTGTTCCGACCGTTTATGCTTTGTATCGTGCCCGTAAGTATCTTGATGCTGTGGGAGCTAATGATATTGCGCTGGTGATCACCGGCGGGCTGCGGGTATCGTCTGATTTCGCCAAGGCTTTGGCTATGGGTGCGGATGCTGTGGCAGTAGCATCGGCTGCTTTGATTGCGGCAGCCTGCCAGCAGTATCGTATCTGTGGTACGGGTAAATGTCCTGTAGGCATCGCTACGCAGGATCAGGAGTTGCGATCCAGATTTAAGATCGAAGCATCGGCACAAAGGGTAGCAAACTTTTTGAACTGTTCCCTGGCAGAGCTGAAAACATATGCCCGCATCACTGGTCATAAGAATCTGCATGATTTGAATGCAGGTGATTTGTGTACGATCAATCGTGAGATTTCTGATTATACTAATATTCCTCATGCCTGATATTTAAGAAAATTATGAAAGAACCCCGTATGCTTTTGCATACAGGGTTCTTTTTTTATATAAGGTGGTATCAGGAGCGAATAAAATTGGCTGGATATGATGAGATCATGTCGTCAGTGTTGTATATAGAAAGCAGAATTTTAAAAAGTTCACTTTAAATTTGAATATATTTCCCAATAAGTTTTCTTTTGGGATAAAGTAAATATATTAAGTATAAATTATATCTTGTCAGAACAAAAGTTATATGTTAAGATAATTTACGGAAATTATTTTAAAGAATAATATTAAAATATTTTTAAACATTTTGTTAAGTTAAAACATTTTGAATAAAATAATTACTCTGAATGCTGAAAATGCAAAGAAGTGATAAATATCAGCGTTTGTTGAATTTAAGATCTGAAAGGAGATGTTAAAATGAGTGAATTTACTGAGCTGAATTTTAGAGAAAATCATGCGTATAAATATTTTGATATTTACAGCGCTGCTGAAAATCTTGGTTCTGAGTATTTTAAGAATGAAAGCGAGGTCTTTTATGAAGTTAAAAAAGAAAAATTTTGGCTTGGCAGCATTGATTTTAATGTCTCTTTCAGGTTCTGTATATGCTGAGGCACCGCTTACTGACAGTACAGTTATTAACGGTGATACAACTATCAATGTAGATACCGGGGCTAATAGCGGTATAAATTTGAGTGGTAACAAGGAGATAAGTTTGGCGGCATCTGCTTCTGATGCTGCTGTAACCATAAAGGTCAACGGGCAAAAGTCTGTTGGCGACGTAAGGTATGGCATTAGGGTCAGCAATGGCGCTAAAATAAATTTAAGTGATTTGAATATTGTAAGTGAAGATAAAACCGGAGACGTAAATGGTATTTATGCCAGTGCCTCAGAAATAAATATCAATAATTTAAACGTTGATGTTAATGGGAACAGTATTTATGGCGTTAATATTTATAACGGTTCTCAGATGAATGTTGCCGGAAATATGACAATTGCTGTGAAAGGAGATACAGTCCCATCTTCAGGTATCAGGGGGGTTACAGTAAATTCGGCCAGCGGCGTGTTGAACGTACAGGGAGATTTAATTATTAAGGCTGAAAGTGATCAAAGAGGTTATGGTATTTACAATACCAGCGGTGGAAAGCTGAACGTTGCGCAAAATACTTATATAACTACTATTGGTGAGACTGGACACGCGATATTTTCTGCATCTAACAACGATGCGGGGAAAATAGGTTTGAGCGGTAATTTAAATATTGACAGTTATGGTGATAAAAGCTATGGTATACGCGTTATCGGCGGAACTGTTGATGTGCAAAAGAATACGGTCATAAATATGTATGGTAACAATACTTCTGGAATACATACATCTAAAGATGGCAATGGCCTTGTTGAAGGCGTGATCGATTTACATGGTGATACCATCATAAAGGCGGAGGGAAATGGCAATAAAGGCATTTATGCTTCTACCGGTCTGATCACTATGGATGGTAAAGGTTATTTGCAGATGGACGGAAATAAATCCTATGGTATTTATGTCGATAACGGAGGTAAGGTTATCCTTAACGGCGGTGTAAGTATTGATGCCCAAAAAGAGGGGAATCAAGGAATTTATATCTATGGCAGCGGTAATGTAGAGCTGCATGATTCTGTTGATATCTTTACCGGCAGTGATGCTGCAGCTAATGCGATCAATATTAACGGCAAGGGCAGTACTGCTGAAAATAAAGCACAGGTCAACGGAACTGCGCAGTTCAATATGCTGGGCAATATAAAGGTTTCTAATGGTGGTAGCATTGATTTGGAGATGACGGAAGGGTCTTTTTGGCAGGGTGCAGCTGGTATTGATGCCGGCAATGGCTCTACCAGCTCGCTGAGTTTTGGTAATAATGCCGTTTGGAAGCTGACTGGCAATTCAGAAGTGACTGATTTGACACTGGATGGAGCTTGGCTTGATATGACGGCAGATGGTAATGCTTTCAGTACTTTAAAGACCGAGTCTTTAAACGGCAGTGGTGGCACGATCATACTTGATGTTGATGGTACGGCAGTTGATCAAGCAGATAAGCTGTATGTTACAGATACTTTTACAGGTACACAGGCTTTAAAGCTGCACGAGATCAACGGACGTGATAATGATCCAACTTTAGGCAAGGATGCTTTGGGTACAATTTTGGCCAGTGTTAATATAAATAACGGAACTTTTACTGCTGTCGATGGTGAAGGCAGTCTGTTCTGGCAGCGCTATGAGCTGGGGCAGCAGGCAAGTAATACCGGCGGTTATACGACCGACTGGTATTTGAAAGAGATCGAGAATATTTCTCCGGCTGAAAGGCCGACAACTACGGTAGAAAGTGTTTTGGCGGCCGGCGCGTTGAATTATTATACATGGCGGAGTGAAAACGATAAACTGATGCAGCGTATGGGCGAATTGCGCCATAATGGTGACGATGCCAAAGGCGTTTGGTTCAGGGTGAAAACGGCAGTAAGATCGGCCGTTCTGGAAGCTGGGGTTTTGAAAATAAATATACTGCTTATGAGCTTGGTTATGATGAGGTTATAAAACGAACAGATGATTTTGTGCGTTACAACGGTGTGGCATTGAATTATACTGATGGCAGCAGCAGTTACCGCAGTGGTAATGGTGGGAATGATGCAAAAGCGATCAGTTTTTATGGTACACAGATCGGCAGTAAGGGGCATTATCTGGATGTGCTTTTTAAGATAAGCCGGCTTGCTAATGATTTTACTGTATATGACAGCAATGCCAACAAGATAACTGGTGAGCTTGACAATGTAGGTGTGGCAGTGAGTGCTGAATACGGGCGTAAAAATGTATTGAGCAGGGGCTGGTATATTGAACCGCAGGCGCAGCTGACTTTAGGATATTTGGGTGGCGACAGTTACCAGACCAGCAATGGCATAACTGTACAGCAAGGTGGTATCAACAGTGCTGTGGGGCGTGTAGGTTTTAATTTAGGCAGGGAGATCGGAAATCAGGTCAATATTTATGTCAAGGCTAATCTTTTGCACGAATTTGGCGGAGGATATGATGTGACGATGGCTGACAGCGGTGGAAACCGCTTTAAGGCTGCTGATGCTTTTAACGATACCTGGTTTGAATATGGTATTGGCGCTGCATTAAAAACGGGCAGCAACAGTCATATTTATATTGATGTGGAACGCAGCAGCGGCAGTGACTTTAAGAAAGACTGGCAATGGAATGCCGGCGCACGCTGGACATTTTAGAAAATCGTTGTAAAGAAAATAATAGAGAGCGTATATCCTGTAGTGGATATACGCTCTTTGTTTTTGGCATCAATGCTGAAATTTATAATATGAACTTTTTGCAAACTTTAACTGTAAATGCTTGACTTAAAGTTGACTCTAGCCTGTAAAATCGAATTAAAGGCAAAGGCGTTATGGTAAAATACCAAACGCTGCTTTGGGTAAAATAAAAGATGAGGAGGTATAGTATGAAAAAAATTGTTGTGGTGCTGATGTCGATGCTGGCAATGCTGGTGGCGGCTTGCGGCGGCAGTAATGCCGAAGCTATTTCTACTGATAATGGAGGGAAAATTATGCAGAGTGAAAATAAAACTAACAGCAGTAAGGCTTTGGTCGTGTATTATTCGCGGTCAGGTAATACCGAGGCTCTTGCCAGAATGATCGGTAATGAAACAGGTGCGGATATGTTCAGGGTGACTACTGTCACGCCATATCCTGAAGTATACCGTGAAACAACTGAGCTTGCCAGAGCCGAACGTGATAATAACGCGCGTCCTGCAATTAACGGACGTGTAGAAAATATGGCGGATTACGATGTCGTTTATATCGGCGTGCCTAACTGGTGGAGCACGATGCCGATGCCGATGTTCACTTTTTTAGAGCAGTATGATTTGTCCGGCAAAACTATCGTGCCGTTCGTTACTCATGGCGGCGGTGGCGTAGCTAATTGTGTCAGCGATTTAAAGAAAGCTGTTCCTGGCGCAACAGTGCTGGATGCATTGGTAGTCAGCGGCGGCAGCGCGCAAAATGCCCAGAGCGATGTCAGCGCCTGGCTGAAACGCTTGGGTTTAGTAAAATAAAATATCATTTCCTGACAGTAAAAAACAGAGAGTGCTTTTTGAGCCCTCTCTGTTTTGTTATATCCATATTTAAATATATTCTTTTTTCAGATATTCTAAAAATTTTTCAGAGGCTTTGGAAAAGGTTTGATATTTTTTCCAGACAATATCAAGCCCAACTTCAAGTGTTGGTTCTAATGGGCGAAAGCAAAGCGGGCTGTCGTCATATGATTTGATGATTCTGTCGATGCTTAATGCATAGCCGACCCCTTCTTCTACCATAAGGGAAGCGTTATATAAAAGATTATAGGTAGCGACGATATTCAGATTGTCGTAATTTCCTCCCATCCAGCCGGCTATCTCATTTTTGACCATGGCCTGGTTGGAAATAATTAGCGGCAGGCCCAGCAAATCATGAGGCTTGATAGTTTTATTTTCAGCTAAAGGGCTGGCTTTGGTCATCCATAAACCCCAGATATCAGTGATCGGTAATTTTATAAAATCGTATTTCTTAAGGTCAGCCGGCTCGATAAACAAGCCAAAATCAAGCAGTCCGCTGTCCAGACGTTCGGAAACGTCTTCGGCTTGGCCGCTGAAGATATGAAAATGTATATGGTCATATTCTTGGCGTATTTTACTGATTATTTTAGCCAGCATCCGCATACCTTCAGTTTCTGCACAGCCAATATAAATATCACCTGTAATGTTTTCAGCAGAGGCGTTGATTTCAGCTTTGGTTTTTTCCATTAGAGCAACGATTTCTTCTGCTCTTTTGCGCAGGATCATACCATCTTCTGTCAGCGTTATTTTGCGGTTCCCGCGGATAAAAAGCTGTTTGCCAAGCTCTGCTTCCAGTTCTTTGAGCTGCCTTGAAAGCGGTGGCTGTGTCATATGTAAAAATTCGGCTGCACCGCTGATACTTTCTTCGCGGGCTACGGCAAGGAAATACTGCAGGGTTCTGATATCCATAAAATTTCACCTCCGATATAAGTATTATAATAGTTTTTGATATACCTTTAAAGTATGGCAAAGTATTTAATATATGTATTTGATATTCTTGGATTCTGTTTTTATAATTAAGACAAAGGAGCCGGGTAAGCAGAATTATCAGTGAAGCTGAAAGGCTCTGTTTTGAAACTTATTGTAAATGGATCAATGATTTTAAGGAGTTGAGAAGTATGAAAAAGAAAGTTTTGGCTGACCGTTATTTGAAAATGTTTAAGAGTATCGCTTTAGGGGTGATTTTATCGACGGCTGGTACAAGCGCTGTGTTTGCTGCCGACAGGCCTGCTGATGCTGATAATTTTTACAGGAGTGATAAGGTGGAGGTCCAGAAAGTCACTTTTAAAAATCAGTACAAGATGAATATTGCCGGTAATTTGTATCTGCCGAAAGATATGGACAAAAGTAAAAAACATGCTGCTATCATAGTAGGGCATCCGATGGGGGCAGTAAAAGAGCAAAGCGCTGATCTTTACGCTGTTAAGATGGCAGAACGCGGTTTTGTAACTATGTCTGTCGATCTGGCATTTTGGGGCGGCAGTGACGGCCAGCCACGCAATGCCGTTGCGCCTGAGCTTTATGCTGAAACCTTCAGCGCGGCGGTAGATTACCTGGGTACAGGGCCTTTTGCCGATAGAGAAAAGATTGGCGCGATCGGGATCTGCGGCAGCGGCAGTTTTGCTATCAGCGCCGCTAAAATCGATCCCCGCCTGAAAGCCGTTGCAACTATTAGTATGTATGATATGGGTGCAGCTAACCGCAATGGACTTAATCATTCTCTGACGCTTGCACAAAGAAAACAGATCATTGCTGATGCGGCGGAGCAGCGTTATGTGGAATTCCAGGGTGGCGCAACTAAATACACAAGCGGGACCGTACATGAGATCACGGAAAAGTCCAATCATATTGAACGCGAATTCTATGATTTTTACCGTACGCCAAGAGGAGAATTTACTCCTGCAGGTTCTTCGCCGCTTTTAACGACACATCCGACGCTTTCCAGTAATACTAAATTTATGAATTTTTATCCCTTCAATGATATTGAAACAATTTCTCCGCGTCCGCTGCTCTTTATTACCGGTGATCAGGCACATTCCAAAGAGTTTAGCGAAGATGCATATAAACGTGCGGCTGAACCGAAAGAACTGTATTATGTTGCCGGTGCAGGCCACGTAGATCTTTATGACAGGGTAGAGCTTATTCCGTTTGATAAGCTCGAAAGCTTCTTCAAGGCTAATTTAAAATAATTTACTGCTGCAAAAGCTGCAGATCTGATTTGCTGAAAGTTTTGTTTTTGTGGATTCTCGGGATGCTGGGGGTCCACATTTTTGTTAACAGGAGAGGTTATGAAAGAAAAAAATAATTTGCTGATCTTTATTTTGACGATAGGTGTTTTTGGTATCATCAATACAGAAATGGGTGTGCTGGGTATTTTGCCGCTTCTGGCAGAAAAATTTAGTATCAGTATCGCACAGGCCGGTTTGCTGGTCAGTTTGTTTGCTTTGGCAGTGGCTGCAGCCGGTCCGGTGATGCCGCTGCTTTTTGCGGGCATCGACAGGAAGCGGGTGATGCTTCTGGTATTGAGCGTATTTGTTTTGGGTAATCTTATTTCTGTCTTTACTGATAATTTCGCAGTTATGCTGCTGGCAAGAGTTGTGCCGGCGATTTTCCATCCGGTTTATTGTTCGCTTGCTTTTTCTGTTGCGGCTGCTTCAGTCAGCCCGGAAGCAGCTCCCCGGGCTGTTGCTAAGGTCATTGTGGGGGTATCGGCCGGGATGGTATTGGGAGTACCGGTCAGCAGCTTTATTGCCGGCAGTTTTTCGTTAACGGCTGG
>ENA-OPBE01002818-OPBE01002818.1-human-gut-metagenome-genome-assembly--contig:-NODE-2818-length-12444-cov-7.737751_pt1 | contig 12444 bp, 8 predicted proteins | sample MGYA00241066_ERZ501448 | MGnify/ENA primary metagenome ERZ501448 (study PRJEB25962, sample SAMEA2042585) | human gut metagenome | biome: human gut; feature: human-associated habitat; material: faeces...
TTGGGTAAATAATACAGATTCCTAAAAAAGAAAGCTCCAGTCATTTCGACTGGAGTCTTTCTTTTTTTACTCTAAATAAAATGTCACTAATTAAACTCTTTTATGGCATTGAATTTCTTATTATTTATCAGAAAATCTGCCAGATTGTTTATACCCTTATAATATTACATCGAAACAAAGCTAAATGTGTTCTTTTACTACAAGCTCTTTTGGATCAATGCATGGTACCTTTGAATTCTGAAAATCTTTTGGATTTCTAGAAACAATATAATCTGCTCCAAACGATAACGCACATTCCATTTGAAGGCAATCTTCAAAATCTGAGAATTCTTTATTTAAAAGCGCTCTTTCAATCTTACGTTTATCAATGCTTTCCACCTCAAACAAAGTACACAAACTTTTTAATAAAATTCTTCTTTCTTCGGGGGCATATACTTTTCTAAGAATAAAGAACATATTGGATATAGAATGTGCTGCAATACACCCTTTTATTGTGCCATCTTTACAGGCTTTAACTACACATCGTGCGGCTTCACCATAAGGTTCACGATCCAATATATAATCTAACAGAATATTTGTATCAACTAAGATTCTCATACTTGCCCTCCCTATATTCTGCCAATTCCTTATCATAATCTAAATCTGAAAATTTTTTCCGTAATTTTTCCAAACTTTCAAAGGCAAGATCTTTCGCTTCTTGATTTTCATCTTTATAAAGCCCCCTTACGCCTTTCATAATCTGTATCATAAAAATCAATTTATCCTCTGGCATCTGTTCTAATAATTCGATTGCATCCTGTCTAAGTCTTGTCATATAACTCACTCCTTCATACAATTAAATAAATATCATACATCTGGTAAAAATTTTTATAACGTTGAATTTGCTTACTAACAATATACCATATGCCTAATGATGTTTCCATGAAAGGAATTATAAAAAATATTAAAAATTTGAAAAGTACTATATTTTCTCTAAATCTTCAACCAAAATTTCCATATAACTATAAAAAGATTATTTACTAAAAGAAAAAATATAGTTATAAGTCTATTTCTCTTATATATATTCCGATATAATTTTGTCCTAAAAATAAATTTTTAATCAATCCACAACCTGTACACCACCCAAAGGGGAACTATAATCATGACAAAGATTAAAAACACAAAGAAGGGCATGGCAAAAAAGACATTAAGTATGTCACTTGTTGTTGCAATGCTTGCTACTTCTAATGTGCCGGTATGGGCTGCTGAGTTCAGTGATGGTACAGACGTTGCTGTAACATCCGATGCAGAAGCTTCGGTAGTTACAGAAACTCCAGCAGATGATACTGCTGATGCATTTTCAGCTGAAGAAGAAGCTCCTGTTGTTACAGATGAAACAGCAGATGCTGCTACAGAAGTTGTTGAAAAAGGTGATTTAATTCTTGACAACGTTACTGTTTCTAAAAGCCAGACTTTCGGATTAAACAAGAAGGTAGCTGTAACAGGAACCATTAAATATAAAGATGGTAACGATATTAAAGTATTAGATGATTATTATTTTGGATGGAGAGTAAAAGGCACAAACAATGCAATTTTTACTGACCATATAGCTAATGATAATACAACTGATAAGATGTCCTTCTATCCGGATTTTGTAGGCGGCGCAACTTATAAGAAAAAAACTACAGCGTCTGATGCTAACGATTGGTTTGAATCCGCTGCCAAAGACGTTGACTGGAGCCAGTATGCAGGAAAGACACTGGAATTATATGTATATAATAACGAAGCAGATGATAACATCAAGATCGATCCAACAGTTATCGGCGAGACTACAATTGAGAAATGCCCTATTGAAGGTACACTGGTATTAGATAAAGATAATACAACCAACAAACTTGAATATAATGGAAAAGATTTCTATTATACTAATGCAGACAAAAAGACTGACCCAAGTAATAACGCAGTAAGATTGACATCAAATACTACTGCTGCTGCTCTTACAAATGTAAAAGGTGACACTACTCCAGGAAAAAGTGGTGCGATATGGAATGCAGAAACTGTATTAAAATACTTTGATGTATCTGCAAGTAAAACTGCAAAAAATGCTGGTGAGAAATTAACTGTAACAGCAACAGCTAAAGAAAATGCTCCATATATTGGTACTGTAACAACTGTTGAACCACTTAAAGTAGAGCCAAAATCAATTGATACCAGCAAAGATTTAGTTGCAACTGTTGATGCAGGAGTTACTTATCCATATGCCGGCAAAAATGTTAATGTAGACTTAACAAAAGTACATTTAAAAGAATCTGATGATTTATCTGGAGCAGATTTATCTTCAGCTATCGAGAGTGCAACAACTGTAGGTTATGGTATAGGTGCTCGTCAGGTTGCTCTTACAATTAAAAAAGATGCTTTAAAGAACTTTAGCTTTAAAACCCCAAATGAAAAAACTTTTGTGTTAAAAACATCTGATGCAAGTGATGCAAATAAAGTTGCTATTACACAGCGTGATTTAGAAAATGACTGCACTATTTCTATTAAACATGATGGAAAAGTATTAGATAAGACTACTGTTGCTGATTTTGTAAAAGACTATCTTGAGATCAAGGATAAAGACGGTACTTCATTAAAAGCTACAACAACAACTTCTGGCTCAACTACAACCGAACAAGCAGGTACAGGATTACTCAAAGATAATGACTATGTTGTTACTGTTTATGATAAAGACGGAAAAGTTATAACAGGTGCATTCACTGGTATCGGTAAAGCTTACACGATTTCTGTTACAGCTCAGAAAAATACTGCTAATCCTGCTGCGCAGACTTGCATACGTGGACAGGAATTAACTGTTTCTGTTACAGATAATATTGTCGGAAAAGTTTCCTATACTAATCAGGCAAATTATAAACCAGCTTATACAGGAGAAGCAATCAAACCAAGCAAAGCTGATTTAGGTGCTTTGGAAATTACTGGATTAGATGGAAGAAAAGTTGAATTCCAGTCTGATCAGTGGGAGTTTACAGGCAACTACACTAATAATATAAATGCAACAACCTATAACAAAGATGGTTCTATTAAAGCTCAGGCATATGCTGAAGTTAAGATTTTAGGAAACAACAGTTATACAGGACAGACAATACAGGTTCCATTTGAGATTCTGCCATTAACTGTTACCGAATCTTCTGTTACAGTACCGAAAACTGTTACTTATAATAAAGGCTATGGTGAAGCTAAAGATTATAATGTACAGTTAGTAGTAACAGCAAAAGATGCAACCGGAAAGATTGTTAAAGGCTTAAGTGCTGACGATTACACTGTAAAATATGAATACCTTGATAATAATGCTGCATCAGCTACACATCCAACATCACCTAGTACTGAAGGAACCAATGAACTTCACGACTATATCAAAGCAACTATTACTGTCAAGAATCCTAACTTTGCTGGTGCAAAGGGACAAGTTGTTAAAATCCCTATGACTACAAAGGAAAAATGGTCAGAGATCGTTGAAAAAGCTATTACCAGTGATATGATCAAGATCAATCCATCCAGCTATGTATATACCGGCGGTAATATTACTCCTACATATACAGTACTCGATGGAGCAATCGCTCTGTATGATAAAGCTGAATATGATGACAAAGGTGAGTATGAGCAGGTAAGCATTACAAACAATAAAGAAGTTGGAACCGGTACAGTAACTGTAAAAGGTGTTGCTGGAAAATATTCCGGAACTGCATCTGCTAACTTTACAATCACACCTGCAAATACATCAGATGTAAAAGTTACATTTACAGATGTCAGTGAATGCCAGTACACCGGAAGACAGGTCAGACCGCGTACATTCAAAGCTACATTAAATGGCAATGATGTCACCAACCAGTTTGAGATTGTAAGCTACGGTGAAAATGTTTCCGGAAAAGGAACTGTTGTATTAAAACCGGTTGATGGAAATAAGAATTTCACAGGCTCCAACATTACAGTAGACTTTAACATCATCAAAGAATATGTAAAAGCAGACTTAAATGTATTTAATTCCAATGGTGTAAATGTTACTGTAGCTAATTCAGCATCTAATGTAAAGGGCTATAAAGTAACTAATGAAAAAGCAACAAACTATTCCGGAGATTCCTTTGACTTTGATGGAACCGCTAAGACATTTGCAAGTGAAGTACTGAAAAATATTTCCAAGACAGATGCCAATGGTAGCACAACAGCAGTTTCAAAAGCAAAAGAGTCTGATTTCGAAATTAAATATGTAGATAATATTTCTGGTAAAAATACAGGAATGAAAGACAGCAGTAAGAATAGTTATAATATTGCATATGTATATGTTGTTGCAAAAGATGGTACTGGTTATACAGGAACAAAGTCTTTCACAACAGCTGATGGAACAACCATTAAAGGTGTTGTTGATTATGTAGCATTCGCTATCAAGAATGTAGCATTCGTAAAACAGAATGTTTATGTCCAGAATGCAACATATGCTGGTGGACTTCCAGTTAAACCTAGCGTACTTGTTCAGATTAACGGAAATACTCTTGTTGAAGGTAAAGATTATACCCTTACCTTAGATGCAAATGGTCATAATGATCCAAGTGGTGTTAATTTTGTAAATGTTACAGACGGTAAAATTTACAAAGTAACAGTTACCGGTATCAATGGATATACTGGTTCTTCAGTAGGTTCTACAGCAGCTGACGCTCTTACATGGGGCATTGACAAGAAAGATATCAAAGACTGTGATGTTAAGGTTACAAATGGTGTCGTAACTGTCATGAACGGATATATTCCTGTTCCAACCACAGAATATACATCCAAGAACAACGGAGACGGAACCTACACAGTAACAGCTAACAGCACTTCTAAAAACTACACAGGTTCTAAGTCTGTTAAAGCTGATGGAAAAGCCGCAGACGAAAAGCCAGATGCTCCAATGATCAGCAGCGTTAAAGTTGTTGGCAATCAGGCAACAGCAATCCTTTCCGGTGATTCAGAAGGTGCTGCAGGTTACGACTATGTAATCTCCACAGACCGCGACTGCATCAAAAACAAAGACTATGCTTCTGTAAACAAGAACCAGGTTAGCACCTCTACTACATTTAAATATGTACAGCAGGGAACCTACTACGCATACTGCCACGCTTGGAAACGTGACGCAAACGGTAAGAAAGTATTCAGCGACTGGTCTAACGCATATCCATTCGTTGTATCCGCAATCACACCGGACGCTCCAGTTATCACAAACGTTAAAGTAAGCGGATCTACTATTAAAGTAACATACAAAGCAGCTGCAAATGCAACTGGTTATGATGTAGTACTTGGAACATCCTCCAAGAAAGAAAACGGTGAGACACGTCCATATCACTATGGCGATCACAAAGTACTGAACCTCAAAGAAGGTACAGTAACAGCAACATTCAAGAAAGTACCAAAGGGAACATGGGTAGTTGGAATGCATGCATTCAACAGAACATCCGAAGACGGAAAGAAAGTCTTCAGCCCATGGTCAAACCTGAAAAAGGCTACTGTTAAATAATCCATTTGGGTAATTAATACAGATTCCTAAAAAGAAGGCTCCGGTCATTGCGACCGGAGTCTTTCTTTTTAGGAACTTTTTCCCACACTCCCAGACAATTACATGATATAATCAACATACAGAACCATTACTTAAAACATCTCTAAATGAAAGGAAATCATGTATGAAGAAAAGAAAATCATGTTTTATCTGGCTCTTGTGCATTCTTCTCCTGGTCACAGCTTTACCTGCTGTATATTTTACAGATGTCCAGGCAGCATCTGTCAGCAGTACTTTCACCGGATGGAAAACCTACGGTGGAAAAAAATACTATTATAAGAATGGCAAAAAGCTGACAGACTTGCACAAAATCGGAAAGTATTATTACTGTTTTGCAGCAGACGGTACCATGCTTACAGGATGGCACCGTATTCATAATCGTTTCAGGTATTTTGGCAAACAGACCGGAAGAATGCGTATCAATCAGACTGTAAATGGACGAAAGATCAACAGTAAAGGTGTCTGGACTCCTGTTGTTGTACTGGATCCGGGGCATTCTGCTGTCGTTGCCGGTGGTTATGAATCTCTTGGTCCTGGTTCCAGCCAGCTGAAAGAGAAAGATACTTCTGGAACCCAGGGTGTTGCTACAGGTGTGGAGGAATATAAGCTCAACCTGAGCATTGGTCTTCAGCTAAGAACCCTTCTTCAGAAAAGAGGTTTTAAGGTAGTAATGACCAGAACCAACAGTAAAGTAGCTCTCAGCTGTATTGACCGCGCAAAAGTGGCAAATAAGGCAAACGCGGATGCGTATATCCGTATCCATGCTAATGGAAGTGATAATTCCTCTATCAGTGGAGCACTGACTATCTGTACAACCAGAAACAGTCCTTATATTTCATCTATGTACAGAAAAAACAAAGCTCTCTCTGAGGCTGTGCTCAATGCATATGTGTCAGCTACAGGATGCAGAAAAGAATACGTCTGGGAAACAGACTCTATGACCGGAAATAACTGGAGCAAAGTTCCGACAACGATTATCGAGATGGGATATATGAGTAATCCTTCCGAAGACCGCCGTATGCAGCAGAGTTCTTATCAGAAAAAAATGGTACGGGGAATTGCAAATGGAATTGAGAATTACCTGATCAAATAGCCTTGCTTTTGTGTCGCAGACAGTTTATACTGGACTGAATGGGTATAAAAAATAATTTGGAGGATTTTTCAAATGAAAATTGCAGTAACATACGATAATGGAGAGATTTTTCAGCATTTTGGAAAAACAGAGTCTTTTAAAGTTTATGAAGTGGAAGACAACAAAGTAGTTTCCAGTGAAGTGATCGGTTCTAACGGTACAGGACATGGTGCACTTGCAGGTCTGCTTGCTGAGCAGGGTGTAAATGTTCTGATCTGCGGTGGTATCGGCGGTGGTGCTCAGACAGCTCTCACAGAGGCAGGAATCGAATTATGCGCCGGAGCCCAGGGAAATACTGATCAGGCAGTTGAAAGTTATTTAAAAGGCGAATTAGTGTCTTCCGGAGCTAATTGCGACCATCACCATCATGAGGAAGGTCACTCCTGCGGCAGCCATGAGGAGGGACACTCCTGTGGAGACAGCTGCGGTGGCGGATGCGGTGGATGTGGCGGATCACAGCCACAGCTTACAGGACGCAATGTAGGAAAAACCTGCCGCACACATTACAGAGGAACTTTCAATGACGGAACACAGTTTGATTCTTCTTACGACCGTGGCGAACCGCTGGAATTCATCTGCGGTGCAGGCCAGATGATCAGAGGGTTTGATGCTGCTGTAGCTGACATGGAAGTTGGTCAGATCATTGATGTTCACCTTATGCCTGAAGAAGCATACGGTATGGCAGATCCAAACGCTATCTTCACTATGGAAATCGCCCAGCTTCCAGGTTCCGAAGACCTGACAGTTGGCCAGCAGGTATACCTGTCAAACCAGTTCGGTCAGCCATTCCCTGTTAAAGTAACAGCTAAAGATGAGAAAAATATCACATTTGATGCAAACCACGAAATGGCTGGAAAAGAACTTAACTTTAAGATTGAATTAGTAGAAGTGAAATAAGACAAATACTCAGGGCAGCCTCCCGGCAAAAATTTTGCCGATGAGACTGCTCTGTTTTATACTTTATTTACCAAAGTGATAGTGCTTTTTGTAGTTTTATAATTTACGAGTAAAGATTTATCGTTTTTGTGGGCTTACTATATATTCGTTTACCGTTTACTGTCTTAAAAGCTTTTACATAATAGTTATAAACCCAGTACATGCCTGTCTGGGAATCATAAGCTTTTGTGTCTTTCCAGGTTGAGACAGAGGACTTCACTGTTTTGGCAGCGGAACCATTGCGGTAAATCACATATCCGGAAACACCGGCTACTTTTGTCCAGGAAACCTCTGTACCACCGTTACTCATTTTACATGAAACCTTAGATGGAGCCGGGACAGCAGCTTTTCTTGATTTCACCGCTGAAAATTTAGAATATTTGTTTTTTCCACTTGCGTTGGTTCCATAAGCACGGACTTTAAATGAATAGGTTACTCCCGGTACTACAGCTGCATCGAAACTGAGGGATCCTGTTTTCAGAGTTTTTATCCGCTTATAAGAAGACTGGGAATCTGTCTTGCAGTAAATCTGGTATCCTTTGGCACCCGGAACCTTTTTCCAGGTTAAATGTATTTGATCTGCAGATTTCTGGGAAAGTTTCAGCACAGGTTTTGTCAGTGGTGTGTTGTTCTCAGATACCTTTACCGTCACCTGACACTGGGTCTGAAAATCTCCGGCAGAAGCAGTGATTACTGCCTGACCATAACCGTTCCCCTGAATGGTTCCATCCTCTGAGACAGACGCAATCCCAGGATTACTACTTGTCCAGACCACATCTTTTACATCATCAGAGTTAGATGGTGTAAAGGAAGGTGTGAGTTTTTGTGTATTTCCTTCGTCAATTGTCAGATTTGTCTGGTTCAGAGCAATTCCATTAAGTGGAGTTGTCACTACGGGGATTTCATACAGGTATGTGCGGGAACTGTCATAGTTGCCGTTATCATAATTTCCGGATACCCATACAATATTACGTCCCCATAAGATCGGCTGGGAATCCGTCTGGATCGTTACATTCTTGTATAATTTGGATAATATCACATTTCCGGACATATCCATAAGGAGATAATGCAGAATGCTCTGGTCTGAGGTTTCCTCTGAGAAAAGGACTGCGTACTGATTATTTCCTACGGGGATAAGTTTTGGTTCTGTCAGGGTTATTTCTGCTCCTGACGTTGAATACTGAGTGAGCCAGATAAATCTGGAAGCCATACTGTTCTTATCTGTGATTATCATAAAGATATTTTTGTTAAGATTCTCATATCCGGTCTGTCCATTCACAGCAAAACCATGGGGAACAGACTTGCCTACTGTGATCAGATTATTTCCTGCCAAAGAAAATCCGGTTACCTCGCATCCGGTATAATTATCACCTGTAGCTCCCATAAAAGGAAAGATATTTACCGCACGATCCTGAGCGATATATCCGCCGGAATATGCGGAGAAGGAGGACAGGATCAAACCCCTGTAATAAGCATCCCCATGATCCAGAAAATACACATGAGAGCCGTCATTTACAACAAACTGGTTAAAGGAATGGCTGCAATAGGGCATATCTGAATTAATAAGCGTCATATCCTGAGTGTTGATGACAAAAGTGATATCACTCTGATGGTGTATTCCTTCCATTCCATACATTTCCCGTCCTGTATGGACGATCAGGGTAGAACCGATCTGGGTCATGCGCAGGGAAGCAGCGTCAAAAGGAATGTAGATTCCTTCAAACATATTTGTATATCCGCCACCAATGTCCGTTGCACCAAGCAGTTTCCAGGCACGGCTATATTTGAGAATCCGGACAGCCGTTATGCTGTTGTCTTCGTTCAGATTCTTCTGCCCTACTGCAACATAAAAATTCCCGTCTGGTGCAGCATAGAATCCTCCCCACAATGGAAGCGGAAGCTTTACTGTTGTTACATTGATAACATTAAGATTGGAATTGCAGGTGGCATCGTATAAAGTCTGATCTTTCCAGGCAACAATGTGAAGATTTCCTGTCTCATCTGTATAATAGGAAGTATATTCGGGATTTGCCCAGTTCCAGCTGTAAGATCCGCTGTTGATTCCCATACCCTGAAGCTGGGAAAGAGCCTTTCTCCGGCCAAAGGAAGACTTTGAGGAATATGTGGAAGTACCAGCTGTTATTCCCTGACCTGCATTTGCAACCAACGTGTCCCCCTCCTGAACAGAAGGCATTTCCTTTTCATCCGAAAAGAAATCATCGTCTGTCTGTTCCGAAGTAAACTCATCTTCAGTGTCATTGAACTCTCCATTGTTATCAAGCTCCTCAGGAACAGAAATTACATCTTCGTTTGCCGCATTATCCGGGTCAGTAAAAATGTCTGTACCATATGCAGGAGCAACATTCATTAGAGCTATAGAAGAAGCCAATAATAAAGCTAACAATTTCTTTTTCATCTTTCAAATCCTCCTTGGAAATAATGGTGGTTTTGTGTTGGAGTTGCATGGTACCAAATCAGTGGTCTGGTACATCGAAAGAATTATTCTTATATAATCAATATAGCACACAACTTTTGCAACGTCTATGACAGATTGTGTTGATTTAGCGCGTGAAATTGCCAGACAGAAACTGCTCGGCACTAATCTTACTGGGGCAAGTCCAGTCATGGGTATTTACCGCCAAGTGTAGCGAACCACAAGTCGGTATCAGTAACGGTATGGATAATGGTAAACGTAAACCGAAATTGTAAATCAAGAGGTTGTGGAACGAAAGATTAATGTCTTACCTCGGGAAACCCTACTCATCCTGCTATTATCCAATCCTGTTACTGGATAATCATGCAGCCTAAGGGGGGGATTTTCTCCCCTACCCAGTTACATATATCAGTTCATTATAAAATGCTTAAATTTTTGTCTTGACAACTGAACCACTATAGTGCGTATACTATGGAGAAAACGAATGGGATGGTCCACTTTCGTTAAAGGATATGCTGGAAATCCCAGAGAAGATAAAGCAACTGGTATCGGACTATAGGATGAACTTGATTCAGGTGAGAACAAGTGATTCCCTGCGCTTCTGTAATTCAGATGTAAATATGGTATTTGATGTGAGCAGAAGCATTTATGCAAAAAAATTATGAGAAGATCAGGGAAATGTACCAGGATCAGGAGATCTCTGCAAGTCTTGGACTTGCGATAGGTGCAATCACAGAATCGCAGCAGCTTATTGACCATGCTTTAAGATCAGAACAGGAAGAAGGGCCGATGAGTATGTGTAATGCATTGGAAGAATTAAGACGCGAAGGGGTGCTTGAAGGTCAGCGTGAGGGACGACTTGAGGGAATCCGTGCAACGATAAGAACCTGCAAAAAATTCAACATTAGTGAGGAGGATATAATCAGAAATATCATGGAAGAATTTTCCTTATCACAGGAAGAAGCCTCTGGTTATGTAAAGAAATATTAGTAGATTGTGAATTACTCGGTAACTGAGTTACCAGAGCATCTGAAGATGAAACATACAGAGAACAATTATATAAAGAGTTTAAAATCTAGCCAGTGGTTTCTTTGTGCCAGAATCGGAACTGGGAACTGTCAGCTATGTAAAAAATACTGGTAAACCAGTACGGAGAGTCTTTGATCATATTGGTCAAAGGCTCTTTTTTGTACAAAGAAGAACCTCGGTCGAAATGATCTATTTCGATGAGTCTTTAGACTCCAGTGCCGGTAACAGACCCTTATAGGGTCAAAGCAAACCACCGGCTAAGCCGGTGGTTGTGATTTAGGGACTTATTTCACAGACCCTTTCTTTTTAGGAATCTGTGAGTATGTAAATAAATTGTTTATTAACGATACCTGAAAGTTATCGATATGCGTGACTCTTAATAAATTATTTCTTTACATAGATTTCGATTTTTTTAGTTCTGACAGAGCAGAAACCTGTTGTTACCATTTTGTATCCTGCTGGTACCGGAACTTCACTGGCTTTAATAGATGTAGCTTTTTTATCGACAACGATTTTTCCAGTAGTAACAATTCTGTTTGTTTTTGCTAATCTATAAACAACTTTAATTGTTCTTCCTAATTTTTTAACATCAACAGTTACTGTATTATTTTGGGAAATTTCTAATTTGGAGTCAGTTGTTACAATCTGATATCCGTCTGGTGCTGTAATTCTGCTCATCTTAACATATTGGGCAGTAGCTACTACAGAAAGTTTTTTACTGCTGACAACATTACCAGATTCTTTAAAAATAACAGTTACAGATTTTTTATTCTGGTTTACAGTAATATAAACTTTGTTATTTTGGGAAATTTTAATGTCACCAACGATGCCAATTGTATATCCATCTGGTGCTGTTAATTTGCCAGTGTTAATAAAAGTAGCATCTTTATCAACAGTCATAGGAGCTGTCTTGATGACATTTCCTTTTCTATCCTGATATACAACAGTAATTCCTTTTGTTGTAACTGCTTTACGAACTTCTGCGTATACATAGCCATCTCTGATTGGGAGATCACCACTTTCAACAAGTTCATAACCTTTCGGAACAGTAAGTTTGCTGGTATTTACAGAAGTAGCATCTTTAGCAACTTCAAGTTTAGGCTCAGCGATCTGTTTCTTTTCGTCTGGGCAGTAGAAGTTAATTTTTACAGTTTTAGTAGTAGCAACTTTACGAACTTCTGCGTATACATAGCCATCATTGATTGGGAGATCACCACTTTCAACAAGTTCATAACCTTTCGGAACAGTAAGTTTGCTGGTATTTACAGAAGTAGCATCTTTAGCAACTTCAAGTTTAGGCTCAGCGATCTGTTTCTTTTCGTCTGGGCAGTAGAAGTTAATTTTTACAGTTTT
>ENA-OPBE01002820-OPBE01002820.1-human-gut-metagenome-genome-assembly--contig:-NODE-2820-length-12413-cov-2.639909_pt1 | contig 12413 bp, 9 predicted proteins | sample MGYA00241066_ERZ501448 | MGnify/ENA primary metagenome ERZ501448 (study PRJEB25962, sample SAMEA2042585) | human gut metagenome | biome: human gut; feature: human-associated habitat; material: faeces...
ATGTAGGAATAATTTATGCAATAACTTAAAATAATGGATAATTTAACAGTTCTTGTACATCGAATTGTTTACCTTTGTCCATTCATTTATTAAATCAAGAAAGCACAAAAATCACATGGTATTATTTTCAGAAGACCACATACAAGAGACCAGAAGAAGAGGTAGAATAGAGGTAATCTGCGGTTCAATGTTCTCCGGAAAGACGGAGGAGCTGATTCGCAGAATGAAAAGAGCCAAGTTTGCACGCCAGCGTGTAGAGATATTCAAACCGGCCATCGACACCCGTTATTCGGAAGAAGACGTGGTATCACACGACAGTCATTCCATCGCATCCACCCCTATCGATTCATCGGCAAGTATCCTGTTGTTCACTTCTGAAATAGATGTAGTAGGCATCGACGAAGCACAGTTCTTTGATGACGGACTGATTGACGTATGCAGACAGCTTGCCAATAACGGTATCCGTGTCATCATCGCCGGACTGGATATGGACTTCAAAGGGAATCCCTTCGGACCGATGCCTCAATTATGTGCCATTGCCGACGAGGTCTCCAAGGTTCATGCTATCTGCGTGAAGTGCGGTGATCTGGCATCTTTCTCTCATCGTACCGTCAAGAATGACAAGCAGGTACTTTTAGGAGAGACAGCCGAATACGAGCCGCTTTGCAGGGAGTGCTACCTCCGTGCACGGGGAGAGGACGGACAGAAGATATAAACTCTATTTAAAACATATATGGAAAGAAAGAAGATAACATTCGACAGTTTTATACGTGGTTCCATCGGATGTGTACTGGTGGTAGGGATACTAATGCTTGTGGAACGGCTCAGCGGAGTGTTATTACCTTTCTTTATAGCCTGGTTGATCGCCTACATGGTTTATCCGTTAGTCAAGTTTTTCCAGTATAAGCTACGGTTAAAGAGCCGTATTGTTTCTATCTTCTGCGCCTTGTTTCTGATTACTCTTGTCGGAATATCCTTATTCTATTTGTTGGTGCCTCCCATGGTTTCGGAAATAGGCAGGATGAATGACTTACTGGTAACCTACCTCACCAATGGAGCCGGGAATAATGTACCCAAGAATCTTTCCGAATTCATTCATGAGAATATTGATCTTCAGGCGCTCAACCGTATATTAAGCGAAGAGAATATTCTTGCAGCCATCAAAGATACGGTGCCCAGAGTGTGGGCCCTGCTTGCGGAATCGCTCAATATCCTGTTCAGCATTCTCGCCTCCTTTATCATATTATTATATGTAATCTTTATATTGCTGGATTATGAAGTCATAGCCGAAGGATGGCTGCATCTGCTGCCCAACAAGTATCGTACCTTCGCATCCAACCTCGTACATGATGTACAGGACGGCATGAATCGGTATTTCCGTGGTCAGGCACTGGTTGCCTTTTGTGTGGGGATTCTGTTCAGTATAGGCTTCCTTATTATCGATTTTCCGATGGCTATCGCTCTAGGGCTTTTCATTGGAGCGCTTAATATGGTTCCTTACCTGCAAATCATCGGTTTCCTCCCTACGGTCCTATTGGCGATCCTTAAAGCTGCCGATACGGGAGAGAATTTCTGGATTATTATAGCATGCGCACTGGCAGTCTTCGCTATCGTCCAAATTATACAGGATACTTTCCTCGTCCCCAAAATCATGGGAAAGATTACGGGACTGAATCCCGCCATCATCCTTTTATCCCTTTCTATCTGGGGTTCATTAATGGGAATGCTGGGTATGATCATTGCCTTGCCTCTGACCACTTTGATGCTTTCCTACTATCAACGCTTTATTATCAACAAAGAAAGAATAAAATATGATGAAGTAGAAACTACTGATAATCAAGAAACAAGCGATAAAGAGGAAAAATAATTGGAACTTTTTTCTACGAAACACTTGCAAATTAAATAAAAGTAACTACCTTTGCACCCGCAATCAGGAAATAACTGATTCGCAAATAAGGATTGATTCGCTAGCTCAGCAGGTAGAGCACAACACTTTTAATGTTGGGGTCCTGGGTTCGAGCCCCAGGCGGATCACTGAAAACAAAAGAAAAATCAAGCAAATCCCTGATAATCAGACATTATCAGGGATTTCTTTTTTCTGGCAGGTAGCAGAAAATAGCCGTTTCAAGCATATTATTGGTGGATAAATCGTGGGACTAAAATTTAGTTCAAAAAAGTCCCACGAATTCGCATCTTTCTGTATGCTTGTAGAAACGGCAAAACGATTTGTTAGAGTTTCCCAAATCATTTTGTGACGTTTTTATTCTTGTTAACGTAAAACGAAATGTGCGTTTTGAATAGAAATACTCTTCTTAATCATAGCTTAAACAAATATTATAATCATCCTATATTTTAATAAAACGCAATCTTATCCCATATTCCTTTCTTCTATCTAATTATTAATACTATCTTTGTTCACTCAAAAGCTAAGGGATTCTTTCCCTTTATTTTGTTTTGTTTGTGTTATTAAACCGCTAACTCGTGATGAGCAGGCGGTTTTCTTTTTAATAGAAGCGCATCCAAGCGAAGTACGTGCTATTCTCTAAGTAGTTACTATCCTTCTCCGACAGTCGGGCTTCCCGTTCAAATGAAATCAGCCGATAGGCATCGTAATCTTCCCGGCAGTCAGCGAGAACACTAGCGATCATCTTACGGATACACCACTCGAGGATATACCATACATAGAACGTAGCCACGGAACAGATCAACCACCATGCCGAGTAATTCCAGATTAGCATTACGATCCAGATAAGCAATCCGGATGCAACAGTCAGTTCAATCCACTGCCGGGCATGAGTACATTCATGATTGATAGTTGACTGCCTGGCCTCAGTTTTTGACCATTTCGTAAACACCCACGCAAGCAGCGTGATAGTTGAGTAGCCGGCAAACAATAAATGTTTTGCAATCCAGCTCCTGTAAAATACCTTTTTCATAAGTTCTATTGTTTCTATAATAAATAATCGATTTCCTAACTAAACGAACCTCCGGATGTACAATCTGATAAAACCTGCCATGTGCAATTATTTCTATCCAATGCTTCAGTTACAGCAAGAAATTGTATAGTTCCTCCCCTCCCCATATCTATTTCAGTCGTTAGTTTTAATCCGTAATCACCGATATTCAGCGGATGATACATCTTCCCTTTTATCTTTACGACAGGAGAGGCTCTTGTTTTAACCGAATAATCATATATTGTAAGAACTGTACCGACGTATTTTCCATCAGTCGGCAAGTTGATTACATATAGATATGATTTAGTCAAGTCCCCTCCGGATTGTAGATTAAAGGAATCGGATACAGTATACTCTTTAGTGACAGGATCTTGAACAGCTCCTTCTCCGAATGTCTTGAATGGGATTTTTAAGTATCCGGAGAATGTTCCGCTATCAGCATTAACTTCACCGTTCACTTTGACTTTTGCTTTTCCATCCTCTACCGATACAATGAATTTATCATCAATGTTGATACCGGTGGTCATGATAGCTTCAACTAAAAGTTGACCGCTAATCTGGACACGTTCACCTTCAATCTTGATACCTGATGCGTCGGCATTGATAGCGGCGAGGATTGTATTTGGATTACCGTCCTTATCTTCACCCATGACCTCCACTTTCCATTCTTTTGCGTTCTGAGTTACCTGGGTGCCTATTTCTTTAATGATGTCCCCTTCAGCATCTGTAACTGACTGTTTGAACTTACTAGTCAGTTCTTCCGCAGTTTGATTGAGCTCAGACTTATGACTTTCAGTTGTAGCATCAATCTCTCCGTTAGCATGTATCGTTTTCTGTTGAACGTTCTCTTCGAACTTGGTTGTCAGGTTCTTCGCAGTTGCTTCAATTTCTGATGTGGCCGTATTCTTAGAGATAATGATCGCCCCGTCAGCTTCCTTTGTTTTCTCCTCTACATTCTTGTTGAAGGTTACTGTTAATGCTTCAGCGGATGCCTTGATGTCTGATTCAGCCGATTCCTTTTTATTAGTGATCGCACCGGTAGCCTCTTCTGTCTTTTCTTCTACTGTTTTCTTGAATTGCAGATCAAGTTGCTCAGCAGTCATGTTTAATGATGACTCAGCGGCTTTCTTTGCTTCGGATATCGCACCGGTTGCCTCTTCTGTTTTAGTATCTACCAGGTTGGTAAATGCAAGTATAAAGTCCTTGGCTGTGAGTTGAAGCGTACCGGTTGCTTCTTCCGTTGCTGTTGAGATAGCACCCAGAGCATTCGTCGTTTCGGTATTAACCTTATGGGTAAAGTCAGCAGACAACTTCTCATAATTGACATTAAACTCAGAAGAAAGTTCTTCGATTTTGGTCACATGTTCACCTGCGGTGGTAGCTGATCCGGCAGCAGAGCTAGCAGAATCAGAAGCTTCCTTCGCGTACTTGATCACTTCCTGCCATTTGCCGGTAATTCCATCCTCTCGAATCTGGAAGTCACCCCGTATCTGAATTTCACGACTGTTCAACTCATCTTCGATTGTTTTGTCATTATGAAGAATAAATGTACCCCGGATGATCACACCGTCAGCGATCAAGCCGAACCAGCGTTTCACACCCCCTACAGCTTCTTTTGCCCACGCGGGAATCAGACCGATATCCGCATGTCCAAGGACGCATTTTACATGCTCCGGATCAGAATAAGCCGCCCAGCTGTCGATTCCGTCATAGAAGTACTGACAGTTGGTTTTCGATGAGATACGGATGAATGATTGACGCTCTTCGTCAGTGATATTCCCTACGCGCACAATGATCATGTGCTGGTAAGGAACTGAATCGCCTTCCGCTTCGAGTAGAATGGATTGGTCACCGCTTGACGGATCAGAGATGGCAGTAAGCTTCTGGACGGAGTAGATTACACCGCTGTTGGCGGGATTGTGATAATACCCTAGCAACAGGTCATTTTCGGCAAGCGGATTGTAGTCACCCTCTCTCAGATCAGGATAAACGGTGAATGTCCCGTCTCCGTTGTCTATGCTGGAGGCTATCTTGATACTGCTTGATATGATCTCTTCATCTTCTGTTACCCGGATTCGGTTGTGGACAAACTCATTCGTGATGAACTTGTCACGAACGAAGACTGACTTGAACTCTGCGTTACCGAGCTTGTCTACTATCCAGCCCGATACGCCTGAGACGAATGTGCTTACCCATTCATCTACTTCTTCCCCGGCAGCATTCAAGATCTTTTTCCCTGTTGCTTTTGCTGAGGAGATGAATCCCCAGATACCGGTGTTGATTAGTCCTGCCATTCTGTTCCTCCTATCATTTGAGTTAAGAGTGCCACCTGCTTTTCCAGTCTATGGTAGTCAGCTACGGTGATTCTCTTTTTTTGTTCTACATCAGATTCCGGTTCATCCTCGATGGTTATCGCTTCTTCAATATCTGTGTCTTCTAGTGGCGTATCCTCGTCGATAAGAATGGTTTCTTCGTCAGTAGGATCATCTATTTCTTCATAATGTTCCGGAAGTTCCAAGAGTGGTTCGGGTAGTTCTTCACCTGACAGATAGTAGGTGTATCCGAGATAGATTTCATTACCGAACAGTTGCCCGTCACTAATTCTACGGAGTACTTTGCCTTCGTCCGCAAGAATGTGTCTATTGTTTAATTTATCTATTTTCATATTTCTTCCTCCGGGAAATCGGTTGCAAATTGACTCATAGGCTTAATTCTGCCCGCTAACACGGTCCAGTTGGTTGCTGTTTTGTAGGCGTCTACTGATTCGTCAGGGACATAGATAGAATAACGATAGATGTTCGAGTTACTAAAAGTGGTCGTTTCTATAGTTTGAGGTATAGCCGAATTTGAAATGATATACTTCAAGTCAAACCCTAGACTGTCAAACGAATACCGGCCTAAACTCGATGATATCGACGGAAGTACTACGCTATTCATTTTACATTCGTTACAGAAATAATTCATTGCTGTGACCGGACAATTATCAATTAATCCGGCAGGCAAATCTTTTATTTTCGAATATTGAAAGCAGCCATCAAAGTTTGATGCCTTTTTGTTGTTAATAAATAGATTCGCCGGAACCGATTCTAGTAAAGATCTAGAAAAACAACCTTGTGCTTTACCCCAGTTATCAAATCCCCCGAAAACTACCGCATTTGAACAATAGTAAAATAATCGTTCCGGAACTGAAGTGATCTTCGTGCTGGCAAAACATAAATTGAAATTAGAAGCAATTACATTATATTTAAATATATCCTCTGGTATTGAAGATAATAACGTTTTTTCAAAAGCACCCTTAAATTCTCGTGCTTCCGTACAGTGATCAAACAGCCCGACAGGGATTGATGTTATTGGAACACTATAAAATACATTATTAAAAATAAATGCTTTTACACAATTATCAAACAGCCCCTGCGGAATAGATGTTAAACCTGTACCACTGAAACAACTGGAAAAATAATTTCTTTCAGTGTCATTCTTCAATATAAGCCCTACATATTTCAACATTGAAAACCCGGAGAATTCTAAGCCATTTACATTGCTGTCTCCTATGCTCCAATATGCAACAAGAGATAGCTTGCTTATTGTATTTGCATAGGTCACATTACTACAGTTTTTTATTTCTACCTGATGAAAGTCTGAAGTATTGTATGTATGTGCACAGGTTTGTTTTCCTGTCCCGGATGCATTGTCTTCCGTCCCATCTCCCCATGAAATAATATAATCAGTAGTATCTGATGTGACATCAAGAGAGACGCTTTCCCCGGTAACTAACATTTGAATATTCCCATTTTCTATCGGCTTGAATGATTCAATGTCTAATGTCATGCCGGCATTGACTGTCGCATTGGTCAGGTTAACAGTAACACTACCCGTAACGTTGAAGTATCCGCCTTTAGATACAGTGTATTCATGAGTTTTCTTACTTCCTATTACCAATACAGCTTCTCCAGACGCGTCAGTAACTCCTGTTTTTCCATCGCATTGAACAGTAGCTCCCGGTAGAAGTACAGTACCGTCTTTTACTATGAATTTAACTTCGACCGTGTTTGGTTCTACATATACAGTTAAGGATGTTGCAGACGTCCCGACAGTTATATTGCCCGTATTTTCATAATATGTGTCATGGGTAACAGAATACTGATATGTTCCTTTTCCCAATGATAAAGTACATTCACCGTACTGGTTGGTCTCTCCTGTTATTCCATTACATTTTACGACAGCACCTTCTATGAGTAGTGAATTGTATTTTACGATGAATTTAACATCCACGACACCATACACAGATACAGTGTTTGTTGTATCAGATGTTATGGCACCAAATGAGAAGGTATTGCTTGCATAGCCATAAGCTGATACGATTCCGGATACAGCAGTACCCCCACGAGGTAAAATAACATATCCGTCTGCATCAGAGATGTATGATTGATCTCCAATTGTAACAGTAGCACCTTGAACATATACCGATTGGTTATAAACTTTCACCTGAATCTTTCGCAGTGGAATATATGTCACAGTATAACTTTGAGAACGCGTACCGGCTACAAGATATGAGCCTTTATAATCTTCGTGATTATCGCATTTGAATGTGAAATCAATTGTTATATTATCTTCAGAAGTTACCTTGTATGTATATTCATTTATCTTCTCCACTTCATAGTCACATTCCAAAGTTGAATTTATAAGAGACTTGCTCTGAGAAGATTTAAAGGTAAAAGTCGTCACAGGAGCAGGTTTCAATTGACCGTATGTGATAGCCAATTCGGGAAATGCCACCTTCAGTTTATTGATTTGCGCGTCAGTAGCTACGGAGACATAGCATTTACCGGTAATAACTGCCATATCTACGTTGTTGCCATTTTCATCAACTCCTTTCAAACTCATTAGCTTTATGATCGAATTTAAAGTAGGCAGTAACCAGTCTACTCCAATCAGCCGGATACGCTCTAATTTCATATCATCTAAAGCAAAGCATCTGTCAATGATAGATAATACACTAGCCTTGTTGGTGTTCTCCCATCTGATTGTTGAAAGGTTCTGTACCCCGTCAAGGATCAATCCTGCATCAGTAATATTGATCTGATTAAGTATTGTCAGGCTGGTAACGGTTTCCGGCAGGTGCATTGTACGCATATTCCCGGCAGCCGGCAGAAGTACCGCAGTTGTTGAAGTACCTTGCGCATACAGTTCTTCAATGTTATCGCATCCGGATACGTCAATAGGCTGCGTGTAACCCGGACAGTTCGCTATGTTAAGCAGCTTAAGCATACGGTTGTTACCGACATACAGTACTGTCATATTCCGGTTCTGATACCCTTCAACGATCGATCCGATGACGAGTTCCTTTAAACGGGTCATCTTTGATACGTCAACCGAACCGGGATACAGGGCAGACAGATCACCCAAAGAAGTGATCAATGAAGCTCCATAGATGATCATTTCTGTATCATTGAAAGTCATGCCTTGTGGAGCGACCATTTTGAAACTCTCGTTGAATCCGACACGCTGTGATCTGGTGGCCGATCCCCATTTGACATTGAAGTACATCGCATTGAATGAAGTCAGGGTGAGGTCAGCGCATGGTGCTACTCCGGTCCAGACAGATGGAGTATAGGTTCGGAATACAGCCGTATCACTCAGGATTGATCCGGCAAGGAATTTGCTGTCAAGATACAGAAAACGGTTTTTCCATATCCATTTACCGTATAATTCACGGCTTCCCTGAAGAGCGTAAAGATATGCCCCGGTCTTGACAATCTGAGGATTCTCATGCGATTGAGAGTAATCCAGATAGCCTTCAATAAGCGGTTGTTCGTATTTGAAATAGCCGTCTTCGTTGTAGATCGCTTCACTCCATTTCTCCGCCTGCCGGGTATACAGGCAGTCTATCATCTTGTCATACGAAAAAATGCCACGCTGGCGCATTGTATAGTACATTTCACGGATATCGTCGGCGAACGCTTCCTCAACGAGCTTCCACAATTCCGAGTCAGCGCCATTCCAGACATTCTTATTGCCAATCGTATCCTGTATCTCTACATTATAAAGAAACTCAATTACGGCCTCGTTGTTAATAGGGATAAGGGTATCGTTATCATAGAAGATAAACGACCACTTGCCGTTACCAATCCGGGTGAGGAACATATTTTTGGCACGCTGGTCGGTCATACCAAGTGCAAGGGTGATGAGTGCGTAGAAAACAACATTGTCCTTATCAAAGTACTGACTGAACTCAGACTTGAATTTCTCTACGTTACCCTTACAGCTATGTACCCATTCAAATACTTTCCGGACATTGGTTATATCAGTATTGCCGTCCGGATACCGGGCTTCAATATTGTTTTCCCATCCGGTCATATCACCGGTTTTAAATAGAGTAAGGTCGGAAGTATTGTTCAGAAACTCCCAGCTTTCATCACCTTCTTTAAAACCGAAAGTATTCTCAGCAGCCTTATCCGTATTCAGATTCACCTTCCCGATGAATACAGGTTCGGAATCTGCCGTTTCCTTGTGGAATAACAAGCATGGACGCCCGGCAACTGTCGTACGAACCTTCGGATTGGCTTTTTGTGCATCAGTCAGGATGTTCATTTCCTTAAGCATGGTGTCGATCATATTTGCCACACCCGTATTATGCGTTCCGGAAGATTCCGCGAAGTCGGTTTTGACACAGAATACGGCTGCCGGCAGGACGTCGTCGGTTACCTGGTATGAATCCTCCTTCATTCCGGTTTCTGTGTAGGTGATCCCGTCTATAAATTCAAACTTATTATTCTTGCGGGGATAATACTGTGAGGATGTACCCTGAACATTGTTCTTTATGTCTGCGATCCAGTCTAACGAAGAATTGACAGAAGAGAACAGATAGACCTTATTCGTTTTCTTGTCTCCCTTGTATTGTGGTAGGTCACCTTCGAATACAAGGCAGTCGATCATCTTGTTTACTTTCTGAAAGGATACGCTGCCGTAGTCGTCGTAGATCTGATTACGCAGGTACAGGTCACGCTTCTTCTCTACATCGTCCATATCGGCAATGTAATTATCAAGCAGCTGGTACCGGTTCAGGTTATTGTTGTACGACCTGATGTTGTAGATGTCTATTGTGGCGTCAGAGCAGCCGATGGTGATATATACAGGAACAGACTGCATGAAGTTGTCCGCATCCGGATATTGCATGGAGCCGGACTTGATGCCGTTTACGTAGATGCCTACTAACCGGTTATCCGCTCTTTTCTCTACGACGAAGGCCAGCCTGATGCGTTCTTCATCTTTGAATCGTGTGTCAATAGAGCTTTGCTCTGATTTAAGCAAGGCTGTCTGAGATGTGATCTGAATGCCACGATCCCCGGACCAGCAGGAGATGACAGGAGTATCGTAGTTATATACGTCATGTACGGTAAACTCGAATTCTATCGTTTTACCGGTTGCCCGGAAATCGGAGGCGAATAGGTGTAACGGAAGAGTTACCGATGTCTTCACCGTAGACCATAAGTTGGAGTTCGGGATTTTGCATTCCGGCGTACCAAAACGGAGGGTCGATTTTGTTTACGTTCATAGCTGCATACGTACTAAGGGAAAGTAAAAACGTTCCCAGGATAAGGAATAATTTTTTCATGATATTAGCTTTTCGTTATTATATCCGTATTTTGGTGCTAATATAAGCAAATAGCGGAGAAAGCTGCCGCTACTCCGCTATTATATACTTTATAATGTTATGCAAACGTTTTCACTTCTTTACTGTGTCTCTGGAAGTTTCTGTCTTTTTCGTATTTGTTGGTACTGCAATCACTTTCCCCTGAAAGAAGTCATCCACTTTCTTTTTCTCGCGAAGATCTTTCAGCCAAGTTTCGGCCGCACCATAATAAGTACTTAATCCTAATATTACATTTCCTTTATCATCTGTTTCGGGTTGCTCACTGCTGTTTTTGGGACGCGTTTTAAGGAAAGCCTCCAGACAACGTTCTGTATTCTTTTTATCTTTCAACTGATATTGGTAAACATATGCCATGTCATACAAGAGCTTATGATTTTCTATATCATATTTATCATATCTGTCTTGCATCGTTTTGATTTGCTCTTTAGGCATTAGTGCCATTTTATAGCAGTCTGTGAGGCCGACATAGAGGCGTACCATAGCACTATCGGGTGGGGTAGCATATGCCACAGCTTCTTCCAGATATGCAACTCCTTGATCCTTCCATGACGTTTTGGAACAGGAGCGTCCTAAATAATATAGCAGATTCACATTACGCTTATCATATTGGCGAGCTACTTCCAGTATATCATGTGCTTCATAAAACTTTTCTACTGCGTAGTAACTGACTCCTAAATAATAACAGGTGGTAAATGTACTGTCCCCTAGGCTTAGTAACTGTTCGTATCTCTGTATTGCGGTCTGATAATCTTTCATCAGGCAGTATGCCAATGCATTTTGTTGGTTTACAACAACGTTTGTACTGTCTATCTGGCGGTATTTTTCAGTAGCTTCTATAGCATAATTATAAAATGCTCCTTCGATGTGCAGTCTTGCTGCTTTGGCAGCAGCCAGAAAATCGTTGGGATATTTTTCCTGTATGTTTTCATAGCATCCCAATGCAGCTAAAATGTCATCTACCCCTTCAAAACTTTGAGCTTGTAGATGTAATGCAACAGCCGAGCTATCTGTTTCTGTAAGTAGACTGCTCTCTCCCAATGCTTCATCGAATTTCCGCTGATTCAGTAATAGAGTAATGTATTGGATACGGGCATATTTATTATCCGGATTCAGGTCCACTGCCTTTTGATAATATTTTAATGCCTGTTTGTTTTTTAATAATGACTTGCAGCACTCTGCTGCTTCAATATAAGCTCGTGGATTCAGAGAATCTTGCATCACGACTTCTTCATATACTTGAAGCGCTTCCCTGTTGTTGCCAAGACTTTTCAGCGCTTTCCCTTTTTGATAGAGTAGGGGAACAGTCGGCGTCTCCTTATCAATAAGCGTCAATGCCGTTTCATAATCATAGTTTGCCATTGCTTCCTGAATGGGGTTGGTGTTTTGTGCCATTAGCAATGAAGAGGCACTGAAAAAGAGTAGAATAAAGAGTTTCCGCATAGTCTTTTTATCTTTAAAGTATTGCTTAATTGGCTGCAAGTTACTAAAAAGATTTACTTTACGAAATATTCGTAGCTTCTTTTAGATAGATTAACGAATAAAAATAGCGCCCCTTCAACCGAAGGAGCGCTAAAATATACCGGATGTTTTGAATGGCAAAGATACCACTCAAAGCACATATCTTTTACATCAAGAATCCCAGCAAGATACCGGCAGCTACTGCTGAACCGATTACACCTGCAACGTTCGGACCCATGGCGTGCATCAGCAGGTAGTTTGTAGGATCATATTCCAGACCTACTACCTGAGAGATACGTGCCGAGTCGGGCACGGCAGATACACCTGCATTACCGATCAACGGATTA
>ENA-OPBE01002825-OPBE01002825.1-human-gut-metagenome-genome-assembly--contig:-NODE-2825-length-12397-cov-2.336817_pt1 | contig 12397 bp, 4 predicted proteins | sample MGYA00241066_ERZ501448 | MGnify/ENA primary metagenome ERZ501448 (study PRJEB25962, sample SAMEA2042585) | human gut metagenome | biome: human gut; feature: human-associated habitat; material: faeces...
GACCATCGTTTACTGGTACGGGGTGTCAGAACCAAATATGTAAAGAAACAACGATCATCGATACGGCCAAGAAATCAGGATTCCCAGTGGATGAGAACTTATAAAAAAGCGATCGCCATCGGGCTTATGATCGTTACAGCCCTGATCTTATTAGGAAAAGTATTTCAAAAGCTTCATCGAAAGAAAACAGAACATAGACAGATCAACAGAAAGAAAGGGAGAGAGGAATGAAAAGGAATCTGATCAATTTATTAGGCATTATCTTAATGGGGATCGGAACCTTTTTGTTCCTTTCTCCCGATTTTTCTGCGTATAGACAACAAAAAAATGCAGATCAGGAGATCAAAGCCTTTCAAAAGGAAAAGAAGATTCCGAAGGAAAAAGATCCTTTCTATCAGGAGGCCTTACAGTATGATCAAAAGATCTATAAAGAAGGCCAGAAAGATCTAAAGGATGTCTGGAGTTATCGCACGTCACCGATTCGGTTGAAAGATGGCAGGAGCAACTTTGGATATATCAGGATCAAAAAGATGCATGTCAAACTTCCACTGTATCTTGGAGCAACCTTAGAAAACATGAGAAAAGGTGCTGCGATCATGGGAGAAACATCTCTGCCGATTGGCACAAAAAACAGCAACTGTGTGATTGCTGCACACCGTGGATATCAGGGAATCCCTTATTTCAGAGAGATTGAAAAACTGAACGTTGGAGACAGGGTGATCATTCAAAATCCATGGGAAAAACTTTCTTATCGGGTCGAAAAGATCAAGATCATAAAACCGGATGATTCCGATCAGATCCGGATTCAGAAAGGAAAAGATATGGTGACACTTCTTACCTGTCATCCATACCGCAGTCATGGAAAATTTCGATATGTGGTTTATTGCATAAGAGATCAGGGACAAAAGCTTCCAGCTCAAAAGATCCGTACCATGGATGATACTTATTTTGAATCTTCCAAATGGGATATTCAACGGGAGAAGCTGGTTCGTTATGCAGGAATCGGGATTTTGATCTTTTTTGGAATGGAACTTATAAAAACAAGCAAAAGGAAAGGAAGGTGAAAAAGATGCATAAGATGAAAGGCAAAAAAGGATATGCGATATTGGCACTTGTGATTGCCATAAGTTTTATTACCGTCCTTACATGGCACGATTTGGTACAGGCATCCTATAAGACGAAAGAAAATGCGGGAAGTACATCATTCCCAAACAATGATAAATATACCTATGTTGAAGTAAAAGGTCCATCGGGAACTTCCACATTAAAACTACAGGTAACCCATTCTGGATCAGCCTGTAAAAACTATTCATTCGATAATGCAAGCCGGACACTGAATATCAAACAGGTCTCTGCAAGCAATCCAAATCCATATGGTTTGAAACTTTCTACAACGTCAGTCAAAACAACAAAATCCAATTCTGGATCGTATTCATGGATCAGCGTAAAAGTAAAATATACGGTTCCGGCTCATCAAAAATATAACAATGTGACATATGATGTACCATTCAGCCAGTCGCATAAACTGACAAAAACACCCGATCACAGCACGAAAGAACAAACGGATTTTGAAACTACGATCGGACTGAGTGCTTATGACACCGGTGTTGCACCATATAAAAAACCAAGTGACCAGAAATATTACAGATACTATGATTGTAAAGTTACGATCAACCTAAATAAGACACAATACAAAGTGACTTATAAAGGGAACAATGGAACGATCGCATCCGCAGATTCAACAAAAAGTTTTGCCTGTGGAAGTAAACTGACATTTCCAGTGGCAAATCGAACAGGATACACTCTTACCGGATGGAAGGATACGGCAAACAGTACAGGGACGTCTTATACGACAAACAGTACGATCTGTGGGAAAGCATTAACTTTATATGCCCAGTGGAAAGCAAATCAGTATAAGATCCATTACAATTCCAATGGTGGAAGCGGAACAATGAATGACAGTACCGTGACATATGATGGTTCGTTCACACTTCCAAAAAATACATTTACAAATAACGGTTATCAGTTCCTTGGATGGAGTAAGACAAAGGATGGAGATGTTGCAGCTTACGAAGATCAGGAAGCAATCAAATATCAGACGGCTTCTGACCTTACCTTATATGCGATATGGGGAAATGGACAGTATAAGATCAGCTTCATGCCAAATGGAGCACAGGCAGATGCAAAGATCATACCGGTAAAGACAGGAGAATCTTATACCATACCATCCGGTCTGTTTACCAGAAAAGGATATACGTTTGTAGGATGGGCAAAGACTCCGGATGCAGTCAGGGCAGATTATACGAATGGAGCAGCTGTCTCTGATCTTACAGATGCCGGAAAGACCATCAAGCTGTATGCGATATGGAAAAAGAATGACGGAAGCATCAATAAAACAAACATCATCCATGATGAAGGCATGTTTACCGGAGACATTGAGATCGAAGGGCAGAATGGAACAGGATATAGTCATGCTCATACGGACTCCGAATATGCAAACATTGATAAGACAGATGCTCCCGGATATTTTACAGATCGGTATTGATAAAGATAACAGCAGGAAGTCCTCTTTCTGCTGTTACGATAAAAATGGATAAGATCAAATGAATCAGGAGGGAACTATGAAATACAAGTTGAAAAGAAAACTGAAAAAGATCGGGACGTTCTTCCTGGCCTTGTTAACACTTTTTTCTTCGTTGTTTGGAGGAATGGCCGGAATGCCAGCACCAGTCGTCAATGTTGCGGCGAAAGAAGGAACAGCGACCGTTGGGATGAGTCAGGTCATGGATCGTAATAAGATCAGTGCGTTAAACCGGCCGGCAAGTGAAGGACTATGGAAGATCACTGCAAATGGAAAAGGAACCTTTTGCCTAAATTCCGGAAAATCCATGTGTAATGGTGACACTGTAAAGTATAAGACACACAACGCTGTGACTTATAAGAATCAGGGAGTTGCAAAAGCTCTGACCTATTATTACTGGAAGAGTTCCAAAAATACAAAGGCATTTGCATTAACACAGGCCTATATCTGGGCATGTGGAGCAGGTGTCAGCAAAAAGACAACGGTTTATCAGGCAGGAAAAAATCTGGATGATAAGTTTTCAAGCAGTGATGCAAAGGCTTTCTGCGATAAGATCAAGAAAACAGATCCAAAAGGTACAATCTATTACTATACAGTGACACACTGTGTAAAAGGAAAGAAGCATGATAAACATCAGATGTTATATCGTATGACGAAAGATGTAACTCCGGCGAAGACCGGTTCATATACATATTCAGACAGTACATCGGAAAGTGATCAAACGGAAGTGAAGATCACAAAACGTGATCAGGCAACAGGTGTTGTATTATCCGGTGTCAAGTTCCAGTTTTTCAGGGATGGAAAATCCGTTGGTACAGCAGTGACAGATGAAAAAGGTGTTGCCAGTCTTACATATAATGAGACGATTTCTTCTGGAACAAGAAGCATCACAGAAAAGTATGTGAAAAACTGGAATGAATTATCAAAGGATGATCAGGAGTCGTATACGGAAAAAGGATACTATGATTCCGAAGCCACGGCAAAGGCTGCGGCAGAAAAAGAAGTCGCCAAATTACTGCAGGGGATCATTGAGGATAAGAGATCCAAGACACATACGTGGACGGCAAAAGAGATCGAAGCAGATGCAAGGCATAATAAAAACACAACAACAAAAACAAAAAAAGCAACGGGAAAAACGGCAAAGGTTGATCTTGGAAGTATGTATGATACAGAAAAAACGATCGCTCTGGAACTGAACAAAAGAAGTATCCTGGAAGACTTTGGGACAGATGCAACCTATGCAAATGCAGAATATGGAGTTTATGCCAGATTTGGTATTCTCGCATCCGATAACAAAACTGTCAGATATAAAAAAGACAGTGAAGTCGCAACGATCATTACCGATGCGACGGGTTATGGATGTGCAAAGAAACTGCCGGTCGGAGAGTACTATGTCAAAGAAAAGAATCCACCGAAAGGATTTGAACTGAACAAAGACAGTACAAATATCACACTGAACAATGATCAGCTCATTACTGTATATGAAACACCAGTCAAAGGAAAGCTGCAGATCCACAAAACCTATGATAATGATAAAAAGGCGGAATCCGGAGCGGTATTTGAAATATATGACAGTAAAAATCAGCTGGTCGATACGATCACAACCGGAAGTGATGGAATGGCAACGAGTAAAGAGCTTCCATATGGTTCTTACCGCTTACATCAGACCAAAGGAACGGATGGATTCTCCAAGATCCCAGATATGATAAAAGTGATCGATGGGTCCATAAAAACTTATCAGATCGAAGCGAACAACCCAAGAGAAGCTGTCGCGATCTCCATTTCAAAAACAAAGGTCATCACGGATACACAGACATCCACAAACACAGAGAGACCAGAAGCCGGAGCCAAATTTGAGATCATCAGAAAATCAGATCAGAAAGTCGTTGAGACACTGACAACCGATGAAAATGGATATGCTTCATCCAGACAGTTGGATCCTGGGACTTACACGGTACATCAGATCAAAGGATCAGATAATTATGCATTTGTAAAAGATTTCGATGTCACATTAAAAGACGGAGATAAAACAAACCATATGTATGATCTTAAGAATCCATGGATCGGAAAGAAACTCATGATCAAGAAAACAATGGAAAAAAATAAGGTGGAAGAAGCCGAAGTATCCGCGGAATTTGCTGTACTGGATGCATCAAAGGCAAGTGGATATCAGGATGCAGATATGAGCAGTGAAGAAAGCCGTACCGCTTATATCGATTCACTGTCCAAAGATGCCGTGATCGGCACACTGACAACCGATGCCAAAGGAACTGCAAGTCTTTTACTGGAAGATCTGAAAGCAGACCATGATTTTCTTGTGATCCAGACAAAAGGGGCAGAAGGATATGATCTGGCACCTGCTTATGATTCCAGAGATCATAAACCAAAAGAAGTCGATGGCATGAAAGTTTATGAATTTACTGCAAAAGATGTATATTCCGATTCCGCATCGATCCAGATCAAAAAGGAAAAGAAAGTATCCGATACAAAAACGGAAGCTGAAACAGGAGCAGTCTTTGAACTAATCGATCAGGATGGAAAAGTCGTAACAACGCTGATCACAGGAGAAGATGGGACCGCAACAGCAAGTGGTATCGCTCTTGGAATGTACACATTACATCAGAAGAGTGGTTCGAACAAACATGCATTCTTAGAAGATCAGGTCATCGTGCTGACCAAGAAAGATAAGGGAAAAACGATCAAATACAGTTATGTTGATCAGGAAAATGAGATCGATTTTGTTCTGGTAAAACGTTCCAAAGAAACAAAGAAGCTGTTAAATGATGCAGAATATGTCATTTACGATGATGATGGAAAAGAAATCGCAAGATTGACCTCCGGAACGATGAAAGACGGATATGCGACATGCAAGCTGCCTTATGGCCATTACAAGATCAAAGAAACAAAATCTCCGGATGGATACAATAAAAATGATACAGTGAAAGAATTTACTTTAGATCTTCGAAGTGTAGATTACGACAGCGATGGAAATGGTACTTACACCTATGAAGATACCGATGAACCAGTTTATGGATCGATCTCACTGAAAAAGACAGGAGAATCCCTAAGTGGATTTGAGGATGGAAGTTTTATTTATGAGGATGATCAGATCAGCGGAGCTGTTTATGGCCTGTATGCCAAAGAGGATATCAAGAAAGATGATGGAACCCTTGTATGGAAAGCCGGAACTCTGATCGATCAGAAAACGACATTGAAAGACAAAGCCGTACAGTTTACCAGAAAAGGAGACGATGGAAAAGATACCACGGACTTTTATCAGGGAACTTATTATGTGAAAGAGATATCCGGTCCAAATGGATATTGTATTGATACAGAAGAACATGAGGTTGTGATCAACTGGGATACGAAACCGGGAACGATGAATGATATTCGAGATACCGAGGATGTTCCGGATGTGGAAGAACCACATGGAAACAATACACCTTCTCCAAACGGCGGGATCTATGTGCTGGAAACAGGGGAAGCATTGAATCAGGAGATCCAGGATGCAGAAAGTATTACATTTACATGGGAAAATGCTCCGGATGGAACAGATACCAAAGACGTTTCACAGGACAAAGACGGAAGTATCGTCTTATGGAACGATGGAAATGATTATTATATTTCCTCCCAGAAAGCAGATCAGGTCATTTACATGAACACGATCTCCAGTAAGATGTTCTCAGAATGCAAGAGTCTGACAAAGATCAATTTTAAGAACATTGATACATCCAAAGTCGCAGATATGTCTGAAATGTTTGCCAACTGTACCGGATTAAAAGAATTAGATCTTTCCAGTTTTAATACTTCAAATGTGGAAGATGTCCGAAAGATGTTCTATGGCTGTACAAGCTTAAAGACGACCTATGCACAGGATCAGATGGTAAAGGCAGACGATGATTACACGGATGCAAAAGTTACCGGTATCAGTGCCACACCAAAAACAGATTTTGTAAAAGGTGCAGTCTATCATGCAGATGATTTTGCATTCTCAAGCGATTATGATGATGATGGACAACAGGAGCTTACTGATGTAACGGATGATGATGTAACCTTTGAACCGGAAACCGCAGAAGCTGCCGGAAAACAGAAAGTAACGATCTCCTTTAAAGATTCCGGAAAATACAAAGGCTATGATCCGATCGAAACAACAGTCAATGTGATCGATCCGGAAGATGTCGATGTATCTCTTGATACTGACAAGCACATAGATATCAATCTGGAATGTAACGATCTGTTACAGAAGTACAGCATTCAGTTTATCAAGACAGATAAGAAAGGAGAGATGTTGTCAGGTGCGAAGTTTGCATTAAAAGCAGCCTGTGAGATCGTAAATAAGGATGAAAAGACGATCTTTCACAAAGGAGATACGATCGCAACCACGGTTTCCGGAGATGATCAGTTCGGTTATCTGGAATTCTTTGGACTGCCAACTGGCATTTATGCAAAAGACGGTGTTGGAAAAGAAATGTACACCGTAGAAGAAGTGGAAGCACCACTTGGATATGGAAAGTCTGATGAAACGATGACATTCAGTGGAGAGGTCTTAAATGATCAGACCGCAGATTTCATCCATGACGTGGCGACACAGGGAAATACTAACAATGATGAAATAACATATGTCCATGATTCCAAGACGCTGGTCAACAATCCTTCTGACTATGTGCAGGTGAAGAAATATTGGATCGATGATAACAACTCCATGAACACAAGACCAGTATCAGTGACGATCAAAGCAGAAAATAAGAACACACATGAAGTGAAGACGTATGTGCTGAATAAGGATAACAACTGGGCCATGCAGACAGATATCAAGCGAGGCGAGGAAGGAAACTATACGTTTAGCGAGGTTTGTAATGCAGCTAATTATACAAGAGTCAGTGAAGCAGGTGGCGATTGGGACAAAAATACCTATACGTTATCTTATACAAACAAATATGATAAAGGTGGAAGTGTAAAACTTGTTGTTAAGAAAAACTGGGATGACAGTAATAACAGTGATGGAATCCGTCCGGATTCAGTAAATATCAAATTATATCGTAATGGAACAGATATGCAAAAAGATCAAATATTAAGTGCAGCTAATAACTGGACGGCAGAATTTAATGATCTTCCAAAACAGGATGATGTTGGAGAAGATTACGAATATGAAGTGAAAGAGGAATCTACTTCTGTGATCAATGGAAATGCAAAGACAGGCTATGAAGTCGCATATGAGGTCAAAGAATTCACGGATAAATCCAGTGATATCACAACGATCACAACCAATATCACAAACACACATAAACCAAAGACCGTACAGAAAACGATCCGAAAGATATGGGATGATGAATATAATAAAGATAAGATCCGTCCGGATTCTGTAAGGTTCAATCTGTTAGCAAACGGTAAGGATGTGGTAGATACAGTAACGTTAAATTCCGAAAATGGATGGAAAGCAAAATCCAAAGTCCTTCCAAAATGCGAGAATGGAAATGAGATCGAGTATACATGGGAGGAAGTAAAAGAAGGTGTTGTGATAGGAAATGAACAGATCGGATACAAGGTTTCATACGATGATGAAGATGATTCTGACACAACGATCGCAACCAACTCTCATACACCGGGCAGAGGAAGCATTACCATCACAAAAGAATTAGATCCATCCAATCTGAACATGGATGTTGGAGATGCTGTATTTACATTCGGCCTGACAGGAACCGATGTTTACGGAAAGAAGCATGCTTATAAAAAAGATGTGAAATTTACGAAAAATGAAGTGGAAAACTTCACAAAAGAAAACCCTGGAAAGATGATCAGCCTTTCAACAACATTTGATGATCTGTACTATGGAACTTATACATGCAGTGAAAGCGGCATGAAAGAATACTTTAAGCTGAATCATCTCTCAACGACAAGTACCAATGGAAGAGTGGATCAGAAAGCAGGAACGGTTACGTTTGACATCGGACCGGAAGAAAGCAGTGCATCTGCAAAAATCACAGGAGAAGTAACCTTCCGAAACCAGATGATCAAAGGAAGCATTAAGCTAAAGAAGAAAGACTCCAAAGGAAAAGTCTTAAAAGGTGTTCGGTTTACGATCAAGGATTCTGATAGAAAAGAAGTTGCAACCAAGGAAACGGATGAAAAAGGAGAACTTCTGTTTGATGATCTGCTGCCAGATACTTACACGATCACGGAAACCAAAACAGCCAGCGGCAAGAATCTGCTAAAAGAACCTCTGGTCGTAACTCTTCCGTTATCTGTAACACAGGCAGAAGTAGACAAGGGAAATGTAGATACCTCCAATGCCATCAAGCAGGGAGATACTTATTATTTCTATTATCCAACGTATGAGATCACAAATGATGCAAACCTGAAACTGCCAACTACTGGTGGATTCAATAATATCAAAGCTTATGTACCATTAATCGGTGGTTTTGCATTGATCTTAGCTGTAGTATTCTATTACTTCAAAAAGAAAAAAGGAATTGTGATCTTTAGAAAGAAATAAGAAATGAGTTTAATGAATTATTCAAGAAGATAAATGCTCTTTGGACAAGATCAAACGAAGGAAATAGCGAAAAGAAAGGAAGTACAAGAAGTAAATAGATGGAGGATAGATTATTATGAGTAAAGGAAGAAAAGGAAAAAGGGTAATGGCTGCAGCAATGGCGGTTGTGTTATCTGTTGCTACGGTAACAACGGGGGTATTACCGAATACAGCGGTTTATGTGCATGCAGAAGAATCGGATAGAATGTGGACCAAATTAGCTGATTCTAGTGTAGATGGTTTTTATTACAGGGAAGATCAGTATGGAAATATTGAGTGTGTAACGGATAAAACCTGTGTATACACATCGTATGATCAAATGGTTAAAGAAATTGCTTCCATAGCAAAAAGAATCTTTCTTGAAAATAAATATGCAAGGTATGATTTTGATATTCCCGTTGAAATAAAATCGGATCATACGATTGAAGAAATCGAGAATGGAAAATGTGATAAAGATATTCGTAATGAAATTTATAAAGATACAGGGAAACCAAATGAAGGGCATACAATGTCTGCATTTACTGTTGGTGGTGGTAATCTGTTGGCAGAGAATTGTTCAGATGGGATAAAATATTCAGATGGTGGATATAAAGGATACTATTCTGGGAATGGCGGATATGGAGATAGACGGGATAGATATCAAAAAGCGACAAAAAAATTAGATGAAGTTATTAAATCATTGAATCTTGATGGGAAATCGGATTATGATAAATTTAAAGCAGTTACAAACTGGATTGTTTCAAATGTGCGATATGATGAAGATAACGAAACAAAATACCAACACGATTTAACCGGAGTCGTTTTAGATGGATTAGCAGTTTGTGATGGGTATGCAGGGACTTTTTATTATATGGCAAATGCTGTAGGATTAAATGCTTTGTTTGAAGATGGTATAACAAACAGTAATAGAATTCGACATGCATGGAATCTGGTTCAGATTGATGGAACATACTACTATGTAGATCCTACAAATGCTTATTTTAAAGAGGATGGAGAACCGGGAAGAGAACTGTTACTTGGTCAAAAATATCTATTCAGTCTTTATACTCCAGATAATACTACAATAGAGGATACCTATAAAAATATCTCACAGGATGACTACTTGAAAGAACATTCCATATGCAAAGGAAATCATGATTTATGGGAAAGTGGACACAATGGAGCTACATGTGAAAACCCTGCAACAACAGTATATTCTTGTAAAAATAAGGGATGTTTATATAAAAAGTATGTAGAAACAGCACCGGCCCTTGGTCATGAATGGGGTAATGCAAAAATCACTCAAGAGCAATCTTGTGAAAATCCTGAAATTACAACTTATACGTGTACACATAGTCTTTGTGGAAGAAAAAAACAAGTAGAAACCAAACCCGCCCTAGGTCATACCTGGGATGAAGGAAAGGTTACAAAAGAAGCTACCTGTTCCGAAACAGGAGTTAAGACTTATACCTGTACTCGCTGTGGTGGAACAAAAAACGAAGAGATCCCAAAAACAAAACATGACTATGAAGAGCATGTCGAAACTCCGGCAACCTGTACATCCAGAGGCGTCAGTTACTATGTATGTAAAAACTGCGGACTTACAACATCAAAAAAACAGACACCTGCGACTGGCCATATCCATACAGAAGTCCGTAACAAAAAGGATGCAACTTATACAGACGATGGTTATACCGGAGATACTTACTGTAAAGATTGTGGTAAGAAACTGGAAACAGGAACCATGATTCCAAAACTGGTAGAAAAAGAACATGACTACGGAGAATGGGTTCTTGATCAGGCTCCAACATGCAAAAAATACGGAGTAAGACACAGGATCTGTAAGAACTGCGGAGATCGAGAGGTCGATGTGCTTGACAAAGTCGATCATTCATGGGAACTTGTCTCAACAACACCTGCTACATGCATCATTGGAGAAATCCAACATTATAAGTGCAGCGTTTGTGGAGAGACAAAAGATGTGACATTAAGTAATCCATTAGGAGAGCATTCCTGGGATAACGGAAAAGTAACAAAAGAAGCTACCTGTACGGAAGATGGAGAAAAGACTTATACCTGTACTGTCTGCAATACGACAAAGACAAAAGTCATTCCTGCTACCGGACATCAGCACAAAGAAGTAAGAAACGCAAAGAAAGCTACCTGTACCGAAGATGGTTACACCGGAGATACCTATTGTACAGACTGTAATACAAAACTGGAATCTGGAACAGTGATCAATAAACTCGGTCATACATGGGATAACGGAGTGATTACAAAAGAAGCAACAGAAACCGAGGAAGGTGTTAAGACATACACCTGTAAGACATGTGGCGAAACAAAGACAGAAAAGATTCCAGTTACATCCCACCATTTGGATCAGGGAACGATCACAAAGAAAGCTACTTGTACAGAAAACGGAGAGAAAACGTATCATTGTACGGATGCAGACTGTGATAAAACATATGTAGAAACGATTCCAGCGACTGGGCACAAGTTTGATTCCTGGAAGACTGTAAAAGCCCAGAGTATCTACAGCGGAGCTGTACAGAAACGTACCTGTAATGCCTGCGGTAAAAAAGAAACAAGGATTGTTGGAGACAAACTAAAACCAGTCTTAAAGGTCAATACACCAAAACTACAGTTAAAACGTAGACAGAAAACACAGAAATTCACATTAACTGATATAGCAAAAGGAGATTCTGTTAAGTCATGGATAAGCAGCAACAAGAAGATCGTAACTGTTTCAGGAAAACCAAATGGAACATGTATCATCAAAGCCGGTAAGAAAACTGGAAGTGCAAAGATCACGATCACAATGAGATCAAACCTGAAAAAGACAATCGGTGTTAAAGTACAGAAAAAAGCAGTAGCCTGTACATTCATTAAAAATGTACCAAAGAAGCTGACACTAAAACGCAAGAGATCTTATCAGTTAAAACCAGTGATCAATCCGATCACATGTACTTATAAAGCAAAATACAAGACTTCCAACAAGAAGATCGTAAAAGTAACATCCAAAGGAAAGATTACAGCAGTAAGGAAAGGAAAAGCAAAGATCACAGTGATGGTAGGCAAGAAGAAGTTTGGCTGCATGGTAACTTTCGATAATATAAAAAAAACAACACACAACAAAGCTCGTAAATAAGCCATTTTTACGAGCTTTTAAAAAAAATTAAAAAAACTTTCAAAAAAGTGTTGACATTTATCGAAAATGAGAGTATATTATTATTTGTCGTCAGGCAAGAGAGCTTGAAAGACACAAGGGATCATAGCTCAGCTGGGAGAGCATCTGCCTTACAAGC
>ENA-OPBE01002842-OPBE01002842.1-human-gut-metagenome-genome-assembly--contig:-NODE-2842-length-12328-cov-2.161574_pt1 | contig 12328 bp, 6 predicted proteins | sample MGYA00241066_ERZ501448 | MGnify/ENA primary metagenome ERZ501448 (study PRJEB25962, sample SAMEA2042585) | human gut metagenome | biome: human gut; feature: human-associated habitat; material: faeces...
GCACGAAGTTATATGGCAAGTGCTGTCGTTAATAATCAGATATATACTTTTGGAGGACAGGAAAACGGGGTCGCTGTACGTACAAGTGAAAGATTTCTAACTTCAAAGGAGATTTGGTACAGATGTACTCCGATGCCTAAATCACGATATAAACATACAGCATTAGCAATCGGTGAAAAAATATATCTTTGTGCAGGATATGATGCAAATGAACAAGCCGTAAGTGATATATATGTCTATAATACAATATCTGATTCATGGGATGATCCTATATCGACTCCAAATAACAATACTAATTATGCTTCCATTGTATATGGCGGAGAATTATATATTATATCAGGATTTGAAAATGGCGAGAGTTCAAAAAAGATATATAAGTATAATACACAGTCAGAAACATGGAGTTATATAACTAGTATTAAAGATGAATTTGTTGATGCTAAAGTAGTGGTCTATGAGAGTAATATAGTTGTTTTTGATGGTGCAGACATGTATATTTATGATTCTCAGGATTTTCATACAATAGATACTCATAGAATGATAAGAGAACTTGTTGACTATGCAGTAATAAGTCGTGACTTTAAAAACTTGGTTTATATTGGTTATTTGCCGGCGGGCGAAACAACGATGGGTTTTTATGTGACTGGAGGACATCCAGAAAATTCTGATATATCAACTGCCACAACCTCTGCGTTTTATTCGGGAGGTGGATTCTATGTTTCATCAGGTTGGACGTATGACTTGCGTCTTATACGTGGTCTAGCATGTCACAATATGGTTGAAGCAAATGGATATATATATATTTTTGGCGGACAAGTAACCAAGGGTACAGATCAGAAGTTAATGTTTAAAAGAAGCGTTGAAGATCGAATTGATGATGTCCCCGATACAGTTGAATTAAAAAATGGAGCAGTAGTTGGCTCAATAAATGGTTATGGTGATGTTGATAGTTTCACAATAACCCCTAAAAAGACATCAATCTATTCTTTTAGACCATATACATATTGGTACGGACTCGAATTTAGTCTTAAATATGGTAATAAGCAACTCGGTGTATATTATGACCAAGGAGGAGTTGATAAATACTCATATGGTTTAGATAGGCTTCTAGAGGAGGGTAAAACGTATACAATTCATGTAAGTGTCCCATTGAGCTATGATAGTCAATGGGGAGAATATGCCTTTGCATATGTTCCTGTTAACGATGATGTTCCTAATTATTTTGATGAAGCACAGAAAATTAAAATTAATACAAATTATTCAAGAAATTTTGAAGGGATTGATGATATAGACTGTTTTAAATTTAATGTAACAGATTTAGGTAAATATAATATTTCGGTTACAGGTTCATCACACAATTCGATGAAATATAGTATATATAGTGAGTCTGATACGGAGAATGATTTATATAGGTTTTCGACAGCATCTGATAATACGGTTGAAAATAAAATTCAACTTGCACCAGGGAACTACTACATAAAATTTCAGGGAAGTGGCGGGACATATAAATTCTCTTTAAACCATATCGGAAACATATATCACTTGTTTGAAGATAGATGTAAACATCAGATGACGACAGTAGGAAACAAGATATATGCTTTAGGTGGACTTAACAATAGCTTTAATAATATATCTGACATTGAGGTGTATGACCCAGAGCAAAAAGAATGGTCTGTGGAAATGTCGGAATTAGATATAAATAGTAGTTTTAGCGCGATTTCTATTGATGACTCAATTTATTTAGTTGGGGGAAGACGATCAAATGGTGAATTTAGTAAGAAAATTCAAAAATACAATCCATTAAACCAAACATTCTCGTCCATAGGAGAATTAAATATAGCAAGAGAACGCTCAGGATTAGCAGTATTAGGTAATGATATATATGTAGCAGGTGGAAGAAATGAATATGGATATTTAAAAACAATAGAAGTATATAATGTGGAAACAAATTCTGTGTCTAGAACATTGGAGTTACCATTCAAAATAGTTGATCCTCAGATATATTTCATAGATGACACATTATATGTGATGGCTGGTGCTGATGAAACGGGATTTTCTAATAAAGTATATGCATTGGATGACGATGTTTGGGTCGAAAAATCATCTATGCCTTATACGAGTGAATATGTACGTGGAGATGTATATGACGGGAATTTCTATTGTGCAGCAACTAATGAAAAAGAAAATGTCGATATATTAAAATATAATACAGTAAATGATGAATGGGCAATCCTTAAAGAAAATTTTGTGGAAAGCAAAATTTATTATGACACGGCAATTCTTAATGGAATGCTGTATATAACGGGAGGATATTCTATAACAGATGATACTGTTACAGATAGTGTTAACAGTATAGATATAGTGACAGATATTGCATCTATGGATAGGGCAATTCCTATAAGAACTATTGGTTTTGAATTTGAACAGAAAATAAATGATAGTGTGATAAATGCGCCAGAAATAATTGGAGTGAATGCAAAAACAATTGATGCAGACAAGGGAATATACGAGTTATACTTGAATGAAGATGATTATATTTCTGATGTTCGTTCCATCCCATTTTTCTTTTGGAGTGCTAGAGAAGGAATGTTTTCGGCATTGAGTGAAGATTATAGAAGAGTTATGTTTTATGCGGATCCTAATACAGGAAACAGAAAAGTGAAAATAGTTGTAGGTATAGGAGATGCAAGAGGATATGTTGATAAAAAAGCATTTAATTTGACAGGTAATAGCGTAGAGGAATAAGAGAGGAGGAAACAAATGAAAAGGATAATATCATTTATATTAACTTTTTGTATGTTAATGAGTCTAACAGCAGCTTTTGCAGAAAATGACAATGAAATAGAAAACAATGAGAACATTATTGATACAAGTTTGTTGACAGATGAAAATGTGTTGTATAAGGCAATACAGGAGAAGAATGGTTTTTCACTGTTTGGATTGGGTTATAGAGACAATGATGAAATCATAGCAGATTTTGATGTTGTAATGGGATTTGATATGTCATATTCTATGTATGAATATGACATAAACGGTGATAAGCAATGGATAGATAGCTTTAAATCTATTTCAGAGCAAGCGCCGGAAGATACAAGATATGCAGTACTATCATCAAATTCTGAGGGTTTTACAGACGATTTGGATAAGGCAATATCAGAGGTACAGGAAAAAGAATATACAGGGACAAACGATATTATATCTATTTTGGACAGGACAATTAGTGTGTTTGATGAAGAATCAAGCAACAGGAATAAAGTTGTCTTAGTAACAACACATAAAGTAGATGATATTTCGGCTCTTAAAGATAAGATGGACGAGCTGAGCGACTACGGAATAATACCATTTGTATTTGTATTGAATGCAGATACGAATAACGCATTAAATATGGATGGGATATATCAATGTCCTACGGATTTGGATTTAAGATTATCTATATCTGATTTATATTTAGCATTTTGTGAATTTAATATGACAGAAGCAGCGCAGACTTATGCTAATACCATAGATTATAATGTGTATAGAGTATTAAGTGATTTTCGAACTGATAGACATATGTTTGTCGGAGCAGATAACAATGCAGGTTTACAAATGGCATCAATGTTGAATATGTATAAATGTGTACCATTAAAAGCAAGTATAGGAATTAAGAATAAAAGTGAATATGATTTGTTTAATACAAGCAGTTATTCGGGCAATAACATTGATTTAAAGGATAAATTACAGAGTTTTGTTTCTGGAGAAAATGCAAAATTTGGGGAAGTTCCATATGATTTTCAATATGTATGGAATAGTATATTTGGGCAAATATCTAATAATAGGAAAATTATTATTTCAAATCCAGATATAACTCAAGCAGCAACTGTTTTAAGAAAAAATATGAAACGTAGATTCCCTATGATGATGAAACATGATGATGAGTGGGAAATTGTATATGAATACAGAAACCCGATTGGTGGTTCACTAGTAAGGTATAATGAGAATAAAGAGATTGAGTTTAATAAAATTCAGGCTGTGTTTGATACATATGAATATTTGATGTCAACTGTTGGCAAAGCTACAAATTTGTATGAAAAAGTAACAAGAACAAATTCAGAAATTACTGTTGAAATACAATACCCATCAAATTACGATTTTACGATAGACAATGAACAAAATGACTTAAATACAATAAGACGTGAAGCTTTGGACGGTAAATCGGGGTACATAGATTTCAATTCGGTAGATAAAACGCTTTATGTAACCGCGCAGTGTACGGGAGAAAATACAGAACGTAATTTTGTGGTGGGTTCTCTTGTTACATTTACAAATGGTCTGGCTGATATATACGGCGCCAATAAAGTATATTATACAAGGTATTATAGAGATATTACTATCAATGACTGGTTTCATGATTACATCTTTAAAGCAACAAATTTAGGCATTGTTTCGGGTACAGATGAAAATAAGTTTGAACCCAATAATACAATAACACTAGCACAGTTATTCAGAATGATGTTTGAAAGTGCAAAAGTTGACGGAATATTGACTGCGGATGATAACCCAACAACATATTGGGCATATCCTTATATGAAAAAGGCAAGCGAATTGGGCTTTAAGACAATAGATGATCAAGATATAGATGTTAGTATCAATAAACTTGATAAGTTGATAACCATAGGAGAGACTAAAGTTAGCAGGGGAGAGGCGGCTAAATATATTTGTCAGTTGTTTTTCGATCAAAGAAAAGAAGTCAATGTACCCACCTTATTATACGATAAAGTTGAAAACATAGAGAATGAAAGAAAAAATGCATATAAAAATTTTATTGATGTATCGGGCAATAAGAATGAAAACTACATATATAAGTTGTATATGAATAATATTTTGAACGGTCAGGATAAAAACACAATGGCGCCGGATGCGGATATAAGGCGTTCAGAGATATGCACAATACTTATCAAATGTTTGTTTGACATGGATGAAAACATTCCTGTTATTATAGCAAACATTGAAGAAAATACAGAAGCAGTTCCTGTTGATGTTTATATGACTACTGATGAGAGAATCATTAAGAACATTTCCTTTAATAATAACAATAAGGCTGCCTTTAATATACATATTGAAGATGATGAAGAATACGAAGTGGCAATTGATGGTGGTACAGAAGCAACAATTCAGGGTGAAATGGATTGTATAGAAGGTACAGGCACATTTACCCCTGAAACAACGCAAAAAGGAAATTTTGTTTATACAATTCGCGGACCAGGTGTATTTCAACTAAATTTAGTAAGAACGGGAATAGACATTATTAATTTAAAAATAACTAACATATCTACTCAAAGTCAAGTTATACCATTAAATCAAGTTATCACGCAAGATATGATAAATAGAAATAAACTGTCATTTACTGCTGAGAAAAATGGATGTTATATTATCAATGTTACGCCTGGTACAACCTTTAATTTAACCGACCAAGCAGGAAGAAAAGTGGAAGAATACTATACTGAATTGTATAGGGGATTTAACAGCAACGTACCTCAATTTATAACCCAGAAAATGAGAGGAGTCAATAGAGAGCTTAACTATATAGACAGCAATGGAAACAAAACATCTCTAACAGAGGAGTGTGCTTGCTATAAATATTACCTTGAAAAAGGCACAACAATTACGATAGATAATATTAGTAATAATGAATATAAATTACAAGTGGATGAGCCTCAAGATGGGGATATTGTATTCCATCAACATGAAAATGAAGGCGAATACTTTATTTATTCAGATGCGCCTGAAGCAATAACAGATAATACTTTGGCAGACTATGCTCCATATGCTTTTATAAGAGAGGAACATTTAGGCAAGGGGAAATATACTTTTATGTCTTGGCATCTTAATTATTCCAGTGAAGATGTCACTATGGATGTGCAACTTTATTCGGAAAATGCTAAAATTAAGGTAAATGCAATTGGTATAAATGCACCTCAAATGGATGGCTGGGACGAGGATTGGACATCACCACAAGCCATTTTGAATATGGAATATTTTAAGTGTGAAAAACTTTTTAAGGTAAAAACTAATGAGTATACTAATAGATTGTATGGTAGAATAGATGAAGGCTACTACACTTTGAATTCGGCAGAAGGTAATTCAGTGTGGCTTCAAGATATCTATAACGAAAAAATATATAAAAATGGGTATAATGACCAAATATTAGAATATCCACGATTACCGAAGTATGATGATGTTGTTGATAACCAAATGCCGTTTTATATAATATTTGAATTTGAAGTTTTGGAGGGCGAAGTTGTTCTTAACCAAATGGCATATAACAACAGAGAAAATATCATGAGTATAGGTGAAAATAACGCACCATATATTGGAGATGGTGCATTTAAAGGAATTTCCAACACTCCTAACGAAGTCATATCGGATTTTTCATATGAAATAAAGGGAGATGAAAAGTATATTCCGGTAAGAACATTTAATCTTAATAATCCTCTCGGATATAAAAGTGTATTCTGGGAGTCCAATGTTAATCCACAACAGGATGCAACATCAGACATAAGCATTTCAGGTGTTGAAGACGGTAATGGTAATCTGTATAAGTATAGGGTTAGAGACATTGCAACGGAAACAGAATTGCTAAAGTTTAGATATGTAGATAATAGTAAAAAAGATAGATATGACTATGATACAGACGATAATGTTTGGTATTTTGATGAATTTCATGATAGAAATTATAGTGCTGATAGTAGCATAGCAGGTGATGTCCCCAATCGTTTAATCGCTACTGAGGCGGCGTTAAACCGTTATGATACTGGTCAGGAAGTAAAGTTTAAACTCCCAATAGCGAATTATTCAGTTATAGAAACATATAACATCAAACTTAAAAATTCAACAGAATCTACAAAAACTATTGAGTTTATATTAGATAGTGAGTCATGTGAATTTTTGTATTTAGAGAATTTGCATAAAAAACCGGTAATGTTATCCAAAGGTTCTTATACAAGAGCGCAAGTAATGTATTATATTGTATTAGAACCCAACCAAGAGATAGAATATAAGATGAAAACAGGTTTATTTACAGCGAATGACGGTAGTATGAGAAATTGTTTTAAAATCTATGAAGGAGAGAAAGATTATGGAAAAGATAATAAAGAAAACCCCATACAGATTGTTAATAATTTGCATAATTATGATGATGATTGGAATTATCCACAGCAATGATACATATGCGATTGATTTTGAAAATGAAATAATAAATCCTAAAGATAGAGTTGTATACACAGGTCAAGGGTATTTTTCAGTATATTATGATGGAAAAGCACACAATGCATCGGCATGGGAAGCCACATATTCAAAAGATAAAGTCAATTGGAGGAATGCAGTCACCGATAGTAATTACAAATTTCTGGACAGGTTGGTAAATTCAAGTAATATACCTACTTCACAAGTTATTGAAACGAATGATGGATATATGATTAGGGAAAAAAATCATAAACGTCATGGTCTTAATTATGCGACTAGAGATGATAATATTATTTTATTGGATAAGAATTTTAATGTTTTAAAATCATATTCCGGAGATTATGTCAGCGATATGTCATATATAAATGGAGTGTATTATATAAATACATATTCTCAATATGGTGAATATATCCCTGAAACCCATATGAATGTTGTGTCAGAGGAAAAATCATATTATTCAACGGATTTCGAAAATTGGCATGTATACAATGAGAGCGGTGGTATACCGATTATAAACGACGGACATGAATTGTTTATTAGAAATGGTAAGCTGCAATATGATAGATATTTCACACAGGATATGGGGGATATAGCATTATCTCAAAATGGTGTTACAAAGCAGGGCATTATCTATGAGAGTGTCGATATTGGTGAAATTATTCAGGTTCATGATTATTTATTTGCAAATCTTGCATATGATGGAAGAGAACTGCCTGGGAAAGTAGCTGTATCAAAGGATGGGGTATATTTTACTATAATAGACCTGCCTTTAGAAAATTGTCTGCTTTGCGATGTTTTTGAACTAAAAGATAATAGATTTGAATTTGATATAACAAATAGCTCCAAGTACTATTCTTGCCCTATTGAGCAAATAGATGAAGCATTAAATGTAAGTGATATATATGTCCAATTCCAAGACAAAATACTTGGTTTTGAAACACCGCCTGTAATAGAAGACGGCAGTACACTTGTGCCTATGCGCTTCTTATTTGAGCAGATGGGCGCAGATGTTGAATGGAATCAGGAAACACAGACAGCAACAGCAACACTTGATAATACAGCAGTTACATTTGCGATAGATGATACTAATGCAGAAGTAAATAACACGCCTGCTACTATGGACGTCCCTGCACGTCTTATAAATGGCAAAACGATGGTACCGCTGCGCTTCCTCTCAGAAGAAATGGGCTTTGAAGTTGCGTGGGATGCAGAATCAAGAACGGCAATTATAGAGTAACAATTTATATATCTTACTCAATTATTAGTAATGACATTATCGGTAGTACATTTTGTACTACCGATAATGTAGGTTTATAACATAAAGAAAAGGAGAACAAAATGAAAAAAATAATTATATGCATAATGGGGATTATCTCATTGTTATCACTCTCTTTATCCGCTTATGCAGGCAATAATATGTTTATTGATGATAACTTTGATGAAGTATTAATGTTAAATCATTGGGTTGATGATACAGGAAGAGGATCAAAACAAATTGAAACTGATGGAAGTAATAATTATCTTGCGATGACTGCATCTTCATCATTTTTCAATTTTCAAGCTAAAGATGTTTATGCGACTAAGCGACTTTATTTCTCAGCAGATATAAAATTTACTGAGAGTAATATGGAAATTCAACTTAGACAGTCAAGAGATATTTCAGCTTCAGGATTTATCATGGCTGGACGATTGAGAAAGAATCTTTATTATATTGAGTATTTTTCAAATGGAACGTACTATAAGTTAAATGACATTAATGGAAAATGGCTTCAGATGAAGGATATTTCTAAGTGGTATACAATAAATATGGTGCTTGATATACCAACTAATACATATTCAATACTATTATCAGAAAAAGATACAGGAAAAACAATAGGAGAAGCTCAGAATATACCATTTTTCGGAAAATGTGATTATATAAATTATTTTGCATTCTCGTCGAGTGACAAATTATGTGTTGATAATGTAAAAATTGAGGAAATTGATACAGATAGCATAAGAATATCAGGAGCCTTTTATCCACAGATAACAAAAAATGCGAGCAAGAATTATACATACAGTGTATTAGCGAAAGATGAGAATAACTCTGAATTTATTGTAGATGGAGTATCATGGTCTTTAAATCGTCAAGCAAAAGGGGTTTCTATAAATGAAAAAACAGGAGAGTTGACAATTGAACCGACAGCAAAACCTGGAATATTTATAATTTATGCAAAAAATATTCTCTATCCGGATATTAAAAAATCATTGCTTATAGATATAGAAAGATGAGGAGGGATGAAGATATGAGAAAGATGGTAAGTTTATTGTTATTTCTTGTAATGATTATGTACACATCATCAATATCGTTTGCGGATGAAAACAACGATAATATAGAATCGATAGTCGAAAGCCATAGTTCAGAAAAAAATGATGTTGATATAAATTCTTCTGAAACGGACAACGTGTCCATAATGGATAAAAACAATAAATCAGATAAAGTTTTAAATAATACAGCAGTCGAAGATAAAGAAAATATTGTAAATAATATGACAGAAGATGAGTTAGAAGCATATCATGTGACATTGGATCAAAATGAATTTTCCAAAATACAAGATGAAGAAGTAAAAACAGAAATATTGCAAGAAATTGATAAAAGACTATAATTTTAATAAGTGATAGAAATTTAATAAATTTAAAAGAATATACTTGGTATGTTTTTGAAAAAAATTAAATGCGCAGCACCGCCGTCGCAAATTGGTTTAGCTCTTATTAGCCATGATAATGGATAATATAGAGATAAGCCAATTTAAGCCAAGGTCAAGTTCATTTAATTTTTAGAAAACACATACCAAGCATATTCTAAAATTATAAATGGTAAAGCTTATTAAAGAAAGGATTTATAAATGGATTATAAAAAGGATTTTCCGATTTTTAATAATAGAAACATTACATATTTAGATAGTGGTGCTACAACTCAAAAGCCACAATATGTTATTGATGCAATCGATGAGTTTTATGAGCATAACAATGCAAACCCACACAGAGGTGCGTATTCTCTTAGCATAGATGCAACAAATGTGTATGAGGGTACTAGGAAGAAGATTGCAAAGTTTATAAATGCTAGAAAAGCAAATGAGATAATATTTTCTAAAAATGCGAGTGAAAGCTTGAATTTAATTGCATACTCATATGGCTTAGAAAATCTAAAGGAAGATGACGAAGTCGTACTTTCAATAATGGAACATCATTCTAACTTAGTACCATGGCAATATGTTACTAAAAAGACTGGTGCAAGTCTGAAATACATGTATATAAATGACGAATTTGAATTGTCGAAAGAAGAAATCGAAAGCAAGATAACAGATAAGACAAAAATAGTTGGAATTACACATGTATCAAACGTGCTAGGAACAATAAATAATGTAAAAGAAATAATAAAATATGCACATAAAAAGGGTGCAGTAGTAATTGTAGATGCTTCTCAAAGCATACCTCACATGAAAATTGATGTACAGGATTTAGATGCAGACTTTGTAGTATTCTCAGGACATAAAATGTTTGCTCCACTTGGAATAGGTGTATTATATGGAAAAGAAAAATTATTAAACAACATGAATCCATTCTTAATGGGTGGAGACATGATAGAATATGTTTACGAACAAGACACAACATTTGCTCCACTTCCAAACAAATTCGAGGCTGGAACACAAAATGTAGAAGGCGTTGTAGGGCTTGGAGCAGCAATAGACTATATAAACAAGGTTGGATATGACAATATAGAAAAAATAGAAAAAGAAGTAGTAAGCTATGCAAGACAGGAATTATCAAAACTAGATTACCTAGACTTATACATGAGTCCGAATGAAGAAAATCATTCATCAGTAATATCATTCAACATAAAAGGCGTACACCCACACGATGTTGCAAGCATGCTAGACTTTAAAGGGGTTTGCGTAAGGTCTGGAAACCATTGTGCACAGCCATTATTAAGATATATGGGAATAGACTCAACATGTAGAGCAAGCTTTAGCATATACAACACCAAGGAAGATGTAGATAGACTAGTAGACGCAATAAAATTTGCTTACTCAAAATTTGAAAGATTTATAAAATAATGTGCATTTTGGGGACAGAGCAAAAAATGTACAAAAGTTTGATGAATGAAAAAGTGCCATTGCATATGAAAAAATTATAAATGTTAAATTTTCGCCAACCAAAGGGCGTCCCTATTGGGCGAAGAAAGGAAAAAAATGGACGATTTACAAGATGTATATAATGATTTAATAATGGAACATAGCATGAATTCATACAATAAGAAAAAACTAGAAACTTGTGATTTGTGCGAAATGGGACATAACCCAAACTGTGGTGATGAAATAGAATTGCAAGTAAAGTTAAATGGCAATGTAATAGAAGACATGGCTTTTTCTGGACATGGTTGTGCTATTTCTCAGGCATCAACGTCTATAATGATAGACACTTTAAAAGGGAAAACACTTGAAGAGGCAAAGCAAATTATAGATACTTTTATTGGAATGATAAAAAGAGAAATAACGGACGAAGCAGAACTAAAAAAACTTGACGAAGCAATAGCTTTAAGAAATGTATCAAATATGCCGGCAAGAGTAAAATGTGCATTGCTAGCATGGCATACTTTAGAAGATATGATAGAAAAGAAACAATAATGTAAGAAAACAAAAAATAATCAAATATAAAAGAAAATTTGATAGAAAAATATTTGGTGTTAAATAAAAAATAATATATAAAAAGTCCTTAAGTAATGTACTTAAGGAAATTTATTTTATATATAAAAAATCATTCGAATGCAATTATATCAAGTGGTTAGAAACAAAAAAAGAAAATGATATAATTTTGAAATTTAACTGTAATAATTCCGCAATAAAATGGTAAACATGTTATAGGTATAGCTATTTTTAAATTTCTTTATTTATCCTTAAGTACATTACTTTGGGATAAATAAAGAAAGGATAAAAGATATGAAAACGAAAGAAATGAAAGGAATAACGTTAATAGCATTAGTAATAACCATAGTAGTATTGATGATATTAGCAGGAGTAAGTATCAATACCGTATTAGGTGATGATGGAATAATAAAAAAGGC
>ENA-OPBE01002845-OPBE01002845.1-human-gut-metagenome-genome-assembly--contig:-NODE-2845-length-12323-cov-2.492908_pt1 | contig 12323 bp, 10 predicted proteins | sample MGYA00241066_ERZ501448 | MGnify/ENA primary metagenome ERZ501448 (study PRJEB25962, sample SAMEA2042585) | human gut metagenome | biome: human gut; feature: human-associated habitat; material: faeces...
CCGCCGGGACAGGCCATGATTTCGATGGCGTGGTAGGGCGATCGGCCGGCGCGGATCTCTTCGACCAGCCTGCGGGCGTTACCCAGCCCGTGTGCGATGCCGATTTTGACGGGTACGCCGTCGAAGTCGATCGTCGCCGAACGGATTCCCGCCAGTCCGCGCAGTTCGGTGAAGTCGAGTTTCGGAAGCGTTTTTTTCGTTTGTATTTCGTATGCCGTACGCACGGCTGCCTCGATCACGCCGCCTGTGGTGCCGAAGATGACGCCTGCACCGGTCGATTCGCCCAGCGGACGGTCGAAATCGCTCTCCTCCAGTTCGTCGAAGTTCATGTTGGCGAAGCGGATCATGTGGGCCAGTTCGCGCGTGGTGATCGAAATGTTCACGTCCGGATCGCCGTCTTTGCCGAATTCGGGGCGTGCGGCTTCCGATTTCTTCGCCACGCAGGGCATGACCGATACGACGATGAAATTCCGGCGGTCGATGCCCAGCTTGGGCGCCAGGTAGTTTTTGGCGATCGCGCCGAACATCTGTTGCGGCGACTTGGCCGTCGAGAGGTTCTCGCCCAGTTCGGGGAAATGCTTCTCCATGAACGACACCCAGCCCGGACAGCAGGAGGTCATCAGGGGGATTTTGACCGTCCGGTCGCCCGCGAGATACTTGTTCAGGCGCTGGAGCAGTTCGGTGCCCTCCTCCATGATCGTCAGGTCGGCGGCGAAGTCGGTGTCGAAAACGTAGTCGAAGCCCAACCGACGCAGCGCTGTGGTCATCTTGCCCGTGACGCTCCGGCCTTCCAGTCCGAAATCCTGGCCGAGGGCCACGCGCACGGCGGGGGCGGTCTGCACCACGACCGTCTTGCCGGGATCGGCGAGCGCCTGCATCACCTCCCGGATGTTGCTGTTCTCCGAGAGGGCGCTGGTCGGACAGACGGCTACGCATTGGCCGCAATTGACGCAGTTGGTCGTTAGGATCGGATCGTTGAAGGCCGTGCAGAGGACCGAAGTGAATCCCCGGCCTACGACCGACAGGGCGCCGACGGTCTGGACTTGGTTGCAGACCGTTTCGCAGCGGCGGCAGAGGATGCACTTTTCCATGTTGCGCACCACCGACGGCGAGAGGTCCATCATCGGCTTGGTGGTTTCTCCCTTGTACTTGGCCTCGCGGATGCCGAGGTCTTTGGCCATGGTTTGCAGGCTGCAATAGCCGTTCTTCGAGCAGGTGAGGCATTCGTTGGGGTGGTCCGAGAGGATCAGCTCCAGAATGGTTTGCCGGGCGTTGATGACGCGGGGTGTGTGGGTGCGGACGACCATCCCTTCCGTGCAGACGGTTTTGCAGGCCGGAGCCAGGTTTTTGCGTCCTTCGACCTCTACGACGCAGATGCGGCAGACACCGGGGTCGTTCTTGCAGCCCAGCTCGTGCAGGTTGAGGTAGCAGAGCGTCGGAATTTTGATGCCGACCGAAGCGGCCGCTTCGACCAGGTTGGTGCCCGGGGCGACCTCTGCGGTTCGGTTGTCGATGGTTAGTTTTATCGTTTCCATGCGGATTTGTCTTGGAGGAGTGGTTAGCGGATGCTGATTGCGCCGAACTTGCATTTTTCGAGGCAGGTGCCGCACTTGATGCAGCGGGCCTGGTCGATGGCGTAGGGTTGTTTGGGGATGCCGCTGATGGCTCCCGGCGGACACATGCGAGCGCAGAGGGAGCAACCTTTGCAAACCTTGGGGTCGATCACGAAACTCATCAGGTCGCGGCAGCGGTGGGCCGTACAGTGGTGGTCCCGCACGTGGGCCACGTATTCGTCCCAGAAGTTTTCCAGGGTCGAAAGCACTGGATTGGGGGCCGTCTGCCCCAGGGCGCAGAGCGACGAGTCGCGGATTACGCGGGCGAGGTTCTGCAATTCGTCGAGGTCTTCGTCCCTGCCCAGTCCCCTGGTGATCCGGTCGAGAATCTCCAGCAGGCGTTTGTTTCCGATGCGGCAGGGCGTGCACTTGCCGCAGCTCTGGGTGGAGCACAGGTTGACGAGCGCTGCCGTAAACTCAACGGGACACGTGCACTTGCCGCACGACTCATCGACGGTGAATTCGAGGTAGAATTTGGCCACCGACACCATGCAGTCGTCTTCGTCCATGACGATCATGCCGCCCGAACCCATCATCGATCCGCTTGCCAGCAGGTTGTCGTAGTCGATCGGGGTGTCGAGGTGCTTCTCCGTGAGGCAGCCGCCCGACGGGCCGCCCGTCTGCACGGCCTTGAACTTCTTGCCGTTCTTGATGCCGCCGCCGATTTCGAAGATCACTTCGCGCAGCGTGGTGCCCATCGGCACCTCGATCAGGCCGACGTTATTGACCTTGCCCGCCAGGGCGAAGACTTTGGTGCCCTTGCTCTTTTCGGTGCCGATCGAGGAGAACCATTCGGCGCCCCGCAGGAGGATGGGCGGAATATTGGCGCAGGTTTCGACGTTGTTCACATTGGTCGGGTAGCCCTTGTAGCCCGATTCGCTCGGGTACGGGGGTTTCACGGTCGGTTCGCCGCGTCTGCCTTCCATCGAATGAATCAGCGCCGTCTCCTCGCCGCAGACGAAGGCGCCCGCGCCGTAGCGCAGCTCGATGTCGAACGAGAAGCCCGAGCCCAGGATGTCGTTGCCCAGCAGCCCGTATTCCCGCGCCTGTTCGATGGCTCGCCTGAGCCGTTCGATGGCCAGCGGGTATTCGGCGCGGATGTAGATCAGTCCGTGCGAGGCGCCCGTGCAGTAGCCGTTGATGGCCATCGCTTCGAGGATCGAGTGGGGATCGCCTTCGAGGATCGAACGGTCCATGAATGCGCCCGGATCCCCTTCGTCGGCGTTGCAGACCACGTATTTGCGGTCGGCTTTCGCATCGCGCGTGATCTTCCACTTCAGGCCGGTGGGGAAACCGCCTCCGCCGCGCCCCCGCAGGCCGGAGTCGATGATCTCCTGCAACACGTGGTCGGGCTGCATGCCGAGCACTTTGGCCAGGGCTGCGTAGCCGTCGCGGGCGATGTATTCGCCGATGTTCTCGGGGTCGATGAACCCGCAGTTCCGCAGGGCGATGCGCAGCTGCGGCTTGTAGAACTTCATGTGCTTGCTGTCGGGTACGTGCTGCCCCGTGTCGGGGGCCGTGTAGAGCAGCCGCTCTACCTTGCGGCCTTTGACGACATGCTCCCGGACGATCTCTTCGGCGTCTTCGGGTTTGACCGAGACGTAGAAGGTGTTGTCGGGGATCATCTTGACGATCGGCCCCTGCTCGCAGAAGCCGAAGCAGCCGGTGCGGATCACCCGTGTGCGCTCGGACTCTCCCGTTCGGTCGAGCGCCCGGCGCAGGGCCGCGATGATCTCCTCGCTCCGCGATGCCCGGCATCCCGTGCCGCCGCATACCAGGATGTAGTTATTGATTTTTGCCATCGGGTTGGATGCTTGTTAAAGATTCGGATCGTTTTCCTTCGTTTCAGATGCCCGGCTCGACGGTCGGACCTGTCGCCTCTTTCCGAAAATTCTCGGATTGCCGGACGCAGTTTATGCTTCGATCAGGCCTTCGGCCGTTTCGCCCCGGACGATTTGCCGCTCGACGAGCTCCGCGACGCGCTCGGCAGTGACATGGCCGTAAAGAACCGGCCTGCGGCCCGGCAGCGTGATTTCGACGGTGGGTTCGTCCTTGCAGTGTCCGGCGCAGCCGGTCTGGGTTACGATGCCCCGGATGCGACGGGCGGCCAGTTCTTCGACGAATGTTGCGAGGACCGCTTTGGCTCCGGCGGCGATGCCGCATTCGTCCATCGAAACCCGGATCTGGGGCAGCTCATCGGGTGTGTTGCTGTTTTCCCGGATCTCGAGGTCGGCACGCAGTTTTTCGCGCATGAGGCGCAATTCCTCCGGAGTGTTTATTTTTGCCATGTTTTCCGGTCGTTTAGAGTTTGATTTTTCAGGTTTGTTCGCTCCTGCCTGCCGAAAAATATCCCGGAAACGGAGCTTCTTTCGGGATCGGGTGGTTAAATATAATCATTTGTTATCAAAATAACAATAAAAACGGCCGGAAAAAAGGGGCGGAATAAAAAAGCGGTCCCAGAGAACCGCTGGAGCGGGGTGCGGGGTGTCCCGGAAACAGCCGGGTGGTCGATGAAGGTCGCTGCCGGGAAAAAGTATAGCGTTATGGCTTGTCCGGTCCGCAATGCCGCCGTCCCTGTTTCTGATGGGCGTTCCGGGGTTCCGGGATTTGTACCGGCTCGGCCCCGGTTGCGGCAGCAGTCGAGTGCCCGGCCGCGCATCGTCGGGCCGTTGCGGTGAAAGCCGAGTGCGCCCCCGGACGAGTATGGCGGCTTGCGTATCTTTTTTATCGTGGAGGATTGTCGCGGGAGAGTGATTGCGAAAAAGGCTGCCCATTGACGGGCAGCCTTTCGATTTTGCAGGCCCTGTAAGCCGGGTTCTGTGCTCCGGTTGCCCGGAGTCCCCATCATTTATCTAGGACGCCGGTCTCCCGGCGCCTCAAGCAACCTACCCCCCGGCATTGGACGAGCAACCCTTGATTGCCGGTATACATGGTCTTGCAACCCACGAGATGTACTGTCCGAAGCGTATCGCTACCTTCGCGGTGGGCTCTTACCCCGCCTTTTCACCCTTACCCCTGCGGGGCGGTTATTTTCTGTTACACTTGCTATACCCTCACGGATATCAAGCCGTTAGCTTGCGTGGCGCTCTGCGTTGCCCGGACTTTCCTCCCCCTGTTGCCAGGCGGCGATGGAGCGGACCTGCGGGGCAAAGGTATGAATAAGTCGGGGATAAAAGTAAATTTATTCATGTTTTATCACGCGAAAATATTCGGGACGCAGTCGGGACAAGGGAAAATTTTGCAGGGAATACGTCTGCCGCTTTTGATCGGCTGCCGGCGACAAGGCTATCCGATTTGGTGCAGGTTGCGGCTTGTCGTGCGGGAAAGAGGTTTTCCTTCAGATTGTAATTATTTTATAATAAAAAATAATGTATTTATTGTTTGTTTATGTGAAAATTATTATAATTGTATTGGGTTATTTTGTATAAATCAAGTAGATTGGAAGATGATAAGGAATATATTAGTTGTATTTTTATTGCTTTTTGTTGGTTTTTCATGTGATTTGAAAAATAGAAAAACAAAAAATTTAAGAGATATTTATGGCCAAAATCTTATTTTACCTGGTCATGCGACATGGAAAATAGAAGGTCGTGATACGGTAATAAACATAGAAAATTTAGCACCTAAACTTGTTGTATATTATAGTAGTGGAACATGTGCGCCATGTTCATTAAAAGGCTTGCATCATTGGGGGAAAATAATAGATAGTGTAGAATTAGTGGGACCCTCACTTGAAATAGTCTTTATTATTAAGGCGAATAGATACGACTCTTTGTTTTTTCATAGTTTAAATTCAGAGCATTTTATATTTCCTGTATTATGCGATAAGGAGGGGGAGTTTGAAGAAAATAATCTTTTACCTATAAATAAGGAATATAATGCCTTTTTGTTGGATTCAAATAACGAGGTTGTATATGTCGGGTCACCGCTATTAGGACGAAAAATGCGAAGTTTATTTATAAGTATAGTAAAAGTTCTGAATAATGATTATCGTAACGGTGTCAATAGTGACTTGCCATCATCTGATACCATAGATAATATAAGTAGTTAATCAAGCGGTGAATGGCATAAAATAATAGGATTTATACATATTCATTTAATATGTTTTATATATAAAGATTGATTCTATGAGAAAATATATGTATTTGATATCTATTTTGATATTATCATCATGTCAAGTTGCAGATGTCCAAAATGGTACAGAAAAGAAAGATAATTTTTTGCAGGAGGTTGGTCGCTTAAGTGATTTTGTATTGTCTCAATCAAAAGTTGGAGGGTATCTGTCTGAAGAAGATGCTGTAATTTTAGATAATTGGTTAAAAGAGTTGTCTACTCGATATGATTTTCAAAATAATTTTGATTATTGTGGAGATATTTATACTCGTTCTGATTATGAACCAGATTTTTATGATTATTTGAATTGGATTGAAGAAAATGCTACTTCTGGTTTTTACCAAATTATTTATCGTTGGCTGGTTGATGAAGAATTTGATGATGATTTAAATCAAATTCTTGCAAACACTATTTTGTTGCCGAATGAACAGGTTGCAATAGCTGTTGTTTATCCATTGGTACAAAATTCTTTGGTGGAATTTGAAAGCCGAGGGGGAGTTGATCAATGTTACGATCAATATAATAGTGATATAAAACGCTGTAAAAGGGATTATCATATAACTATGGCTGTGGTGACTGCCGTTTCGGTCTTATCCGGAGGAAGCGCTGCACCGGCTGCTGCGGTATCCCTCGTTGGAAATACCGTTGCTTTGAAGAGTTGCATGGATGGTGCTGCCCGAACTTTTGATATTTGTGTGAAGTATGCAAAATAGAGATTCGAATTGGAGACATTTTCTGGGAGACCGCTGTCGGATCGTGCGATGCGATCCGGTTCCCGGGCGGATATTCACTTCCGAGAGGCTGCTGTGGGCTTTGGCGGTTGTGATCGGAATCGAGCTGCTTGTTTCCCAGGTCATCTCTTGGGAAGTATCGGTTTGGGTAGCGATGTGTGGTGACGGTTTGCTTGCACTCGGGACCTTGGGGTTGTTCCTGGTCCGAATATACCGCAACCGGGAGGTGGACTGGTTGTTGCTTTTCGTTGCCGTGATGATGGTGCTGTTGGCCGCTAATCATTGGGAGATAGCGCAGAGCCATCCGATCGCGGGGTGATACGCCCCGTTGTTTCTCTAACGCCGAGTCGCCGGAACCTGCAAAAGGCCCGGCGATTCGGCGTCAGAGGTGAATCGCTGTTTTTTATTTTTCGGTGTCCGTACCGAAAATGTTGAAACGCCGGAGCAGCGGGTTGCGGCGGTCGAGCAGCAGGAACTCCAGCAAGAGCAGGACGAGGGCCGCTCCGATCAGGTATTGGAACTGTTCGTTGAACTCCTCGAAGCGGAGGGCCGCCAGGTCGCCTTTTTCCATATTGTTGATCGTGCGTACGATTTCGTCCAGCCCGATCGACTGGTTGGTCGAGCGGATGTAGGCTCCGTCGGTCGCCTGTGCGATCTTTTCGAGCAGGGGTTCGCCCAGTTTCGATACGACCATCTCTCCCTTGTCGTCCTTGATGAACTCGCCGCCGATCTGGATCGGAGCGCCTTCCGGCGTGCCGATGCCGATGGTGAAGATGCGGATGCCCTGTTCGGCGGCCCGTTCGGCCGCTTCGATGGCGCCGGAGTCGTGCCCTTCGCCGTCGGTGATGAGCACGATGACGCGTCCTGCGGGGTTATCTCCCTTTTCCGAAAAGGACATGGTGGCCAGCGAGAGGGCCTGACCGATGTCGGTGCCCTGCACCGAAACCATCGAAGGGGATATTCTGCGGGCAAAGGCTTTGGCCATGCGGTAGTCCGAGGTGATCGGCAGTTGCACTACGGCGTCGCCCGCGAAGACGACCAGTCCCACGCGATCCTGCTTGAGTCCGTCGAAGAGCTTGTCGATGGCGTATTTGGTGCGTTCGAGGCGGTTGGGCTGGAAATCCTCGGCGAGCATCGAGTTCGAAACATCGACCACGAGCATCATCTCGATACCCCGGCTCTCCACCTCGCGGAGTTTCGAACCCAGCTGCGGCCGTGCGAGCGCCAGGGTGAGCAGGGCGAATGCCGTGAGGTACAGGATGAATTTCAGACGCCGGCGCCCCGTAGAAGCGTCGGGCATGAGCGGACGGATGGTTTCGAGCCGGCCGAAACGGCTGAGGCGCCGGCGTGCGAGCTGTCCGGCGGCCGTCCATACGGCGACGAGCAACGGGAGGAGCCACAGCAGCCAGAGGTATTCGGGATATGCGAATCTGAACATTACGGCAGGGATTTTAACCAGAGGGTACGCAACAGAAATTCCACGAGCAGCAGGGCCAGAGCCGCCGCTGCCCAGCGGAGGTACTCCTCGGTGTAGGTGGTGTATTGCGATATTTCGACCTTGCTCTTTTCGAGCTGGTTGATTTCGTCGTAGATGGACTGTAGTTTGGCGTTGTCCGTGGCGCGGAAGTAACGGCCGCCCGTGAGATCGGCGATCTCGCCGAGTATCTTTTCGTCGATCTGCACCTTGGCCTGCACGACGGTCGGGTTCCCGAAGAAGTCCACCGTCGGATAGGGGGCCGTGCCGCGTGTGCCGACACCGATCGTATAGACGCGGATGCCCTGGTCACGGGCGATCTCCGCAGCCGTGAGGGGAGCGATTTCGCCCCGGTTGTTCTCTCCGTCGGTCAGCAGGATGATGACCTTGCTCTTGGCGTTGCTCTCGCGCAGGCGGTTGATTGCCGTCGCCAGTCCGTTGCCGATGGCCGTGCCGTCCTCCACCACGCCGCTGCGCAGGCGTCCCAGCAGGGTTTGCAGCGTGCTCTGGTCGGTGGTCAGCGGGCTTTGCGTGAAGGCTTCGCCGGCGAAGGCCACCAGTCCGATGCGGTCTCCGGGGCGGTCGGTGATGAAGTTGCCGGCGACCTGCTTGGCTGCCTGGATGCGGTCGGGCTGGAGGTCCTGGGCCAGCATCGAGGTCGAAATATCGATCGCCAGCACGATGTCGATGCCTTCGGTGTTGCTCGTCGAGCCTTCATCGACCGATTGGGGGCGGGCCAGCGCTACGATGAGGAGCGCGACGGCCGCGCAGCGCAGCGCGAAAGGCAGATGCCGCAGGTAATAACGTACGGTGCGCGGTGCTTCGGCGACACCGTCGATGGTCGATACTTGGATCGAAGCGCCGCCCTGACGGGTCCGCCAGACGTAATAGACCACCATGAGCGGAATGACCGCGAGCAGCCACAAAAAGTATGGAGAGGCGAATTGCATAGCCGTTTCAGAATTGATTCGTTACCAGTTTTTATTGCCGCGTACCACGACCCCGGCTTTCTCCTTGAGTTTCTCCTGGGTCTTGTCCTCCTGGGTCTGGATCGCATCCAGCATCCGTTCCTGTTCTTCCGGGGAGATGCCGTTTTCGCGGGGTTGGCCGGGCTGCCGGTCGTCGCTGTCCGGCTTGTCGGAATCCTGCGGCTGTTCGTCGGGATTTTGTCCGTTCTTGTCGGGATCATTCTGACCGTTCTGCCGGTCTTGTTGATCCTGTTGCTCGCCGCCCTTGTCCTGCTGCCGGTCTTTGTCCGAATTATTATCCTTGTTTTTGTCTTGATTCTGATCCTGACCGCCGCTGTTCTGCTGGTCCTTGTTCTGATCTTTGTTTTGATCCTCGTTCTGCTGTTTTTGCAGCAGTCGCTTGGTGTAGGCGTAGTTGTACTTGGCCTCCTGGTCGGCAGGATTCATCCGCAGGGAGTTCTTGTAGCTTTCGAGCGCTTCCGGGTATTTTTCCTGTTTGAATTGGGCGTTGCCGAGGTTGTAGAAAGCCTCGGCCCGTTCCTGGTCGGTGCGGGTGGAGTCTGCGGCGATGCGTTCGAGCATCTTGGCCGCCTCCTCGTATTTTTCGGTACGGTAGAGGGCGCCCCCCAGGTTGTAGGCGGCCTCGAAGTTTTCGGGGGCCGCTTCGAGCGCCTGCGTGTAGCGTTCGATGCTGCGGTCGTACCGCTCCTTCGCGAAATCCCGGTTGCCCTTGCGCACGAGGCTGCGCTCGGGGTATTTCTGGGCCGAGGCGCTGCCGATTCCGAGCAACAGGGTGATGAATATCAGTAGGATTCTGTTTGGCATGGCGTGTCGGATGCTATTGGGTGTCGTCCTGTTCGGTGCCCTCCTCCGCGATTTCCGCAGGCTTGGTCTCCTCGACGAAATAGTAGGCGTTCAGGTAGTTGTCTTCGTTGGTCGTCCCTTCGGACTGGGCTTTGGCGAATTTCGCCAGGTCGGCGTCCCGGAGGATCGCCTGCAGGTCCATGACGCATTTCTGCGGCAGGTCGTAACGGCGGACTGCCGCGAGAATTTCGTCAGAGGTCATCTCCATCGCGCCGAAGCCGTATCGTCCGGCCAGATAAGTGCGCAGGATGTCCGTCAGGCCCGAGTAATACTGTTTGTGGCGTCCGCTCTGCCAGAGTTTCTGGTTGTGGAGCGTTTCGAGCGCTTGGATGGCCGCGATGTGGGGCGGCAGGGGCGGTGCGGGACGGAAGATGTCGCGTACCTTGCGGGCGTAGCGGGCCATCAGGCGGCGGCCTGCGTAGATCGCGCCGCCCAGGACGATCAAACCCAGCAGGCTCCAGAGGACGTAGCCGCTGATTTCGCCGTAGCGGAAGGGCAGCGGGCGCTGGGCTTTGATGTCGTAGATCGTGTGCGACGTGGAGTCGATCTGAAAGGTTCCCACCTGCAGCCGCAGGGTGTCGGCGGTATAGAGCGTGTCGGTGATGTTCTTGTCCAGATAGAGCACTTGTGCGCGTCCCAGGCCGAGGTTGCCCTCCTCGAACGCCGCCAGCGTGTAGCGTTTGCGCAGGCTCAGGTGACGTCCGTCGCGCCGGAGGGTGTCCACCGGATGCGATTCGACGACCTCCAGTCCGCTCTGCGGAGGCGGGTTGAAGGTGGGAAATTCCACGACCTGCACCAAATCACGATCGACGTCGATCACCACGTCGAAGCGGTCGCCGATTCCGATGCTGTCGGGTTCGACGCGGGCGGTGATCGTCGGCGGTGCGGCGTACAGAACGGTCGTCAGCCCCGTCAGAAGAGCTGTCGCCAGAGCTGTTTTTACTCTTTTCGTGATGGATGTCCGACCGGCTTTCGGACGACCCGAAGACCGCAGGCCGACGGGCACCGCTTCCGAAGGAGGTGTTTGCGCGGCATTTTGCCGCTCTGCGGCGGCGGACGGTTGAATACCGCCGTTGCGTGCGAACGGAGAGCAGGTTGATGCCGGGTTATTTGGGATCGACTTCATCGCTGTTTGAATAGTTTGATGAGTTCCACGACGTAATCCCCGTCGGTCGATACCTCGGCCGTGTCGATGCGGTGGTGTTTGAGCGCCGAGAGGATGGCGGCGCTCCGCTCCTGCCAGACGCGGGCGTAGTGCTCCCGCACCCGGGCCGAGGAGGTGTCCACCCACGCTTTTCGGCCCGTTTCGGCGTCTTTCATTTCGACGATCCCTACGTCGGGCAGTTCGGCTTCGCGGGGGTCGCTGACGCGGATTCCCACCAGGTCGTGTTTTCCGGAAGCGATCTTGAGCGCGTCCTCGAGCGCCGTACGGTCCTTGCCGGGATCGAGAAAGTCCGAGAGCAGGAAGGCCGTGCAGTGTTTTTTGGTGACGTTGGTCAGGAAACGCAGCGCTTCCGAAATACGGGTCCCCCGCGATTGCGGCTCGAAGCCGACCAGTTCGCGGATGATGGCCAGGATATGGCTGCGCCCCTTTTTCGGGGGGATGAATTTCTCGATCCGGTCGGAGAAGAAGATGCAGCCCACCTTGTCGTTGTTCTCCGAGGCCGAGAAGGCCAGCACGGCGGCGATTTCGGTTTGCAGGTTTTTCTTCAGGCGGTCCGTGGTGCCGAACATCCGGGAGCCGCTGACATCCACCAGGAGCATCATCGTCAGCTCGCGCTCCTCTTCGTAGACCTTGATGTGGGGCGTGCGCGAGCGGGCCGTGACGTTCCAGTCGATGTCGCGCACGTCGTCGCCGGCGCGGTATTCGCGCACTTCGGAAAACGACATGCCGCGTCCCCGGAAGGCCGTGTGATACTTTCCGGCGAAGATTTCGTTGGAAAGCCCCCGGGTTTTGATCTCGATCTTGCGGACTCGTTTCAGGATATCGTTTTCGGTCTCCTGCATTATTGCATTTTCAATTAGGGTACGATTACGTTGTTCAGGATGTCGGTGATGATCTGCTCTGTGGTGATGTTCTCGGCCTCGGCTTCGTAGGTGAGTCCGATGCGGTGACACAGTACGTCGTGGCAGACGGCCCGCACGTCCTCCGGAATCACGTAACCCCGGCGGCGGATGAAGGCGTAGGCCCGGGCAGCCTTGGCCAGCGAGATCGACGCACGGGGCGAACCGCCGTAGGCGATCAGGTTCTGCAACTTCTGGAGGTTGTACTCCGCCGGCTCGCGCGTGGCGAAAATGATGTCGATGATGTATTTCTCGATCTTTTCGTCCATGTAGACGTCCTCGACCACCTTGCGGGCCTTGACGATGTCCTCGGGGGTGATGACCTTGCCCACCTCGGGCATGCCGGCGCCCGAGAGGTTCATGCGCACGATGTCGCGCTCCTCCTGCTTCTTGGGGTAGGAGATCTTGGCCTTGAGCATGAAACGGTCGACCTGCGCCTCGGGCAGCGGGTAGGTTCCCTCCTGCTCCAGGGGGTTCTGCGTGGCCAGCACGAGGA
>ENA-OPBE01002854-OPBE01002854.1-human-gut-metagenome-genome-assembly--contig:-NODE-2854-length-12302-cov-2.018045_pt1 | contig 12302 bp, 9 predicted proteins | sample MGYA00241066_ERZ501448 | MGnify/ENA primary metagenome ERZ501448 (study PRJEB25962, sample SAMEA2042585) | human gut metagenome | biome: human gut; feature: human-associated habitat; material: faeces...
GGGGCCTTGTGCATAAAAAAAGGTGTGCCAATTTTGACACACCCCCTTTTTGTGTATATATATGAATGTGCAGATTAGGGGGATTTGAAGAATCGGGACTGCTTATCCTCCGGAGAATACGATATTTGAAAACAATCCTGTATAATCGTCCAAATACACGATTCTGACAGGGTTTAGGGCCGCCATAATATAAGTATTTTTCTGACCTGTTGAAAACTTTTTGTTACTTTTCTCTTATATTTCTTGGCGGTTAAATTAGGAAATGTGTACTTTTACCCTCCAATAGGGTGATGTGTGTGCTAATCAACCAACTACAGGCCCTTATTTTAAGGAAAAGTTTAACATGAAGTAGCGAAGAAATGGAAGAAAAAGAAGTCTGTTATCATGTGCCGGTAATGCTTCATGAAAGTTTGGAGGGACTGGGCATTCAACCTTCCGGTGTGTATGTCGATGTCACCTTTGGAGGTGGAGGACATTCACGTGAAATCTTGAACCGGCTGGATAACGAAGGGACACTTTATGGATTTGATCAGGATGCCGATGCTGAGAAAAACATTCCGGCGGATTCCCGTTTTGTATTTGTCCGCAGTAATTTTCGTTATTTATATAACTTCATGCGCTATCATGGTGTTGCAGGTGAGGTCGATGGACTGTTGGCGGATTTGGGCGTTTCTTCCCATCATTTTGATGACAAGGATCGCGGGTTTTCTTTCCGTTTCGACGGGGCGTTGGATATGAGAATGAATACCCGGGCAGGACAAACTGCTGCGGATATTGTTAATACATATACGGAAGAACAGTTAGCCGACTTGTTTTATCTTTACGGAGAATTGAAAGTGGCACGCAAACTGGCATCCGTGTTGGTACGTAGCCGCGAAATAAAGAAGATAGAAACGATCGCCGACTTTTTGGAAGTGATAAAGCCTTTTACGGGAAAAGATAAGGAAAAGAAATTCCTGGCTCAGGTATTTCAGGCCTTGCGTATCGAGGTGAATGATGAAATGCGTGCTTTGCGCGAGATGTTGCAACAAACGCTGCAAGTGTTGAAGCCCGGTGGTCGTCTGGTTGTTATCACTTACCATTCTTTAGAAGACCGATTGGTGAAGAATTTCCTGAAGACGGGTAACTTTGAAGGGAAGGCGGAGCAGGACTTTTTTGGGAATATCAAATCTCCGTTCCGTCTGGTAAACAATAAGGTGATTGTCCCGTCGGGCGAGGAGATCGAACGGAATCCCCGCTCCCGGAGTGCAAAATTAAGAATTGCGGAGTTGAATAATGAACATAAAGTCCAATAACTTTCAACTCTCAACTTTCAACTAAAAAGTATGGCTGTGGACACGAAACAGAAGAAAAAGAAGAAGGAGAATCGTTTCTCTTTTTTGTATATATTGGGCGGTGGGATCTTGAAAGAAGATTTCATCGTCAAACATACGAAGATGATTGTTCTTGTCGTTATGCTGATATTTATTTTTATCGGTAACCGATATGTCTGTATGCAACGGCTACGTGAGATCGATCGTCTGCAACAACAATTGCGCGATGTACGATTCGAGGCGTTGTCCATTTCTTCGGAATTGACGGGCAACAGCCGCCAGTCGCAGATCGAACTATTGATAGAAGAACAGGGTATAGAATTGGAAGCGGCGAAGAATCCGCCGTATGAATTGTATAGGTAAAGATGGCTGAAGATATCGAACCAAAAGAATTTGCTCCTAAGAGTAACCGGATTATATTCTGTTACTTCTTCATCGTGTTCCTGCTCGTATGTGTAGCAGGTAGCGTGTTGATACGAGCTTCCCAAACCGCTTTTGTCGAGAGAGACTATTGGTTGCATCTTGATTCGATACAAAAACGGCCGGACCGTTTGGTCTATCCCAGCCGGGGAAACATCTTTTCTGCTGATGGCAAGCTGATGGCGACCAGTGTTCCTTGCTATTACCTTTACATAGATTTCGCAGCCGATTGCTATTCAAATAAGACAAAGAAATGGAGCAGTTTGGATACATTCTTGTATAGCAAGCACAACGGGGTCGACTCGCTTTCTGTCTACCTCTCCCGTAAGTTGAAAGACCGTACACCGGCCGGTTATAAGAAATATCTGTTAAGTGGTTTGAATGCGAAAAAAAAGAGCCGCCAGTTCCCGATTTGCCGGGATAAGGTGTCCTATTCGGATTTGAAGGAAATCAAGAAATTCCCTTTCCTCCGGTTAGGAGTGTTCAAGAGTGGTTTCTATACACGGGAAATGGTTGAACGCCAAAAGCCGTTTGGCACATTGGCCTCCCGTACGATCGGCGACACGTTCCGTGATATCGATCCTAAAACGGGATTGACCAAGGGAAAGAATGGGCTGGAATTGCAATACGATACTTTGCTTCACGGTGTAGCCGGCTTGAATTCCGTGCGACGTCTCGGTGGAGGGTGGACGAATGTCGTGGAAGTGGAACCGGTGGAAGGAATGGATATCCGTACGACAATCGACATCAATATCCAGGATATAGCAGAGAAGTCGTTGCTCGACATGTTGAAAAAGATCGATGCCGCATCGGGTACGGCTGTCGTAATGGAAGTTGCGACAGGTGAGGTGAAGGCGATTACCAACATGGGACGTATCCGTGAAGGCGTCTACGGCGAGGATACCAACCATGCCGTAGCGGATGAAACGGAACCCGGTTCGACCTTTAAAGTCGCATCCATCATGGTTGCGCTTGAAGACGGTGTCTGCCAGCCCGGCGATACGGTCGATGTTGGCAACGGTATCTATATGTATAAAGGGGCCCGTATGACGGACCATAATAATAATAAAGGCGGTTACGGTCGTATCTCGGTGGAACAGGCTATTTGGTATTCGTCTAATATCGGGGTTGCCAAGACGGTCCTGAAAGGATACGAAAAGAATCCGACTAAGTTTGTGGAAGGACTTTACCGCATTGGTTTGAACGAAGACCTGCGTCTGGAAATTCCCGGGGCCGGTCGTGCTAAAATCCGCCGACCGGACGACACGGTACGTTACTGGTCGAAGACAGCTTTACCATGGATGTCTTTCGGATATGAGACTCAGATTCCGCCGATCTATACACTTGCTTTCTATAATGCGATTGCCAATAACGGGAAGATGGTGCGTCCGATCTTTACGAAAGAAATCTTGCACAACGGCAAGACCGTGCAGAGCTTCTCTACCGAAGTGGTGCGGGAATCCATCTGCTCGGAACGTACGCTCAATATGATAAAGGATATGTTGTTAGGAGTCGTGGAGAAAGGTACCGGTAAGGCAGTCCATTCCGACTTTGTCCGTATTGCCGGCAAGACCGGTACGGCTCAGATCGCTTCGGGAGGTGTTTACCGGCAGGCAGGGCACCAGGTTGCCTTCTGCGGCTATTTCCCTGCCGACGAACCGAAATATTCCTGTATTGTCGTGATCCGTCAGCCGCGCAACGGCTATCCTTCGGGTGGTACGATGTCTGGTGGTGTAGTGAAGGCGATAGCCGAGAAGGTATATGCCAGCCATATGTCTTTTGATATCCGCGACATGGAGAAGGACTCACTGGCTGTAATGTTGCCGCAACCGAAAGCAGGTGAACGGGATGCGTTGGAATATGTTTTGAACAAACTCGATATAGAGGCCGATAACGATAGTATCGAAACCAAATGGGTGACGGCTAAGCGTGAAGACGGCAGGGAAGATGTGAAACTGAAAGATATCCCTATCCGCGAAGGATTGGTGCCGAACGTAGTCGGCATGGGAGCGAAAGATGCCGTTTATTTGCTGGAAAGCGTCGGATTACAAGCGTCGTTGAATGGTATGGGGCGTGTATCTTCTCAATCCATATCTCCCGGTTCGCGAGTTTCGAAAGGACAAACCGTTTCATTAACATTAAAATAGGCTATGGAACTAAAAGAACTTATTCATCCGTTGGAAGTGCTTGAGGTTGTCGGAAACGCCGACGTGGAGATCTCAGGCATCCAGTCTGATTCCCGTAAAGTGGAAAAAGGCTTTTTGTTTGTAGCGGTTCGGGGTACTGCCGTAGACGGTCATGCTTATATCCAAAGTGCGATCGAAAAAGGTGCTGCCGCAATCGTCTGCGAGGAAATCCCTGTCCTTCCGGATGAAAATATGCAGGTATCCGAAAGCAAACCGGTTTTCATCCGGGTGAAAGATTCGGCGGATGCTTTAGGTAAATCGCTTTCCGCCTGGTATGAGAATCCTTCGGACAACCTGATACTGGTGGGAGTGACCGGAACAAACGGAAAGACAACGATTGCGACGCTCCTGTACGAGATGTTCCGGAAGATGGGGCATAAAGTGGGGCTGCTCTCTACCGTCTGCAACTATATCGATGGCGAGGCGATTCCGACCGACCATACGACGCCTGACCCTGTCACCCTCCATAACCTGATGGCCCGGATGGTGGATGGCGGTTGCGAGTATGCCTTTATGGAGGTTAGTTCGCATTCGATCGACCAGAAGCGTATCAGTGGTCTGTCCTTCAACGGGGGCATCTTTACCAATCTGACGCGTGATCACCTGGATTATCATAAGACAGTCGAGAATTACTTGAAAGCCAAGAAGAAATTCTTCGATGATCTGCCTGCTTCGGCTTTCGCACTTACGAATGCGGATGATAAATCCGGCCTTGTCATGCTACAGAATACGGCTGCTAAGAAGCTGACTTATTCGCTGCGTACGTTGGCAGATTTCAAAGGAAAGATCTTGGAATCCCATTTCGAAGGAACCGAAATGCTGGTTAACGGTCGTGAGGTGATGACACGTTTTGTCGGTCGTTTCAATGCCTATAACTTGTTGGCAGTGTATGGGGCGGCTGTCTCGTTGGGCAAGGACCCGGAAGAAGTGTTGGTCGTGTTGAGCGATCTGCATTCGGTTTCCGGTCGTTTCCAGACGATCCAGTCTCCGTTGGGATATACGGCAATCGTGGATTATGCCCATACGCCTGATGCATTGACGAATGTGTTGAGCGGCATTCATGAGGTGCTGGACGGTAACGGCCGTGTGATCACAGTCGTAGGCTGTGGCGGCAACCGCGACAAAGGAAAGCGCCCGATCATGGCGAAGGAAGCGGCCAAGTTGAGCGACCAGCTGATCCTGACCTCCGACAATCCCCGTTTCGAGGAACCGGATGAGATCATTAAAGATATGGTGGCCGGCCTGAATGCAGCCGATATGGAGCGCACACTCTGTATTACAGATCGTGCGCAGGCGATCAAAACGGCCACTATGCTGGCTAGGAAAGGTGATGTGATCTTGGTTGCCGGCAAAGGCCATGAAGATTACCAGGAAGTAAAAGGCGTAAAGCACCATTTTGACGACCGGGAACAGTTAAAAGAAATATTTAAGAGTTGAAAGGTGAAAGTTGAAAGTTGAAAGTTAAATGCTGCTGAACATAACTTTCAATTTTCAACTCTTGACTTTCAACTGAAAAACGAAGTTTTTTATGTTGTATTATTTGTTTAATTATTTGGATCAGCTCGATTTCCCGGGTGCCGGTATGTTCAAGTATGTATCATTCCGTTCCGCTTTGGCATTGATCCTGTCATTGTTCATCTCGACGGCTATCGGACGTCGCATCATCGACAAGCTGCAACTATTGCAGATCGGCGAGACGGTGCGTAACCTCGGTTTGGAAGGGCAGATGAGTAAGAAAGGGACGCCGACGATGGGAGGTATCATCATTATCATTGCGATCGTGGTGCCGACCTTGCTCTGTGCGAAGCTGACCAATATTTATGTGATCCTGATGCTGGTGACGACCATCTGGTTAGGGGCATTGGGATTTGCCGACGACTATATCAAAGTGTTCCGGAAGAACAAGGAAGGGATGCATGGCAAGTTCAAGATTATCGGACAGATCGGTCTGGGGCTGATCGTCGGTCTGGTACTTTTTATGAGTCCGGATGTGGTGATCAAGGAGAATATGGAAGTGCGGCATGACAATGTGATCGAGGAAGTACGCTTCCATACGGTTGAAAAGAAGTCGACCAAGACGACGATCCCGTTTGTGAAGAACAACAATTTCGATTACGCCCAGTTGGTTAATTGGGCAGGCGAATATAAAGAGGAAGCCGCCTGGCTGGTCTTCGTCCTGATGGTGATCTTCGTGGTAACGGCCGTATCGAACGGAGCGAACCTGACAGACGGCCTGGATGGCCTGGCGGCGGGAAGCTCGGCGATTATCGGGGTGGCGCTCGGGATCCTTGCATATATGTCGTCGCACTTCGAGTTTGCTTCCTTCCTGAATATCATGTTCATTCCGGGAGCGGAAGAACTGGTGGTATTTGCGGCTGCCTTTATCGGGGCGACAGTCGGATTCTTGTGGTACAACGCTTATCCGGCACAAGTGTTTATGGGAGATACGGGTAGCTTGACGCTGGGCGGTATCATCGCCGTATTCGCAATCATTATCCGGAAGGAATTGTTGATCCCGATCCTGTGTGGTATCTTCCTGGTAGAGAATCTCTCCGTTCTTATGCAGACGTTCTATTTCAAATATACGAAGAAGAAATACGGTGAAGGGCGACGCATCTTCAAGATGGCTCCTCTCCATCATCATTTCCAGAAACCCGGTAATGCGGGAATACAGGCTTTGATACAGAAACCGTTTAACGTGGTGCCCGAATCTAAGATCGTGGTCCGCTTTTGGTTGATCGGTATCATCCTGGCAGTTGTTACGATTGTGACGTTAAAGATGAGATAAAGTGATTTATGATTTATAATTTATGATTTATTATCGACGCATAAATCATAAATCATAAATCATAAATGAATAAAGAAATCATAAATCAAATGAAGAAAAGGATTGTTATCTTAGGGGGTGGTGAAAGTGGCGCAGGTGCCGCTGTGCTGGCGAAGGCGAAAGGACTCGATGTGTTCGTTTCCGATTTTTCGTCTATCAAACCCAAATATAAGGATATGCTGGATGCTCACGAAATCCGTTGGGAAGAGAGCCGGCATACCGAAGCCGATATCCTGAATGCCGACGAAATTATCAAGAGCCCGGGTATCCCCGACAAGGCTCCCATTATAAAGAAACTGAAGGAGAAGGGTACGCCTATCATCTCCGAAATAGAATTTGCCGGACGGTATACGGACGCCAAGATGATCTGTATCACCGGGAGTAACGGCAAGACGACGACGACCATGCTGACCTACCACATCCTCCGACAGGCGGGAGTGGACGTGGGGCTTGCCGGAAATGTCGGGAACAGCCTCGCCCTTCAGGTGGCCGAAGATCCTCACGCCGTTTACGTGATCGAACTGAGTAGTTTCCAGCTCGACAACATGTATGACTTTAAGGCGGACATCGCCATCTTATTGAATATAACGCCCGATCATCTGGATCGTTATAACTACGAGATGCAGAACTATGTGGATGCTAAATTCCGCATCCTCCAGAATCAGACGGCCGAAGATGCTTTCATATTCTGGAACGACGATCCTATTATTGCCCGCGAAATTGCCAAACGGCATCCCGAGGCAACTCTCTACCCGTTCGCCGAAACTCACGAAGCCGGCGTAAAGGGCTATACGGAAGATAAAAAGATAAGAATTGAAACCTCAAACGGAACGTTTACAATGGAACAAGATTTATTAGCATTATCGGGAACGCATAATCTGTATAATTCGCTGGCTTCTGGTATCGCATCCAAACTGGTGGATATCCATGATGAAAATCTGCGAGCTTCGCTGAGCGACTTTACCGGGGTGGAGCATCGCCTTGAGAAAGTGGCACGTGTGCGGGGAGTCGATTATATCAACGACTCGAAAGCTACGAATGTAAACTCCTGCTGGTACGCCTTGCAGAGCATGACCACTCCGCTGGTCCTGATACTCGGCGGAACGGATAAGGGAAATGATTATTCCGAAATAGAAGAGCTGGTGAAGAAAAAGGTGCACGCCCTGATATTTCTCGGTGTGGACAATACTAAGCTGCACGCTTTCTTCGACGGGAAGGTGCCCGTTATCGAAGATGCCCGTTCGATGGAAGAAGCGGTGTCGAAAGCGTATAAACTGGCTGAAAAGGGAGATACCGTCTTGTTGTCACCTTGCTGTGCCAGCTTCGACCTCTTCAAAAGCTATGAGGATCGAGGCGACCAGTTCAAAGCCTGTGTGCGTAACCTGTAAAGAAAAACGGAGAGATGAATTTAGCAAGTAAATTGTTCAAAGGCGACCTGGTGATCTGGATCATCTTCATGTTCCTTTGCCTGATTTCGGCAATAGAGGTGTTTAGCGCGAGTAGCACGCTTGCCTACAAGAGCGCGACGCATTGGGAGCCGATTGCAGATCATGCCACCTTCCTCTTGGGAGGATGTGTGCTCGTCTTGCTCTTGCACAATATCCATTGCCGCTGGTATGCCTTGCTTGCCGGAGGGGTTGTGGTTTCAGCCATTCTGTTACTCCTTTTGTTGACGAGGATACCGGGATTGGTGGTGGTAATAAACGGCGAACCTCGTTGGATGAATATCGGCGTGACGTTTCAGCCGTCCGAGATCGCCAAGATCACATTGATGGTGTATACCGCTTTCATCTTGAGCAAACGCCACTGGTTTACGGATAAGCAGATGTTCCGGTGGATACAGGGAGCTGCCTTGGTGATCTGTGGCCTGATTTTCTTTACAAACGGCTCTACGGCGATCCTGCTCTTCTCCGTTATTCAGATGATGGCATTCTTCGGGCAGATCTCACTGCTTCGTTTGTTGAAGTTTTGGGGGAGCTTGTTGCTTATACTGATCTTTGCGGTGTCGCTTCTCTATTTTGCTCCGGAGCCGGTGATGAAGCGGATGCCTGAGCGTGTACATACTTGGAGGGCGCGTATTGAACGCTTCGTCGACGGTACGCCTCCCGTTAAGATAGAGTCGGGTAAGGCTGTCCATATTGACGGAGATGACTACCAAGTGGTGCATGGCAAGATCGCCATTGCGCGTGGTGGTCTTTGGGGCAAGTTTCCCGGACACGGCCAGCAGCGTGACTTCCTGCCACAGGCATATTCCGACTTTATCTATGCTATTATTATAGAAGAGATGGGAATGGTTTTTGGGGGAGCTTTCGTCCTCTTCCTTTATATCGCCCTGCTTGTCAGGGTGGGGATGATCGCTCGGAAATGCGATAAACTATTCCCCAAGTTCCTTGTTTTGGGATGTGGCTTGATGCTTGTTGTCCAAGCATTGACCAATATGGCAGTCGCGGTCGATCTCATACCGGTGACGGGGCAGCCGTTGCCGTTGGTCAGCCGTGGCGGAACGTCGACCGTCATCTCTTGTGCCTATATCGGGATTATCCTTAGTGTGAGCCGCTTCGGAGCCAATATGGGAAATGAAGAGGAGGAAGAGGAACCGGCGGCGGATGAAAATCCTGTAGGCATCGAACCGGATACGGATGGGCATCCGATTGAAAGCGGACTGGCATCCGTTGAAAACGTAGACAGTGACATAAACCCGCTCGAAGCCGTAGCCGAGCTGAAAGAAGAAACAACAACAGAAAAGAATATATGAAACAGTACCGAATCATCATAAGCGGCGGTGGAACCGGAGGACATATCTTCCCGGCTATCTCTATCGCCAATACCTTCAGGAAACGTTTTCCGGAGGCGGAAATACTGTTTGTGGGAGCTGATGACCGGATGGAAATGGAGAAAGTGCCTGCCGCCGGTTATCGTATCGTGGGATTGCCGGTAAGCGGCTTCGACCGTGCCCACCTGGCTAATAACATCCGTGTCGTAGGCCGTCTGCTCAAAAGCCTCCGGCTTGCCAAAAAGACGATACGCGAGTTCAAACCCGATATTGCCGTAGGCGTAGGCGGTTATGCCAGCGGACCGACGCTTTGGATGGCCGCTTCTTTAGGAATCCCTACCTTGATACAGGAGCAGAATTCCTATGCGGGTGTCACGAATAAGCTTCTGGCAAAGAAAGCCAGCAAAATATGCGTTGCCTACGAAGGCATGGAGAAGTTCTTTCCGGCCGACCGCATCGTCGTGACCGGCAACCCGGTCCGCCAGGATTTGGAAGAGGCGTTGGGCAAACGTGAGGAAGCCTTGAAGTTCTTCGGCCTTTCACCGGATAAGAAGACGATCCTGGTGGTGGGCGGCAGCTTGGGAGCCCGGACGATCAACCGCAGCATACAGGGCGATTTAGACAAGCTCTTCGCTTCGGATGTCGACGTACAAGTGATCTGGCAAACCGGACGCTACTATCATGAAGAGGCTTTAAAGCATCTGAAGGCTTACAGGGGAATGCCGGTCTGGTGTTCGGATTTTATCACGCGCATGGACTATGCATACGCGGCCGCCGATCTGATTATCTCTCGTGCGGGAGCCAGCTCTATCTCCGAACTTTGCCTGTTGAAGAAACCGGTGATCCTGGTCCCTTCTCCCAATGTGGCAGAAGATCATCAGACTAAGAATGCACTGGCATTGGTGGACAAACAAGCCGCCATCTATGTAAAAGACAGTGAAGCGGAAGCCAAGCTGATGGATGTAGCACTGAAAACAGTAGCCGACGATCAGAAGCTGAAAGAACTAAGTGACAATATAGCCAAGCTGGCTTTACCCGACTCTGCACGGATCATCGCGCAGGAAGTAATCAAGCTGGCAGAAGCAGAAAACAAATAATATTAATTAGGCACGGATTACGCGGATTACACGGTTTAAGAATGATACACGAGAAATTGACAAAAGAAATCATAAGTGCTTTTTATGAAGTACATAACACATTAGGATTTGGGTTCTTAGAACAAGTCTATCAGAATGCACTTTATAAAGAACTCCTAAGAAGAGGACTTTTCTGTCAATCTCAAAAAGAGATGGAAGTTTATTATAAAGGTGAAATGGTGGGAAGATACATTGCAGATATAGTAGTAAACGACGAAATCATTCTTGAGCTAAAAGCTGTAACAACCCTTCGTCCAGAACATGAGTGGCAATTAGTCAATTATCTAAAAGCAACAGGACTAGAAGTAGGTTTATTACTAAATTTTGGTGTAGCAGCTGAAGTAAAACGTAAAATCAACACATCATTCTTAAACCGTGGAATCCGTGTAATCCGTGCCTAAAATTAATATATAAACTAAAACAGTATAAAGAAATGAATATTGAAACGATACAATCAGTCTACTTTGTCGGTGCCGGAGGCATCGGTATGAGCGCACTTGTCCGTTATTTCCTTTCCAAAGGAAAAGTGGTAGCCGGATACGACCGTACCCCGACTCCATTGACTGAAAATCTCATCGCCGAAGGCGCACAAATACATTACGAAGAAAACATCGACCTGATTCCGGAAGCCTGTAAGGACAAGGAAAGTACGCTCGTCGTATTCACTCCCGCCGTTCCGCAGGAACACGAAGAACTGGTTTATTTCCGTAACAACGGATTCGAAATACAGAAACGCGCCCAAGTGCTGGGAACAATCACTCATTCGAGCAAAGGCTTATGCGTAGCAGGAACTCATGGCAAGACCACCACGTCGACCATGACTGCCCACCTGCTCCACCAGTCGCACGTGGAATGTACCGCCTTCCTCGGAGGAATCTCAAAGAACTACGGCACCAACTTGCTGCTTTCTCAAAAAAGCCCTTACACGGTCATTGAAGCAGACGAGTTCGACCGTTCTTTCCATTGGCTATCCCCTTATATGTCCGTTATCACGGCCACAGATCCCGACCATTTGGATATTTACGGTACAGAACAGGCCTATCTGGAAAGTTTCGAGCATTACACAACTCTCATTCAACCGGGCGGTGCATTGATTATCCGTAAAGGCATCTCCCTGCAACCGAAAGTGCAACCCGGCGTCCGTGTCTACAACTATTCACGTGGCGAAGGAGACTTCCATGCCGAAAACATCCGCATCGGAAACGGAGAAATATTCATCGACTTCGTAGCCCCGGATACCCGGATCAACGACATCCAGTTAGGAATCCCGGTAAGTATCAACATTGAGAACGGAGTAGCTGCCATGGCATTGGCACACCTGAACGGAGTAACCGATGAAGAGATTAAAAGAGGCATGGCTAGTTTTCGGGGAGTAGACCGCCGGTTCGACTTTAAGATCAAGAACGACCGGATAGTCTTCCTGAGCGACTATGCCCATCACCCTTCAGAAATCAAACAGAGCGTGTTGTCCATGCGCGAACTCTATAAGGACAAGAAGATCACAGCTATCTTCCAGCCACATCTATATACCCGTACACGCGACTTTTATCAAGACTTTGCCGACAGCCTGTCGCTGCTTGACGAAGTGATTCTGGTAGATATCTATCCGGCGCGCGAAGCCCCGATTCCGGGAGTTACCAGTCGGCT
>ENA-OPBE01002856-OPBE01002856.1-human-gut-metagenome-genome-assembly--contig:-NODE-2856-length-12292-cov-1.807796_pt1 | contig 12292 bp, 10 predicted proteins | sample MGYA00241066_ERZ501448 | MGnify/ENA primary metagenome ERZ501448 (study PRJEB25962, sample SAMEA2042585) | human gut metagenome | biome: human gut; feature: human-associated habitat; material: faeces...
CGCTGAAACACCGTATGATGCCATTCCCAGTACAACTGCCCACACATAATTTGCCGGGTCCACGTAGTAGGTAAGCCAGCCTGCCAGTTCCTGCATAAAATAGTCGTAAAGCACCCGCATCACAACAGTCGCAATGCCAAGGCTTAACAATACAGAAATCACGGCTGCAATCGTGGTAGACATCATATACAGCTTTGCGGTTTCTGATTTATTATACCCTAAAATACGCAGCATGGAAATTGCCGTTGCATTTTTTTCCACCACAATTTTTGACAGCAGATAGAAAATCAGGACTGCCATAAATACGGAAAATACTGTTATCAGCGGGAACATCTGTCCCATGGAATCCTTTAACTGTCGCACAACCTTTGTCATATCATCATATGTAATCGTTGCCGCTACTGCCTTACTGTCCAAATCGGTCAGTTCTTCATTGCTGAAATATCCGTTAAAATAGCCTTCTTCCTTGTCAAACAGTTCTTCAAACCGGCTGTTGCTTATAAATAACGTAAAGGATGCCGGATAAGGATACGTGCCAAGGATTTCAAATTCATAGGTGTCATCGCTGTACTCGTCTTTTAGCGCAAGCATATCGCCGACTGAAAGTTTATATTTTTCTAAAATACCCTCAGAAGCATAGACCCCGTTGCCGTTTTTTTGAAACTCAATGCCTGTAATGTAATCTGAATCTTCACGGATGCCGTAGACATTGATTTCTTCCTTTAATTTTCTGTCGGTTTTATCCAGTATCAGTGACTTGACCGCATACTTTTCCGCAGCTTCATTTTTCGTCTGCACCGGCATTTTTAACACGTACTGGTAATCGCTGATCATATTTTCCTCTACCAGCATACCGTAGTGGTCTAAAAGCGGTGTCATCAAAAGTCCGAAGAAAATGAGCAGACTTGCAAATGTTACGCCTAAAAACATCACAAGATAATTTACCTTGTTCTGAATCAGGATACGCATCCGGAATCTTGCCATAAAAGAAACCTTTGGCAGGCGCACTGCCTTTTTTTCACGCCAGTGGTTTAAATCGTGGCGCAGGAATTTAAGCGGTGATAATTTTAACTTTGTATACAATACAATTGTATTGACCACAATCATAATCATGCACGGCACAACCGTTGTAATCACAAATGCATAAGGATTCCACAATGTAATATATGTCGGAAGACTGTAACTGTGATAATACATTCCTGCCATGACATCTTTAAATACTGTATATCCCAATATATTTCCCAGCACACAGGAAATCAGTGTTACCGTAACCGGAAGTGTAATATAGTGACGCAGCAGTTCACCTCTGGTAAAGCCAAGCGCCCTCATTGTACCGATTTCAGAAGCTTCCTTTTCAATAATGCTTGCAATCGTTACACTGAAAATAAATGCCAGAATAACCATGATGACATATAAAAGTACCTGGATCATGCTCTTATCACTGCCCATATCATCACCCGTAAAATGAATGGCCTGATTTTCTACTGCCGGTGTAATATTGGTAATGCCCGCCCGCAGGGAAACGAGCTGTTTTAAAATGTCATCGGACAAATCACGCTGCTGTGAATCCGTCAAATCCGTCTTATTATTTTTCCATGAATATATGAAATGCTCCGTTCCCGCATCCAGTTTGTCATACTGACCTTTCGTTACAATGGCAACACCAAAGTTTGTTGCATCAAACATCATATCCGAATTGTTCTGAAACTGCGCGCTATAATCGGACAGTGCCACTGTTCCTACAATCTCAAGCTTCTCTCCGCCAAGAACAACCGAATCCCCGATTTTTAATTCCCTGTTTTCGGCAAACAGGCGGTCGAGTGCAATCTCTCCATCCTTCTGCGGTGCTCTGCCTTCCATGACACACACCAGGTTTATATCATTTCTCTCGCCGAAAATACGCAGTGTCGCATTTGAGATGGCTTTTGGTACTTCCTTATAAAAGTTCTCATACAGCACCACATCATTTTCTGATTCTACTTTTTTAAGCAGCACCGCATCTGCCTTTTGTTCCAATTCAAAATTGCCGTCTTCAATATTGTATTTTTCAAAGCTTTCATCGTATGCATGGGTCATGCTGTTATCAGCGACCAGAAAACCTGAAATAAACCCGATTGTCAGTGTTATAAACAAAAATATCACGGCATATTTTCCGAAATCCTGCTTTAATTCCCTTAAAAAACGCTTTCGCAATGGATTTTTCATGCTGTTTACCTCCCCGTTTTACCACTCTAACTGCTCCGCCGGTACTTTAGCGGCATTCATTTCAACATCCTGAATCTGACCGTCTTTGAGCTTTACAATCTGGTCTGCCATATTTTTAATCGCGTCATTGTGGGTGACTATGACAATTGTATTGCCGTATTTCTGATTGACCCGCTCAATCAGTGCCAGAATATCCTTTGAGGTATGATAATCAAGAGCGCCGGTCGGCTCGTCGCAGAGCAGAATATCCGGATTTTTCACGATTGCCCTGCCGATTGCCGTCCGCTGCTGCTGACCGCCGGACAACTGGCTCGGAATTTTGTTCTGATGTTCTGTCAGTCCCAGCACATCAAGCAGTTCATCAATATCTAACGGCTGGCTGCTTAAATATGCGCCGACTTCGATATTTTCACGTACCGTCAGATTTCCGATAAGATTATATGCCTGAAATACATAGCCTAAATGCTTTCTTCTGTATTCTGTCAGCTGCCTGTCGTTCATGCCCTGCATAACCTCGCCTGCTACGGTAACACTGCCGGAATCTGCCGTGTCAATGCCTCCTACGATATTAAGCAGTGTAGATTTTCCCGAACCGGAAGGTCCCAGCAGTACGCAGATTTTCCCTTTCTCCACACCAAGCTGTATCCCTTTTAAAACCTCCACTTTGTTTTCACCCGTTCCATAACTTTTCCGTAATTGTTCAATCTCTAAAAACATAAATTTCTCCTTACCGACTATGTTCATTTATCGTAACATAAAAAGAGTTAGACACTGCTAACTTCTTTCATAATGTTAGCCCTGTCTAACTCTTTTGTCAAGTTCTATTTATTTCCCCTATCTTCTTTCCCTGCGCATAAATCTAAACTGCTTTTTCTTCCGGTATTTCTTTCATATGACAAATGCTTAAAAACAGACTGCGTTCCGCAATTCTTAACTGCAATGTTCCCCACTGTGTATAATAATCTACATTTTCATACAGTTTACGGATACAATTGCCGTAAAACGGCTCCGTTATCCTTGTTGTGTACCTCATTTCAATATAACAGTACATTGCATAAATAAGCACAATCTTTGTTCCTGCGGCATACGCTTCCAGACTTGTATACTCACGAAAAATGCGTTTTAAATACGCATCCCGTGCCAAAAACGCATAAAATTTCTTCTTACAGCTGTTAAAATCACCCTGTTTAAACAGCTCCTCCTCAATCCGCACTGCCACTGCATGGCACATTCCCTCAAATACCGATTCCATTCCCGTAACCCGCACAAGCTGTGCCTTTCCAAGCCACGAAAGTCTTTGCGGCAGTGTAGAAGATTCAACCCCGTATAAAAATACAACAATTTTAATTCTGCCCTTTTCAAAGCTGCTTTTTAAAATATCCAGCTCCACAAGAGCTGTTATATCCTGTATCAGCTGCGGTGTTAAAACTACTACGGCTTCCTGATGCCTTGCGATACTTTCACATTCCTGTTCATACGTCACCTCTCTCATAATATTTTTCTCTCCGTCTTCTTCAGGCATTGTAAATCCCCAATTTTCCAAGTGATACAAAACGGCTTTTGCATGACTTTCGTTTTTGCTTCTAGAATAGCAAACGTACATTTTTCCTCCTCCAGTTTCTTTTGTACTCATTCCCCCTGAAAAATGTATTCTGTATTATAATAACACATTTTTATAATTATAAGTATTATCACATTAAATCCTGTTTTTTTTCAAATAAACCATATGACCATACACTATTTTACCCACTCGTTATAAATTTCACTATGTTCAGTACGCCGAAACCCTGCTGATTTTCCGGAATGGCAATAGTCTCACAGCACTTTAACAGCCGCATTTTTACACCTTTCGGTGTATAGTCCGGTCTTTCCTCTAAAAGTCTGGCAACTGCTCCGCTGACAATGGGAGCAGACATTGATGTTCCGCTTTTTTTTGCATATGCATCCTTACGGTTGCTGCACGCAATAATATTGGATCCTGTCACAACAACCTCTGGCTTGATCACACATTCCTCCGTCGGTCCTCTGCCGGAATAATACCGCACTTTCCTTCCGCGTACACCCGAAAAATTGGTATCGTCATACGAACCGACGGTTATAATTTTTTTACAGTTTCCCGGTGCGGTGATACTATTTCTGTCCGGTCCGCTGTTTCCTGCCGCCGCTACCACAACAATTCCGGCATCCCATAGCTGTTCCACCTGCCGGTTAAGCTGTTTTTCTTCCTGCACATCATGGTCCGGTACCGTTCCGAACGAAATATTAACAACCCGGATATTATACCGCTCTCTCTGTTCTAAAATCCATCGGAGTCCTTCCACCACATCTGAAATTTTCCCGTTTCCCTGTGCATCCAGAACTTTTACGCCTATCAGTGCCGAATGCGGGGCAATTCCTTTATACCGTCCACGGGATGCACTCCCGTCCCCGCCTATGATTCCCGCGATATGTGTCAAGTGTTTTTAGCACAAATTTTACATTATTTAGAAATTCCAGTGAATTATTATTCGTTGTTCTTCGCTAGAATCATTTTGTTTTCTTTCATCAATCTCTATGTAGTCAATAAAATCATTTACTATTTCATGTGTAAGTTCACTAAAATCCGCATATCTCTGTACAGATTGAATAATACTATCTTTCGACTGTATTAGTTCTTCTATTTTTTGTATCTTTTGTACTGTTTCTAATGACGTCTTTTGTAATTCTACCAATTCATTGTCGAAATTTTCTTTTAATTTAAAAAACATTTCATCAGAAATCGCCTTGTTGACTCTATCCTGATACAGTAATTTTATTGACTGCGTTATCTCATTAATGTGTTCCTCAGCTTTTTGTTGTTCTTTTCTGTATTGCTGAATTTGCTTTTTGTTGTCATTTAACATTAACTCCGCTGCAAGTTTTTCTGTATTTCCATTGGATTCAAGTACACTTCTGACTATCGCTTGAATTCTTTTCAACACAATTTCATATATTGTCAAATAACGAATATTGTGCGATGTACATTCTTTTCTTCGTGATTTATTTGCTAATTGACAGCGCATATACCAGTCATTGTTTGTTCCTCTTACTATTCCAGATTTTATCATTGTATGTCCGCAAGTTGCACATTTTAATTTTCCGGAAAATACATGTGTTTTCTTTCCAGCTTCTTGGTTTACGTTGACGATTCTTCGACTTTTTCTCATTTTTTGAACTTTATAAAAAAGTTCTTTATCAATTATTGCTTCATGATGATTATCAATTACAATCCACTTTTCTTTGGGCAGAGCAACAACCTTTTTGTCTTTATAACTTACCTTTTCACACGTTCCTTGTTCAAGCTTTCCTATATATGTTTCATTTCTAAGAATTCTGTTTATTGTCGTTATACTCCAAAAATTATATTTAATTGAAAATTCGTCCGCCTGACGATTTTGATACTGCAATCCCTTTTTCTGTTTATAAACCGTTGGATTGTCTATGTGTTCATCCTCAAGCATATGACTGATTGCTTTTGTACTATAACCCTGAAGATATAAGTCATAAATCTTACGAACCACATTTGCTGCATATTCATCTATAATAAATTTATGTTTATCATCAGGATCTTTTTCATAACCGTAAGGGGCAAACGAACCTAAAAATTGACCTGCTTTCATCTTCTGTTTAAATACAGAACGAATATTATTCGATAAATCTTCACAGTACCATTCATTTACAAGCCCATTTATCTGTCTGCTTTTTTTATTGTTTGCATTCAGCGTATCTACTCCGTCTATAACTCCGATAAATCTGATACCAAGTAACGGAAAATCGTGATGCAGGTATTTCTCCATGTGTTCCATATTTCTGGTAAATCTTGACTGAGTTTTTGCAATTACTACATTATACTTTCCAAGTTTTGCATCCTTAATTAAACGGTCAAATTCAGGTCTGTCGTCATATAACCCCGAATAGTCATCATCTGAATATACATCTACTATCTGCATATCATGAGAAACAGCATAATCTGTCAGCAGTAATCTCTGGTTGACTATGCTTTCACTATCATCGCCTTTATTAATCTTATCTACATCTTCTTTACTTAATCTTAAATATAAAGCTGCTTTATCCATCTTATCCTCCATTTTAGACAAAGCAAGTAAACATTATTATTTTAGCATAGAACGCTCACTTGCGAAACATAAAGCTTGTATTATTTTATTCTAGTAATCTGCTTTTTAATTAACTCATATATTATCTTTTCTCTCTGCTCTTTATTTTTTGTTTTATAACATTCTTTTACTACATAATTAATATCTTTCATTTTTCTCCTCATGCTTTTTTTATATTCTATCCCTAACAGCTTGTTCCATATGATAAAATTCATTTTTATCTTTCAACGAAATTACCTTCTATCTTTTTATCATTTTTCTGTTCTGTCTGCGCATATATTAACGCCTGTTCAATAGCTACTATATACCTTTGATTTTTTTCGTTTAATTGATTAAACTTATTTAGAAATTCATTTTTTTCTATTTCTTTATTCATGTGCTACCCCTTTTTCGTTTGTTATGTGAGTATAATACTACTGCTATATGAGCATGTCAAGTTTCCATCTTCATTTTTACTTGTAATGTGAGTGCTATCATGCTATTATAAAGTCACGCAGAAAGGAGGCTTAAAATGTCTATCAATCAACGTGTTAAGCAGGTTCGCAAAGCCTTGAATTTATCTCAGGCAAAATTTGCTGAAGCGCTTTCTATGTCGAAAGGATACCTTGCTGGCATAGAATTAGAGCATAATAACGTAAATGGCAGAATCGTAAAATTGATATGTTTTACATTTAATGTGAGTGAAGATTGGTTAAAAACCGGCAATGGAAATATGTTTAAAGATACCTCTAATCAACTTTCTAACTCAGCCTTCACTAATTTTTTGGAACTAAAACCTGCGTATCAAGAATATGTTCTCAATCAAATCAACCAGCTTTTAGCCCTTCAAAGCAAAGAAACTGAATAATATCCCTCGCGTATTTAATTCAACCGTTGCACCCTATATGCAACGGTTATTTTATTTCTTCTCGTTATGATTAAACAAAGATAATATGTGTGTCAAGTACTTCTTTATAATAATTTTTTATCCTGCTTTTTTCACTTAGTAAACGAATTATGCTTTTTCATAAACCAATTTAAGAATTTCATCTTAAACTATTCAATATAAGTGATTCAATACGAAAATATTCATATTTAAGACATAATAAAAAGACTCTGAAAGATATAACTCTTTCAAAGTCTTTTTTATACTCATCACTTATAATGAAATTTTTATGTCATAGAATGATACCGCTGTCAGTGTCTTTTCAAACTGCTTCCATCTCATTTTAGGAATTCTAGGAAATTCATATTTAGCACACAAATTAACCCTATCCTTCTTTCTAGTTATCTCAATGTTATCAATAACAATTGTTTCATTAACCTCAAGATTTTTCATCTTTTTATATTCCTCGCAGTGATAACCTAAATAGTACAATATGCCACCTGTCAATCTTTCAGTTGTCATCATACTAATCGTTGCATTCTTTTGTTTTGCAATCTTCTGAATCATACAAAAATCTTGTTTAAATGTTTCAGTTTTTGTTTTTTTATTATAATATTTCGGCTTCATATGTATTACTATATCTGACCTTTTTTTAAAATATATCGCATGTAATATTTTTCCATTATAAATACTTGATACTGCCTGATATATATACAAAAACATATTAAATATACCTACCATCAATATCCCAAACATTAAACTGCTAACAATCCTTAAACCTACAGACATAATAATCCTCAGTTGCAAAAACCAATATCCACATGCGAATAAAAATATAAATTCCCGCCCGTATTCAGGTACACCATAGAACAATTTGCTTAAAAAATTACCAACTTTGTTATTTTTCATTTATCCTCCTCGTTTTATGAAAAATAGCAATTGTATTACAAAATGTAATCACAATTGCTATTTCTTTGTAAGGGATTTCTTACCATATTATTAATATCACATTTTTTTCAAAAAAGCAAGCAAATTTACTACTATAAAAGCAAGGACAAGCCTTGCTTCTACCGCCTTCCAAATTAACCCTTCGGCTTAATTTTCCAGTTGGTGTAATTAAATACTTATATATCCGTTATCCAGCCTTTCCCGTAACCTTAATCATGTCTTCTAAAGACATATCAAACATTTCTTTTATCTGCTGTTCCGGTATTTTAAGGGCAATCGCTTCACATATCTGCTGTTTCCTACTGTCGTCTAACTCACAAATATACTGGTTTATGTATTCGACAAGTGGAAGCTGCATATCCTTTTTAAGGGTTACACTCTGCTCTTTATCCGGATGGGCTAGCTTATCCAGTTTTTGCTCATACTCTTTTTCCCTCAAAAAGGCAATCATCATTTTTTGATCATCATCCACTTTTTCATATGGCTGCGTATAATCTTTATACAGGAAATTTTCATCGATGATGATTTTTTTTGCCCCTGCGGGAATCTCTGCGACTTCCTCAACCTTTGGTTCAATAATCACAGTTTCATATGCACCTGTTTTAGTATTAAGCATTCCTCGAACCGCACACACATAGCCGCCATCCGGACTTTCTTTATTTAGCTGCATTGCAATCTGATACGCTGAATATGGAATAACAACGTTTTTGTTAAAAATACGTCTGAATTTTGCAAAAAGGATTGTGCTGCGGCTTGCTCCGCTTTCCCATGGAAACGCTTTACGGTCCATTATAGGCAGTTCACCCTCAAGGAAAATTATACAATTTTTTCTGCTCATTCGGCGCACACCTGCAGGTGTCATTAGTTCCTTTCCGGTTTTAGCGTAGTTGGCGTTAAAACTGTTCCCATGCTTACCATCTGTGAAAGTATCAATTGTCATTTTACCTAACATTTCCGAAATATATTTCTGCGTCGATAATGCACCGGCACCACAACCGAGAAACACGATAGTTGCACAGTTATCCATCATGATTTCCCATTTGTTTGATTTATATAGTGCTTCAGCCTGCGACTTAGACTGCAAAATAGGAATTAAAGAAATGTTACGTGAACGGATAGTACCCATTACTTTTTCTGCGTCAGCCGGTCTTGCCCCGGCATAGTATTCGTCCATCCAAAAAGTAAGAGGAATTGGCAGTCTGCCGCCCTGTGCCTTAAAGTCATAATCTGCCATACGGCACAGAATCTGCAGCGCTTGGCTGTATAACATACTGGCAACAAAATTATAAGAAGAATCGTTGTCATCAGTAACGATAAACAATGCGATTTTCTTTCCTGACGGTTGTTCTACGCTTCCGCCAACCCCTGTTGCAAACTCCCGAATATTAAGGTCATCAGCTTCAAAGACACGCTGCAGCGCCTTCGTTTCGCACAGCTTTAACATTGCATTTGTGATAATAATAATGGAACGTACTGTTTCTGTAGCCCCCTCTTTTAACTTACGGTAATCTCTTACTGCCGGATTACCATCACCATATTTTTCTGCAACAGCATTCATTTTCTGCTGCAAAACTGTTGGTGGCTTCTGTCCTTCTTCAACCTCAACGCTTGTATCATATTTAGCTTCGTCATTAATTAACATTAATACATTATTGAAAGTTGCTGTTCTGCCTTCCTCTTTTGCCATAAACCACTCATAATAAAATGTTGCCTGCAGATACAGCGCAACGCCTTCCTGCCAGAACGGGTCACTCGACATCGAATCTGGCGGTGTCAGTGACTGCTGTATATTTGCAATCAGTTTAATCAGATCTTCTTCTTTTTCGATATATGCAAATGGATTATATCGGTCGGACAGTTCCGGGTCTTTTAAATTTAAGACACGGATTGTATAACCATCATTCTGCAGCTTTAAACCGCATTTATACAACAATTCCCCCTTTACATCAAGGATAATATAATTTCCTGTTGATTCCAGTATATTTCGCATAACAATAGACGTAGATTTGTACTGTCCTGAAGACCCCCACAACATCATGTTATTGTTAGACGGTGCATTGTCACCCTCCGTAGCAATACGAACGTTTTGACTAAGTATTCTGTTTATTTCCGGGTCTGGATTACTTCTTCTTTTTGTAACATCATATGGGTCTGCCCATTCCTCATCACCGTATTCATGTCCAGCTTGAAAATTCCGATAATGATACAGAATATACCAGCACAGGAAAACCCATAAAATTATACCAACACCTAAGCAGGCAGGTGTTTTTTCATTCCACCAGACTTTATACCACTGTTCAAATATAAGTGGAAGATAATCTGTTGCGTTTAAAATTGTCATATCCGGAAACGTAAATATTCCAGATATGTAATAACTTACAATTAAAATCGGTACTAATAACATCATTAAAAATGGTATTGATACCTGTTTCTTTTCTATCATAACGCTCCTTTCAAAAAAAGGAATGCCCATTACCGGTACATTCCTCATTCTTTCATTATTTAATTTTAGGTTTTGGGCTTTTAACTCGTGAATTAATCTGCGGATTAAAAGCTTTATTCCTCTGCGGCGACCAGTTCTTGTTGTTATGTTCATCGAACTGTTTAAATATATCTTCTCCGCTTTGGAATGGATTATTAACTGCATCCGGTCTTCCATTTATAAATACTCTTGGCACTTTATCTTTTTCAAGGAAAGCTATATATCGTATCTTACTTTCCCCCTTAACTTCAAATACATTTCTCTTGTTAAGCATTAAAGACATCTTTCTGCCTGTGTATGGAATAATACACGCAAACGCATCTTTGCCATATTCGCTGTTTTTCAGGTGTCCATAAAGTGCGCAGTCTTTTACAAGCGTTTCATGATCAATACTTATCATCACAAAATCATCATTATTTTTTAAATCAACACAGTCTGCAGATGTTGATGGTCGAATCTCATGTGAATACTCTATTATTTCCTTTTCTGTTTCATCTGGCGGAATCTGATTATACTCTGCCATCCGTTCTTTTACATCGTCTGTGACAGAGTCCATCCATGCTTCAGGAGTTTCACTGGCAGTGTTAAGATATTGCTGCTCATTCATTACGGTCATCTCCGGAATCTCTGGCTGTTTCTCTCCTCCCGAAGTATTGGCAAGCAGCTTATGCTTATATATGTTATATGCCTGTTCCACCATATTTAAGTCGGAAGTTGCCACCCGGAACTGCTTTTCTCCGTCACCGGGCATTAAGTCCGGCAGATCCGAAAAATTAATATCCAGTGCCTTAAATGCCTGCACCATATCCTGTGCTGCGGCATCCGGGACAGATACAATGCTTGTCTTTCCGTCTGTAAAATTAAGCAAATCTTTACCACTTAACTCTCCTCCGGTAAGATTATCTCTTATATATTGAGCATAACACATATTAAATTTTGCTACATCTTTACTCTGTACGCACACATGCACTGCTTTATCCTCCGGATTTACGCTATCCTGTATGCAGTATGTTATTCCTGCCTTATCAAGATATTGCTGTATTGTCCCTTTTGCATCCAGCCATAACTTGTTTTCCTTGTACGGCATACGATACATCTGGAAATCGCCTTTGCTTTTACGCAAAAAATCCGTAAATTCCTCTGTATATCCCTGCGTTACTATATTTTCTTTTGCTGCACGCTTAATAAACTGCATAAGCTTCAGCAGTGCATATGCATCCAGGCGACTGAATTTAAGATATGTTTTAATTCCTTTAACACCTTTTTGGATTTCAGCATACGCGCCATTTGTTAATTCACTCATTTAATTCCTCCTTTACATTCTTGGTGCTGTTTCTTCCGGCATATTTTTTACTGCCTGTTTTGAAGTATTCTTCTGCTTTTCTTCTGTTTTAAACTTCTGTTCAAGCTCTGTTGCAGCTTTTAATGCTTCAATCGCAGATGTATAAGTCTGCGGATTACCATTTTTATCCGTAACAATATGCTGCTCTTTTTTGTCGAAAATATAGTAATATCCAGCTTCAGAAATATTCTTATCCTGAATATTGGACACTTCCTGATATTGGGCAACAAAACGTTCCGGCTTTGACATTTCCTGTATCGCATTTAAAAAATATGCTTCAGACGTTTGTGCATCCTGAAGCTGCCTTTTAAAAACAT